>Ga0315909_10002130_pt1 | contig 25857 bp, 33 predicted proteins | sample LakEriMetagenome_11_FD_203527 | JGI IMG/M metagenome (GOLD analysis project Ga0315909, IMG submission 203527) | Freshwater fungal communities from buoy surface, Lake Erie, Ohio, United States - Buoy 2 MA125 | ecosystem: Environmental > Aquatic > Freshwater > Lake | place: USA: Lake Erie, Ohio...
AAGAGTCAAAAAATAAATTAATTAAATTATTCGAGGATAAATATATTCACTTTAATACTGATATAAGAAATTATGATGAGCTATTAGAAATATTCAGTAAATTTTCATCCAAAATTAAAATTATTATCCATACTGCCGCTCAACCATCTCATGATTGGGCATCCAAAGAACCAGTTACCGATTTTACAATAAATGCTAACGGCACATTAAATCTGCTAGAGTTAACCAGAAAATATTGTAAAGATGCAACTTTCATATTTACATCAACAAATAAAGTTTATGGGGATACACCTAATAATTTAAAACTTATTGAGACTGAAACAAGGTACGAATATTTTGAAAATGATTCGTTATCAAAAGGAATTAATGAAAACATGACAATTGATAGGTCAAAACACTCTTTATTTGGGGTGTCAAAATTATCTGCTGATGTAATGTGTCAAGAATATGGAAAGTATTTTGGTATGAATGTTGGTATCTTTAGAGGAGGTTGCTTGACGGGTCCAAATCATTCAGGGACTGAATTACATGGATTTTTATCATATTTGATAAAATGTATTGTAAATGATGACACTTATAAAATTTATGGATATAAAGGAAAACAGGTTAGGGATAATATACATTCTTTAGATTTAGTTAAAGCTTTTTGGTTCTTCCATTTAAATCCGAAAAAAGGAGAAGTATATAATATTGGTGGCGGTAGAGAAAATTCAATATCCATTATAGAAACAATTAACTTAGTTAACAAGTTACTTGACAAAAACTGGGATAAGTTTATTTTTGATAAAAATAATAGAATCGGGGACCATATTTGGTATATAACCGATAACAAAAAATTTATAAGCGATTTTCCTCTTTGGAAGATAGAAATTTCACTGGATGAAACAATAAAACAAATAATTAAAACTCATAAAAATTAAGTTTATTAGATGAAAAAATTAAATGTAATTTGTTATATTAGAGCTGCGGGGCCGAATGTTATTTACCAAAACATATCAGACACTATCTTGTCAATTAATAAAAATATTAATACAAAATATAAATTCTATATAACTACAGATACCAAATTAAATAAAGAAAAAATTGAGGAGATTATTTTAAATAACTCACTAACCGATAAATTGATAGAAATTAGAGTATGTGATGAAAGTTGGTCAAAATCCTTCAACACATTTTTTAATAACTTTAAAGAAAAAACTGAATATATTTTATGTTCACATGATGATTTAATTGTAAGAACTTACGATTTCTTTAACATAACAATGAATGAAATTTCAGGTCATGAGGATGAGATAGGTTGGATAGGATTTACATCTGATTCTTACTATAGAATTCATGGTAATCCTGTATGTCAGTCTGCCAGAGAAATTTTTTGTAAGGATAGGGGGTCCTGGCCATGTACTTTTGAGCTTCACAATATGTCTCCAAATAACTATGATGAATCTAAGTTAGACATGCCAAAGAGAGCGTGTAAAGTTCCTGGAATTTTTTCACATTTTAATTTGATTAAATGTTCAAATCTTGAAAAAATTGGTTTATGTCCTGATTGGGGAAATTATACTCTACTAATAGACGAGCACTGGTCATTACAAACGTTAATTAAAGGTCTTTGGACTATATGGATTCCAAACATTTACTACGACCACCCATTAAGGTATAATGAAAGAACAGTCCAAGGACTCCAAAATGATGGATACGTAACCCAATGTTTTACAGATTATTGGGGAATTAACTCTAGTGGGTTATCAGACTCACAAATAGAAAATTTTTGCGAAAGATTCCCAAACACAAATTTATCTTTCTTTAATAAAAAAAATACATACGATTATCAATATTTAAAAAATTAAAAAAATGCCAATCACCTTTAAATTAGAAAATTATATCAGCGATGTTTACATTGAAACAGGAATTCTTTATGGAGAAAGTATACAATTAGCGTTAAATTCGGGATTCAAAAAAATCTACGCAATAGACATAAATCCCTTATTTGTTGAGAGTAACCGAAACCGTTATAAAAAAGAAATTGAGGAAGGAAAATTAATAATTTTAGAGGGGGCTTCCACGGACGTACTCCCTCAAATTCTAAAAACTATTGATAGTAAATCTACGTTTTTTTTAGACGCACATGATTTAGATTATAATGGTATACACAAATCAAAATTTGATAAATCATATGAATGTCCAGTACTAACCGAAATTAAAATAATTTTAGAACATAATATAAAAAATCACATTATAATGATAGATGATATAAAAATGATTGTTAATAATTTCGGATGGGCGAATGGGTATAATATATCTTTACAACAAATTAAAAATAAAATATTAGAGATAAATCCTGACTACAAATTTGATTTGATTGAAGAAATAAATGGCTGTTTAATTTGTTATGTTTAAACTATTATAACAAATTTATTTACTTTTAAGAAATGGTATCTTTAATTTTGGCCAGAGGTGGGAGTAAAAAAGTCCCAAGAAAAAATATAAAATTGTTAGGGGGTATTCCTTTAATTTCTCACGTTATTGAATCGGCAAAGAAAACAAAAAAAATTGATGAAATTTTTGTATCAAGTGATTGTGATGAAATACTTGAAATTTCTAAAAATTCAGGAGCTACCATTATAAAGAGGCCGGATTACCTATCTCAAGACTTATCAAAGGACATTGACTGTTTTATCCACGCTTTGGAGTTTATAGGGGATGTTGCGGAAATTACTCAACTAAGGGCTAGTACTCCAATAATTGACCCTAATGTTTTAGAAAGAGCGATTGATTTTTATAACGAAAATAAAGAATCTTGTACATCTATGAGGTCAGTTCACGAAACCCCAGATTCTGTATTAAAATTTTATAGAAGAGAAGGTAAATTTTTAACAAACATTTGTAATAGTATTGATTCATATGAATATGAGTCATTACCAAGACAAATAGTACCATCAACTTATTGTCCAAATGGTTACATTGATATTCTAAAAGTTTCTACTTTTTTGGAAAGAAAAAGTTTTTATGGTAATAAAGTACTTTCATTTGAAACAGATTTTACTCCCGAGGTTGATACATTGGACGATTTCAATTATATTGAATATCTATACAACAAAAAATTTAAAAAATAATTTATTTGTCAAATGTACAGTTTTTCTATATATCCACAAAAGTGTAAAAAAATTCAAACAAAGAATAGAATTATAAAAACAGACATACCTTCACCTGAAACTACCGAGATTTTAAAAACTTGTTTGAAAAATGAACCTTTGTCAATGAACGACCAGTTACCGATAGTTTGGGACCGGGCTGAAAATTTTAATATCTATGATGTGTCAGGTAATAAATGGATTGATTTTACCTCAAGTATTTTTGTTGCAAATGTTGGTCACGCAAACAAAGAAGTTTTATCAGCAATCCAGAAAAGTTTAGATAAAAAATTAATCAATTCCTACTACTATGCAACAAAAGAAAGAGTAGATTTCACAGATTTATTACTTAGTGTTATACCAAAAAAATTTGATAAAATATTTTTTTTATCAACAGGTTCTGAGTCAGTTGAGGCATCAATAAAAATGTCTATAAATTTTACAAAAAGAAAAAAAATTCTATCTTTTATTGGGGGGTTTCACGGAAAAACAATGGGTTCTAATCTTGCTGGAGGTAAATTTAAATCCCAAGAATGGATACCTGTAAACAGCTTCGTAACACATTTGACTTACGCATCAAAAAGCAAAATAAAAAAATCAGGATTGACTGATTATGAATTTTTTAAAGAATCTATATCAGGACTTAACCCATTGGAATATGCGTGTGTTATTTTTGAACCTTATCAAGGGTGGTCAGCGGAATTTTTATCAAAAGAATATGTAAAATATTTAAGAGATTGGTGTAATGAAAATGGTATTTTATTAATATCTGATGAAATCCAATCAGGTTTTGGTAGAACTGGAAAACTATTTGCATATGAACATTTTGATATAGTACCTGACATTGTTACTTGCGCTAAAGGTATTTCATCTTCGTTACCATTATCTGTTGTAATAACAAGGGGTGAAATTTCTAATACTGATATGTCATATAACAGTACTCATGGTAGTAATCCAATTGCGGTTAACGCCTCTTATGCTTCTTTAAAATTTTTATTAGATAATAATTTAATTTTTGAATCACAAAGAAAGGGTGAAATATTAAAAAATGAATTAGAAAAATGGCAAATAGAAAGACCTGAATATGTTAAAAAAATAAACTGTGAAGGTTTAGTTGCAGGTGTTTTTATAGAATCTCCTGATGGTAACAATATTGATTTTGTAGATAGAATAATTGAAAAAGCAATGTTATTAGGTTTGATGTCAATTAGGACTCAGTCGGGGACTTTAAAAATAGGTCCTCCATTAACTATAACAGATGAAGCATTAATTGAAGGTATTATGGTTTTAAAAGAAAGTCTTGATTTATGTTTAGACATGTAGGAATAGTTGTTAATAATTTAGATACTATGTTGTTTTTCTATTCCGAAGTGTTGGGTATGGAAATAATATCTAACGAGATAGAGGAGGGTCTTTTTCTAAATAAAATTTTAGGTTATGATAATATTATAGGTAGAATAATAAAATTAGGTAAAGACAAAAAAACAATAGTTGAATTATTAGATTTTAATAAAAAAGAAGATAATCATAATAAAACCCTAATAAAAAATGGGTTCTCTCATTTTGCAATAACCGTATCAGACGTAAATGAATTATATAAAAAATTAATTCAAAATAATTTTTTTGTCGTAAGTGAGCCTCAAATTTCAGTAAACAAAAAATTTAAAGTTTGTTTTTGTCGTGACCCTGAAGAAAACTTCGTAGAAATTGTTGAAATTTTATGAGATTAGGAATAATACAAGGAAGACTTTCAAGTCCTGTTGGGGGTAAAATACAGGAATTTCCTATGGATTGCTGGGAGGGGGAATTTTCTATTTTAAAGCATTTAAATTTAAACCATATTGAGTGGATTATAACTAAAAAATCATTTAACGAAAAAGTAACTGATTTAAAAATTGGTAGGTACTCTACTATGGTATCGTCAATATGTTGCGACCACGTAATCGACGAAAAAATAATTGAGATTGATTTTTTAGAGGAGAACCTATCCCCTGTATGTGAATGGGCACTTAAAAATAAAATTACTTCAATTAATATTCCCCTATTAGAGGAAAGTAAAATTACTAATGAAAATAAAGAAAAATTATTCAATACTCTAATTTTATTTTCAAAAAAATATAAAAATATAAATTTTAATTTTGAAATCGAGTCAGACATAAAAACTTGTTTAGAATTGGTCACCCAAAGAGATAATTTATTTTTAGTATATGATACAGGTAATATAACATCTTGTGGTTTTGATTCTGAGGAATGGATTACCAAAGGATTCAATTATATACGTCATGTACATTTAAAAGATAGAACAATATCTCCTGTACAAACAGTTGAGCCTCTTAAGGGTGATACTAATTTTGTAAAAATATTTGATTTACTAAAGAATAAAAACTACAATTATTATTATACTATACAAACTTGTAGGGGTGAGGACGGTAAAGAGAGTGAGACTATAAAAAAACATGTAAAAATTTTTAAGGAATTATATGGTTCATAAAAACTTAAGTTGTTACGACAACTATGAAATTTTTGATAATATCGAATTAGAAAATCAGTATAGAAAATCTAAATTAGATAGCTCAAATGGTCACATAAATTTTATAAAAAAAATTTTTGATAATCAGAAAATTAATGTTGTGGAATTGGGTTCCGGCAATTCTAAAACATTATATAATCTTTCTTTAAATGACTCATTAATTTACGGATTTGGATTTGAGGTATCAAAAAATAGACACGAATTTGCTGAAAAATGGAAAGATGATTTAAAAATTAAAAATGTCAAAAACATATTAGATAATTTTTTAAATCTTAAAAAATATGAAATAAATAATATTGATTTGTTTTTTGTAGTAGATTTAGCCTTTCAGTTTTGTGAACCAATTGAGGAGGGTTGCGAAAAAAATATTTTGATAGATATCTACAATTTACTGAATGAAAAAGGAAAACTCATACTTGAATTAGATGGTTGTGGTAAAATAATAAACTCTTCTAAAATTAATAATAAAATTTGGGAAGAATTTAACTCTAATGACCCTTGGCAATTTTCACTATGGGATTGTAATTACAATGAAAAAAACGGATTTTTAAATTGGGATAAAACTTTTATAAGTAGGAATGAAAATAAAAAAGATTTTAGCTCGGTGACTTTAAAAATATACACACAAAAAGAAATAAAAAAATTACTTAATAAAGTTGGTTTTAAAAAAATAAATTTTTATCAAGATTGGAATTTTGGTGAAATGAGGGACGATAAAACCGAGTTTATTATAGTTGCTGAAAAATAAAAATTATGAAAGATTTATTTGATTTAAATGGTAAAGTGGCTCTAATAACAGGCGCGTCCGGGTTACTTGGTCCTAAACATGCGGAAGCATTATTAGATTATGGGTGTAAGGTAATATTAACTGATATTGATTATAAAACTTTAAAAGAAAAATATGACGAATTATCGTTAAAATATGGAAAAGAAAAAGTTTATTCGGAAATAATGAATGTAACAAGTAAAGAATCGGTAGATGAAGTTATTGAAAAATATGAAAAAATTGACATATTGATTAACAATGCCGCTAAAGACCCAAAAGTTACTAAAGGTAATGATAATTTAACTCCTGAAACAAGATTTGAGGTAATGACTAAAGAATATTTTACTGACGGTATTGATGCAATCATAAATGGAACATTTATAACAACACAGTCTGTTTGTAATAAAATGATAAAGACTGGAGGAGGTGTCGTATTGAATATATCATCGGATTTAGGTGTAATTGTCCCTGACCAAAGAATATATAGAGATGAGTCTAAAGAAGAAAGTGAGCAAAATGTAAAACCAATAACATATTCAGCCGCTAAATGGGCCGTAATAGGTATGACAAAATATTTGGCCGTTTATTTTGCTAAAAATAATATTAGAGTAAATTGTTTAAGCCCAACAGGTGTTTATAATAACCACCCTGAAGAATTTGTGGAAAAACTATCAAACATAATCCCTATGGGAAGAATGGCAAATATAAACGAATATAAAGGAGCAATTGTTTTTATGTGTTCAGACGCTAGCACATATATGACAGGTAGTAATTTAATAATTGATGGAGGAAAAACAATATGGTGAAAAAAATTATAAAAAATATTGAAGAATCAATTGAGATAAGAAAAAAACTATTGGGGGATTCTAGTTTAGAAAAAAATTTATCTGAAATATGTGATTTAATCATAAACTGTTACAAAAACGGAAACAAAATTTATTTTTGTGGTAATGGTGGTAGTTTCGCGGATGCTCAGCACCTATCTGCCGAATTAAATGGTAGATTTTACTTTGATAGAAATCCATTAGAAGTTGTTTTACTGGCATCTAATGTTTCTTATTTAACCGCCGTTGCAAATGATTATTCATATGAAGACATTTTTGTTAGAGAATTTAAATCAAGTGTTAAAGACGGAGATATTATAATCTCGTTCTCAACATCAGGGAAATCTAAAAACATAATCAAGCTTTTAGAAACATCTAAAAGTTATGACGTAAAGAGTATATCATTTTTAGGTAATGACGGAGGGAATACTAAAGACATTTCAGATTTTTCAATTATTATTCCATCTAACGATACTGCCAGAATACAAGAATGTCATGTTTTATTAGGACATAGTATTATTGAAGTTGTTGAAAATAAATTATTTAAAATATAAAAAATGAACAAAAATTACATTATTGCAGAAATTGGTATTAACCATAACGGAGATATGTCGATTGCCAAAAAATTAATTGACTTAGCAAAAACAAGTGGGTGTGACGCTGTAAAATTCCAAAAAAGGGACATTGATTCAGTTTACACCAAAGAAGAACTTGATGGACTTAGAGAATCTCCATGGGGAACTACATTCAGACAACAAAAAGAGGGAATTGAATTTTCAATTGAACAATATAAAGAACTTGAATCTTATTCAAAAAATCAAGAATTGGACTTTATTGTGTCTTGTTGGGATTCAAAGAGTTTGGAACTAATCCAACAAAATTGTGACGTTAAATATCACAAAGTCGCATCTGCATTATTGACAGATAGGAGTTTCTTAGAATCCTTAAATGAGACAGGTAAACCTATTATTTTATCAACAGGTATGAGTACTGATGAAGAAATAGATGCTGCGATGTCAATCCTTAAAAATGTTGAGTATCTTTTGGTCTGTACAAGTACATACCCAACAAAAGACGAAGAAATTAATTTAAATTATATTAATACTCTTAAATCAAAATATTCAAACGTTAAAATTGGGTTTTCAAACCACGCTAACGGGATGATTCCTTGTTTTGGAGCTGCCGCTTTAGGTAGTGAATGTATAGAGTTTCACATAACATTAGATAGAACTATGTACGGTTCTGACCAATCCGCATCAATCGAACACGTTGAGGAGTTGGTATCAGGGATTAGAAAAATGGAAGTTGTTATTGGAGATGGAGTTAAAAAAGTTTATGAAACTGAAAAACCAATTATTAAAAAATTAAGAAAAGTTAATGACGTATTGTTTTGATTTAGACGGTACTTTATGTACCAATACTGAAGGAGAATATAATAAAGCTGAGCCATTTTTGGATAGAATCTCTGTTGTAAATAATCTTTATGATTTAGGTAATACTATTTTAATTGATACCGCCAGAGGCTCTACAACTAAAATTGATTGGCATAAATTAACTGAAAAACAATTAAAAGAATGGGGGGTAAAGTATAACAAACTACGTGTAGGAGTTAAATTTACTGCCGATTTATATATAGACGATAAATCAATAAACGAATTTTTTTTTGAAGATAAATTATGATTAAAAAAACATACTCTCAAGCGGGTCAAGATGTCTTTATTTTTAACTTATTTAAACAACAGGTTGGTACTTTTTTAGATTTAGGTTGTTCACATCCTACTGATATTAATAACACTTACTTATTAGAACTTAATGGGTGGAAAGGACTTTCTATCGATATTTTAGATTTTGAGGCACAATGGAAAAAAAGAAGTAATACATTTTTAAATTTAGATTGTTTTGCAATAGACTATAATCAACTATTAAGTGAACATTTTGACGGTAAAGTAATTGATTATTTAAATTTAGACATGGAAAAATGTGGGGACAGATATAAACTTCTTGAGAAAGTAATTAATAGTGATTTTACATTTAAGGCAATAACATTAGAACATGATTCATATATTGGTAGTAATTTTGTGGAAAACGAAAAAGTACCGCAAAGGAAACTTTTAGAAGAAAAAGGTTATTTTTTACTTTGTTCTGATGTTTCTCCCAGTCAGCACCCTAATTTAAATTTTGAGGATTGGTGGGTAAATAAAGAATTTTTTAATATAAATGAAATACTTGAATGGCAATCAAATAAATTATCATGTGATAAAATTATTGAGAAAGCAGGTATAAATTATAGCGAATACTTTTAATAATTTATGGAACAAATTTTTTTTACTTGTCATCTTATGGGAGGATTAGGAAACCAAATGTTTCAAATTGCTCATACAATATCAGAAGGGTTAAAATATAATGTTCCATGTGTGTTTAGAAGTTACTCATTCACACCAATGCAAGGTAATGACACCTCAAAATACGTAAACAATATTTTTAAAAAATTAAATTTTGACAATAATCCTCAAATTAAAAATACAATTAGTGAATCTGATTTTTCCTACTCACCAGTTATTTTTGACCCAAGCTTTTCAACAGAGTTTTACGGATACTTTCAAAGTAGCAAATATTTTAACGGATTTGAGGAATACATAAAAAATTTGTTTGGACCATCTGATGAAACTGTAAAAATTTTAAAAGAAAAATACCCTCAGATAAATTATGAAAACACACTTTCAATACACGTAAGAAGAGGAGATTGTCTCTTGCATTCGCATATACATCCAGTTATCAGTGAAAAATATTTAAAAAAATCTTTTAATAGAATTGATTCAGTGTCCCATGTTTTTGTTTTTTCCGATGATAAAGAATGGGTGGAAAAAAATTTAAATTATGAGAATATAACATTTGTTAATGATGAAGATTATGAAGAAATTTGGTTAATGTCCTTATGTCAAAATAATATAATATCTAACTCAACTTTTTCTTGGTGGGGTAGTTTTTTAAATAGGCATAATAATAAAAAAGTTATAGCACCATCGATTTGGTTTGGACCAAACGGTCCTAAAAATTTTAAAGATGTTTATGAAAAAAATTGGGATGTTGTTGATGTCACATATGAAAATGGTTGGTTAGTATAAATTTAAATAATCTATGAAAAAAGCTTTAATTACAGGTATTAATGGTCAAGACGGTTCTTATCTTGCCGAGTTTTTATTATCGATTGGTTATGAGGTACATGGTACTTTAAAAAGAAATTCCGTAGCTGAAAATCAAACCTATCGATTAGATAATATTTACACTCAAATAAATTTACACTATGCGGACTTAATCGATTTATCTTCTCTAATTTCAGTAATACAACAAGTACAACCTGATGAAATATATAATTTAGCAGCCCAATCACACGTTAGAATTTCATTTGACCAACCAATATATACTTCACAAGTAACAGGAATCGGTACCCTTAATCTATTAGAGGCTGTTAAACTAATAAAACCTGATTCTAAAATATATCAAGCATCATCTTCTGAGATGTTCGGGAATTCAATAGATTCTGATGGATTCCAAAGAGAGTCTACACCAATGAATCCTGTTTCCCCATATGGTTGTGCCAAAGTATTTAGCTACAATATTTGTAGAAATTATCGTAATTCATATGGAATGTTTGTATCAAACGGAATATTATTTAATCATGAATCACCAAGAAGGGGGACAAACTTTGTAACAAATAAAGTATGTAAAGAGGCCGTAAAAATTAGTTTAGGATTGTCCAAAGAATTAAAATTAGGTAATTTAGATTCAACTCGAGATTGGGGTCACGCCAAAGATTATGTAAAAGCTATGTGGGAAATTTTACAATTAGATAAACCTGATGATTTCGTGTGTGCAACAGGAGTATCTCATTCTGTACGTGAACTTGTAAATTATGTTTTTACAAGACTTGGTCTTAATTGGTCTGAATATGTAAAACAAGATGAAAAGTTTTTAAGACCCGAAGAATTACATGATTTAAAAGGAGATTCATCAAAATTAATTGCCTCGACAGGATGGTCACACGACTATACTTTTGAGACCATGTTAGATGAAATGATTCATCATTGGCAAGTATATTATAGTGAAGGTAATAATGATTAAAAATTAAATAATGACAAGAAGAAAAACACAAAATAAAGACACAACGGAAGTCAGCGAATTCAAACAACGAATTTCAAAAAAAGACCAGATTTGTAATATAATAAAAAAAACAAAAGATAAATTTTTAAGTCAAGGACAAAGAAAATATTACGACACTTTAAAACATAATCAAATAACAATTTGTTCCGGTCCGGCAGGTGTTGGTAAAAGTTACATTGCAATGAAATGCGCGGTAGATTTATTATCTGACCCAGATACAACATATGAAAAAATTGTAATTGTACGTCCAGCAGTAGAAGCCGAAGAAAAACTTGGTTCATTACCTGGAAATATGGAAGAAAAATTGGACCCATATATTTTTCCTTCTTACTATCTTTTAAATAAAATCATAGGTAAAGAAGCTCGTGAAAAATTAAAACAAATGGAGGTTGTTGAGGTCTTTGCTCTTGCTTACATGAGGGGTATGAATATTGACAATACTATCCTAATTTTTGAGGAAGCTCAAAACGCTACCCCAAAACAAATGAAACTACTTCTCACTCGTATTGGTACTAATTCTAAATTTTTTATATCAGGTGACTTAGAACAAACCGATAGATATAAAAATATCAAGGACTCGGGACTTTATGATGCCATAGAAAGACTAAAAAATGTTTCGGAAATTGGTATTCATGAATTTGGAGAAGAGGACATTGTAAGAAATCCAATTATTAGTCATATTCTAAAACGTTACGAATAATGAAAATTGCAATAGAGGTAAATGGAGTTTTAAGAAACACCATTGAAAAATTAAAGCAAGTTTACGAAAAATTTTTGATAGAGTCCGAAGAAGATTCTTTAGGTAAGACTTTTGAAATAGGTGACGATGAAGAGATATCAGAAGTCGAGATAATTAAAGAAGAATTTAAATATGAAATAATCGAACCAATTACCTCATTGGAATTAGATAATTTTTTAAAATTCAAAAGTAATGAGGAAAAATTAAATTTCATCTATGAGGAATTTCCGATGCATATTTTTGGTCATGCTCCGTCGTCAGAAATGACTACATTTAATGATTTCAATGAATTTTATACAGAATTCAGAGAAGACCATGAGATTTTTATCATATCCGATGAAATTGGTAAAAGCAAACCATCTACTTTATTTTTCCTATCTAAATTTGGTTGTTTAGTTGAGAATGTGATTTTTTATAATCCAAAAACTATAGACAAAGTAATAACGTCTTTTGATTTAATAGTTACTTCCAATCCTGATTTGATTATTAATTATTCTAATTCCGTACAGTTTGTAAAATATGAAACGGAGTATAATAAACAATCTGAGTGTATTTTAAAAATTAGTACTTTTAAACAACTTTCGGATATCATAAAAAATTTAAAAAATGTTAAAGTTATTCAATGAGCACTATTATATTGACATGAACCAAATAGAAGAATTTGTTAATTTGGAAATTGTCCCAACCTCAGGTGGTACGAACGAACAACAAATAAAATATGTCAAGTATGAGATGATAAAAATGATGATGGAAGTATTAATGACCGAAAGAGAAGAAGCTGATGAAATGCTAGGTCATAAATCTTCAGTAACTATACCATTTAAACTTGCCTTCAATACACTACTAAACGAAAATATAATTAAAAGTTATTAAAAATTATGAATGATTTAATTTCTAAACTTGAAAATTCTATTGAGAATTTAAAGAGCAAAAACGCAAACATTTATTTCTTTGTGCAAGACACTAAAGGAAACGCTAAAGCGTCTGTGAAGTATATTTACGACCTCGCATTAACCTTACATGAGAATGGTTATCGGACAACTATCCTTCATGAAAAACCAGATTATTTTGGTGTTCAGGATTGGCTTGGTACCGTATATATGGAAAAACTACCTCACGTTTCAGTTGAAGGTCAAAACCTACAGATATCCCCTGAGGATACCATTATTGTACCTGAAATTTTTGGATATGTGATGGGTCAACTTGCTAATCTACCTTGTGCAAAAATCGTTTTATGTCAATCATATGACTACATATTTGAAACATTACAGCCAGGTCAAGTTTGGGGGCAGTTTGGGTTTACAAAGTGTATTACAACATCAGAAGAGATGAAAAAATACATTTCATCAGTAATGAAAGGAGTTTCAATTGATGTAATACCTCCTTTTATTTCATCTGACTTTAAACCATCTAAATATCCTGTTAAACCTGTAATTGCAATTCAAGCTAGAGAACAAAGAGATTCTATAAACTTCATTAAATCCTTCTACGTTAAATTTCCACAGTATAGATGGATATCTTTTAGAGATATGAGAGGTATTTCATATTCTGAATTTTCTAATGTTTTAAGAGATTGTATGGTTTCAATATGGATTGATGATATTAGTTCATTTGGTACTTTTCCATTAGAATCGATGGCATCTGGAGTTCCTGTAATAGCAAGAGTACCTAATTTAATACCATCTTGGTTGAATGAAAATAATGGGATTTGGGTAACCGATAAAATTCAATTGGTCGATATAACTGCCGATTTTGTTATGAACTGGTTAGAAGACAATGTTTCGGAAACTTTACATGATACAGGTATTAATACAGCTTCTAAATTTTCAGACACAGAATCTTTTAAAGATAAAGTTTTATTTTCATTCGATTCATACTCAAACACCCGAATTGATTCTTTCCAACAAGAATTAAATAAACAACAAGAATTATTAGAACAAAACATATAAAAAACATGGAAAACACATTTGATATTTCAATTATATTACCAATAAATTCATCTAAAGTTAGAGATTTTGATGAATTTTTTAAAAAAGCAGTCGAGTCTATAAAAATTCAAATTGTAAAACCTAAAGAATTAATTATTGTACATTCAAAAGAAGAAAGTTTAATTACTTATCTTAACGAATTTGATTTTGGTGATTTGAGTGTTGTAAAAATTTTAAATGAAGGTAATACCGATTTCTCATCTCAAATTAATTTAGGTGTTAAATCATCAAATTCTGAATGGGTTTCTTTTTTTGAATTCGATGATGAATTTTCAGGTATTTGGTTGAAAAATATTAAAAAATATTCAGAGGCCTACCCTGATGTTGAGTCATTTATGCCTATTGTTATAGATGTTGACAGTAAAAATGCCTTTGCTGGATTCACCAACGAGGCAACTTTTGCCGCTAACTTTGCTCAAGAAATAGGATATCTAACTAATGATATGCTTCAAAATTATCAAAATTTTCAGACAGCTGGAATGGCAGTAAAGAAAAGTATTTTGAATGAGTTTGGTGGTTTTAAACCTAGTATTAAACTAACATTTGTATATGAATTTTTATTAAGGATGACATATAATTCTGTAAAAATTATGACAATACCAAAAATAGGTTATAAACACGTAAATATGAGACCTGATTCTTTATTTTGGAATTACAAATTTGGTGAGGAAAAAATTTCGGAAGCTGAAGCTAAGTTTTGGTTGTCAACTGCAAAAAAAGAATACTTTTTTATTGATGATAGAAACATAAAGTATAGTGAAATGGTTTAATGATATTAAGCGCAACTTCTTCAGAGGAAAAAGTAATTAAACCTAAAAAAAAGGGTCAAACTGAAAATTACTTTGATGTTAGGGAAGAGAATGCCGTTAGAATGTTTCTAACGGCATCTACATTTGATGAAAAAAATAAAATATATAATGAGTTTTTAAGAAAACCATTAGATAAAATGATTTCATCAATTATAAGAAGATATAAGTTGTATAGAAAAGATATGGATTTTATCGAAATCCACACTGACACTCATTCTTTTTTGATGACAAAAGTTGACAAATTTGTACCGAGTAAGGAAAAAAAGGCCTACTCTTATTTCGGTACTATTTGTAAAAACTATTTAATGGGACAAATATTAAAAGACCAAAAAGAGTTCAATAGAAAAATTTCTTATGAAGATATATCGTCTGACTTAGAAAATTCTATGAACATGATATATTACCTTGACATTGAACCTGAAAATAATGACAATATAATTGCCGACTTATTAAGTTTAATTAAAGAAGTATTGGAGCAAGATGACTTAAATGAAAATGAATATAAACTTGGATTGGCTCTCTCCGATATTTTTGAAAACTATGAATCAATATTTCCAGCGTCCGATAATAACAAGTTTAATAAAAACATAATTTTATTATCATTAAGAGAAATAACAAATATGTCAACCAAAGAAATTAGAGCATCTATGAAAAAATATAAGAAATTATATCTTGCTCTAATTGCACCAGAAGAAAAATAAAAGACGTAAAATTATATTTATTATTATGGCAAAACCAAAAAGAAAAGAAATTAATTTTACTAAAGATTCAATCCTCACATTGATGCAGGAAATCTACAATGAGCTAGTTGAGCAAAGGTCGACGGCAATTAGAATTCAAAACAAAATGATTTCTATGATGAAAGAACCCGAAGATATGACTGTAATCGGGCCGGTCATCGAAAAACAACAAAAAATAATAAATGACTGTGTGGAGAAAAAACTTTCTTTATCAAAACTTCAATCAGGGATATGGGAAAAACAAAATTCAAGAGAAGAAGTTTTCGACATAACTGAAATGGATGAATCAATTTTACAAGGTTTGATAGAAAAAGATATTTCTTTAGAAGGAGAATCATTCACATTATAATGGGGGCAGATTTACAAAATAGTTATGAAGAAGCCGAAAATAAACTGAAAGCTTTTAAATCATATGCCGAAGCAAAGCAGGGCATAAATAAAGCAATACAGAAAACCCAAAATCAAAATCAACCAAATTTTGACCTCTCATCTTTTCAATTGGACCAAGCCGAAATCGAAAGAAAAATAAAGAAAAAGGTACAGGGGCAATTCGAAAAACTTATAGCATTAGTTGCCGCCAATAAAGGTTCAGGTAATGGTACTGGTGCATTTTTAATAAAGAAGTTTGTCTCAACTATAAAAGTATTATCAAAAAAATTACCTGACATTTTAATCGAGGAAGTAATCAAATCCTTGGGATGTGATTTAGAACAAACTTTTATACCTCAAGACATATATATTAAAACCTCATCGATTGACTTATTCAAAATATTAAAAATGAGCCCGACTACAAGTCCGGGTAAACTTTTATACGAGCCGCAACAAATAAGTGTTTTTGATGTTCCAAGAGCAACAAATAAATTACTCAAGGAAAGGATTGATAATCCTGACCAATTTTTATCGGAACAATATGCACAAGAATATTTGGGATATTCAACAAATAGACTATTTGATATCGCTTGGACAGAAACATATAATGGAGATTCCGAAGGATGGTTTGTGGTAAGATTAGTTAACAAACCAAGTGTTGCCCCAGGTACACCAGTCAGAGTAACGGAATTTATTACAGATTATTATAAGACTTTGAAAATTATTGATTTTAAGGCTCTTGTGACTAATTTGATGGAGGCTTTATTTGGGATTGTCTCTGTGAAATTAAGATTTGGTACCGCAACTATTGACGATAGTACAAAATTTGGGCTTTTAGTACAAAGAATTTTAGGTTTATGTTTTGATGAAGAGCAAGAAATTTCAATTGGGGGTCAAGCCAAAACTCCTGAATTGGATGATACCACTGATAGTTTTTTTGAAATTACGGGTGTTGAACAAGGAATCATTGACCAAAGAATTGCAAAAATTTTAAAGGGAGTTGTTAGTTATGAAACGTGTGATAATGTAGAACTTACAGTACCTACAGATGATATTTTAGAAATAATTGAAAGTATTCAATTTATTGAAGAGGGGGATGGTTTGGAACAAACACTTAATAAGATAACCAATCAATTGTCTAATGACCCGAGATGGTCTATAAAATTTCCTTTTCCGGACCAATTAAAAGTGACTGTAGACTTTGATATAATTAAAAATTTATCTTTAGCCGTAGTTTCTACCGTGTTGTCTCCCAAAACTATATTACCTTTAATTACAATGATAAAGTCGTTGGGAATTGAATATGATGACAATTTGAAGGGTCTTACAAACTTTACCCGTCAGAATAGGGAACTTATGAAGAATTTGGTTTCTAGAATAGGGGCTGAATTTGTCAGAACCTTATTTTTGGAAATTAAAAAAGATATAAGAAGTTTAGCTAGAGCAATTATAGTCGATATAACTAAGGATGACCAAGCAACATTATATGTAATGATTGAAAGATTGGTTGCAATAGCAATTGCAATATCCTCAATTGTAAAAGATTTTAGACGATGTAAAAGTGTAATTGATGCAATATTACAATTGTTTGCATTACTACCAAGTAATCAGGGTAAGATACCGACTCCTTTACTTCTTCTAACGTCGCTACTTCCAGGCTCATCCCCAACAAGGTCGTTCATTAATGGTATAGAAAATATGCAAAGATTAGGTCTGCCAACAGGACCAAATTTAGACGGAACTCCAAATTTAGGATTACAATCAATGTTCGCACAGATGAAGGCAATTGACAGGGAGAACAAAGAAAATGGAAAACTTGAGGGTATGGTAATTACCTCAACGGGCCCTAAAAAACTTTATGGTAAACCAGTTTAATATGAAAGAAGAAGTTTTAGAAATAATAAAAGATTTTAAAAATAGACCGAACAAAGATTTGATTAAAGCAATGGATTTAATCACTCAAGACTTTGACTACACCAAAAATACAGTAATTAATTTGACTAAACATTTAGATAAATTGGAAAATACTTATAATCAAATTTTAAAGGAATATAATTCAAGAGTCGGAAAATGAGTAAAATATTTTACACCGCAAGAGTTGTTGATAATGAAGACCCCTACCTTTTAGGTAGAATAAGGGCATTTCCAATTTCAGACGAGGATGTACAAAAGGTTTTAGAAGAAGCGGGGCTATCTAATGTTATGGGACCTTCAGTATATGACCCAGGGATTAGAGATATATCGGACATTTATAAATTTACAGATAATGACCCATTTGTATTCCAATCTTTATTACCTCCGTATTTCAATGTTATTCCTAAAAAAGATGAATTGGTATGGGTTACTTATGCAAATCCATCAGACAGAGACACAAGAAAAGAACAATGGTATACAACCGCAACTAAATCAAGTCCATTTAATATAGGATTTGATTATTATGAAGATGCAAAAGTTAACACAGCTCAAGGTTTTAATATCAAACCACCAACACAATACAAATCATCATCTGCAAATGGAATTACACAAAATGAAAATTACACAAAAGAATATTCTAAACCTGTCAAAGGTATTTTTGCTGAGCCAGGTCACAACGCTATATATGGACAAGGTAGTACTGATGTAATTTTAAAACAAAGTGAAGTATTAATTAGAGCTGGTAAAGTAGTTAATATGACTCCTAATTTGGAGAACCCTGCAAATGATAAGAGAGCTTTTTTTCAAATGTCATATTACAATAAAATGAGTACACTTGGGGAACCCGAATCATATGCTAGTTCTAAGATAAATGAAGACCCTATAAAAAAATTAATAGAATATCATATTGACACTTTGGACGTAAGTCCTGACATAGATTCTTTTACGGGCCAAGTTTATATTTATGATATTCCCCCATCGGCAAATCTTAAAAATAATGAATTTACCGCAACCACACCAATACCACCAGGAGTCCAACAACCATTTTGGAGTTATCAATTTAATGCACAGCCTTTTGAATCGGTAGTCAATATAATTAATTCAGTAATTAATGGATTAAATGAGGGTAAAATTGAGATTTCTGCAACTACAACTCTATCAGCATCAACAAAAACTTTTGACGAGGGAATAATATTTCCTTTTTACTATAGACCCGACTCTTTTTTAAGGGATGTTTTGTATAAATCTCCCTCATTTGGTCAGGGTGATTCGGCTGCATTCATCAAGTTTTATAACGCCAGTAGACTTGTTTCGCAAATCAGATTTATTAGAGCTTTAACTGATTTTAATGGAGAAGGTTTAGTTTCTAGAAAAAACAAATTTGGTATATCTAAAACAAAGATAAAAAAAGTGGACTCTAAAAGGACTAATATTTATGAAAAAAATAGTGTTAGTGTATTGGGGTCAAATAAAATACTTCTATTATCTCACGACTCAACTATACCGGCATTATCAAAAGTAAATTTAGATAGTAGTACAATTTATGGACTAACTCAGGACCAAATTTATGAAAATTTATTACCAAACACGAATGGATTAGTAAGAGGTGAAAAATTAAAAGAATTACTTGGAATAATAGTTAGATTCCTAACCACTCACGCTCACCCATATCATCAATTACCTCCCACACCAATTTCTAGTGGAGGAGTTAGCGTCGAAGACTTAGAAATTGAATTTCAAAACTACGATTCTAAAGTATTAAATGAAAACATTCGAATAAATTGATATTTATCTATAAAAAAGGTAATGTCGATTCACCGTTCTTATTTTAGTAAAAATAATACAATATTTTACAACAGTTTTACAAACGTGGGACTTGCACCATACACTGAAATTTATTTTGGTTCTGCTATGGATGTCATCTCACCTGTCGGGTATAGTAGATTCTTATTTGACTTAAATTTAACTGATTTAATAGAGAAATTTTCAACTGGAATAATATCAACAGGATGCACCGGTTTTAACGGGATTACTCACACTTTAAGGATGGTTAACACTTCGACTTTTGATAAAAGTCTTTTAAATTCTGAAATGTGGAACGGGAGATTAAGAGCAACTTCTTTTGATTTAAATTTAGTAAGAATACCAAAAGTTTCAGGAGATACTGGAGACCCTCAAACTTGGGATGAAGGTGTTGGTTCAGACTACTATGATGTTCAAAACACACTTAATTTTTCAAATGGTTTATTAGCCCCGATTGCTTTACCTCAAAACAGGAGTTACTCACAAAGACCGTCAAATTGGTATCAAAGAACAACGATAAATAATTGGAGTGAATATGGGATATATTCAAACGTGAATACAGGATTAACCCCATTTAGTTCAATGACAATTGTTGATACACAACATTTTAGTCAAGGTAATGAGGATATTGAGTTTGATATGACTAATGAAATAAATTCGATATTAACAGGCGGAACAACTGGTAACACAGGATGGTTAGTCTCATTCCCCCCGCAATTAGAGTTATTGTCAGGACTTACACAAAATTATTCTGTAGCATTTTTTGATAGGAATACCCAAACTTTTTACGAACCTTATCTTGAAACTGTTTATGATGATTTAATTGAGGATGATAGAAATACTTTTTACAAAAATAGAGAAAATAAGTTATATCTATATTCTTATATTGACGGTGATTTAGTTAATTTAGATTTTCCTCCGTCCGCAATACTTGTTGATTCATCAGATAATATACTACAAGGTCCTATCACTTCTTGTTTGAAGACCAAAGGAATTTATGAGGTAACATTTACTGCAATAACATCATCAACTATTGTAACTAATTGTACTTTATATGATATTTGGACTGGAGTAACCTACAATGGTATTTCTTTGAGCAACATTACGAATCAATTTGTTTTACAATCATATACCAAATCAATACAGCTAGGCCCTGATAGTCAAGACCCTATTCTTTATGGTTTTGATTATTATGGTATTAAACAAGATGAAAAAATTCTTAATACCGACATAAGAAAAGTTGGGATTACTATTAAAAAGGCTTATTCGACCAATGAAACCCTTAAAAAAGTTAGTGTATATTACAGAATATATGTCAGAGAGGGTCAAACAGAAGTACAAGTTCAAGATTGGACTAAAGTAAATAGGTCTTATAATCAATACTATTTTATGTTTGACACAAGAGATAAAATACCAAACGAATACTACATCGACTTAAAGGTATATTCTGATGGGTCAGCCGATACTTATAAAAAACAAATCAAATTTCAAATAGTTAATAAAAAATGAAAAAAGTAACATTAACAGAATCACAATTAGTTTCATTGATACAAAAAATGGTTAATGAGGCAATGTCAGATATAGATGTGATTTTAGATAAGATAAGTCAAGGTGGATTAGAGTCATTAACTGATAGAGAAAAAGAATACTTAAAACACTACTCTGAGACAGGTGAATATATGGACGTGGAAGATGAGGAAGAAATTGGACCTTCATTCGAGGGTGAGACTTTTAATGACAGAATTAAGGACGCTCCCGTTTCATTTACTTACGAAATGACAGAAGATGCCGAAAAGGGTGTTATCCATACAGGTTATCTAACTGTCTATCAAGATGAGTACTATGGTGAAATTTATTGTGATGATGACGGTACTTTTATGTTTGCGAGATTTGAGTCACCCGAGGATACAGATTTATTTGAAGATTATTATAAAATACAAGGAGAACTTGAAATGTTTTTACAGAATGTTTGTGAGAGCCTAAAATCAGACCCAACAACTTAAAAAAAATGAATACTATTGAAAAATTAATTAGAAAAGTCATTAAAGAACAAAGTGATAGATATATGTTCTTCTCAAATTTAGAACAGATGAGAAGACAATGTGATTTACTTTTAGAGTTAGAAAAAGACATGGTCGACTCCATTTTGGACAACGGTCATGATTGGGCTCAAGACCATGTTGCTGAGGCTAAAAATAATTTGGACCAAGTTTTTGATTTCTTGATGAATGAAATTAAAGGTAATGGAACAACAGAGGTAATCGAGGATTCTGGTTTAGAAGATTTGGCTCTTGCGGATGAGGCTGATGGTATGAATCCTGATAAAGCGCTTGCTTTATCAATGACTGAAAATAGTGAACTAACAGAAAAAAAGAAAAAAAATGTACCGACAAACCCATCTCTATGGCAAAGTTGTTTAGATTGGGCTAAATCGAGATACAAAGTATGCCCAAGTGCTTATTGTAATGGGGCCGCCGCCAAAAGATATAAACAAAAAGGTGGTAAGTGGAAAAGAAAATAATTTCTTAGATAAAGTTAGAATTTTGTAGTATATTTGTAAAAAATATCCACTATGAGATTCTTCAAACGACTTTACATCAAAATGCGATTAGCGTATCGCAATCAGTACTACAAACAACAAGACTTGGTTAAGTACCACAGAGCTCCACTTTTTATTTGTATGAAATTACTTAAAATTGAGGACTCTCTTTTACTTATTGCACCTGTTTCCGATGACAAGTACATTTATAACGAAAGGCTCGGTATATTGGTTTCTTTATTAGGTCATAGAGGTTCAATTATAGATAGAACATATTCATATGATATCAGTTTATCAAATAAAGACTGGGATAAACTAGATAAATTGTTTTTGAACGAAATGCAAAAACGTACAAAGAAAATTGAGGAGCAAATAGTTTCCAACGTAAAACACTCATTAGATAATATTTATAGTAAGATAAACAAAGACATAAATAAAATTAATGAAAAAGGACAAGTATATAACGGAAGACCAATTGGTGAATTTAATTAAGAAAAAGATTAATGAATCTAATTACATGTATTCTAACATGGAAAAGGCCGAATTAATTCAAGATGTGATGGATAGAGTATTAGAATATGGCGAGGACTACATTCAAGCCTTAAATGCTTTAAATTCCGCTTTTAAGCCAAAGAAATATAAAAAAATCGAATCAGGTACCTCAGAACTTCCAAAAGGAGTAAAAGTACAAAGTACTTACAGACCTTAGTCAAATATTTTTTTATGTAACTTCGGGTGAATTTTGATAAATTTTTTTGTCAATTCACCCGATTTTTTATTTGCATAGTCTTCAGCTTCTCCACCAATTTCTTTTCTATCTTTTATATCAAGTTTTTGATGGTCATAACAATGAGCCCATTCGTGAGATAGAGTTCTTAAAACATCAGCAAGCATTCTTCCCTTTGCAAGTACCTTAATTTCCTTTGTTTTTTCTTTAAATGACCCAGTGGTCATTTTGCCCTTTCTTTCATCTAAAAATTTAATTGTTAAATCACCAGTTAGAGTAAGTTTCTCTTGTAAAAGAAGGATAAAATTTTTGATAATATCAATTTGGTACTTTTCTAATGTACCCTTTTCAAATTTTAGACAGAGTTTCATTTGTTTTTTAAATGTTCTATCAAAGTTTTAATTATTAGAGATTCGTTTTTACTTTTTTTCTTTGGTTTGTATGAAACCATTGTTGGAGCGTTTCCTGTACCAGATTTTGGTTCTTTTTTTTCAGCCCTTCTTTTTTGACTACACGCCGCACTTTTTTGAGCATCTGTCATTTTAGCGGCAACACCCGCCGCTCTACATTTTGGATATCCTTTTGAATCGGCCTCAGGTCTACCACAAGGAGGATGTCCCCCACCTTCTTTTTTTCTACATATATTAACCCATGGACCTTTTGGTTGTTTACTACCCTTTGGTTTTTTCTTTGTACCAAACCATACTGCAAGGTCCTCTTTTGTTTCAGATTCATTTACAAAGGGTTGTGAGGTATTGAATTTGTTTTTTTTCATTCTTGGTTTTTTTCCGGTTTTATCCCCTTTTTTTCTATAAGATGGTACTAAAACTTTAAAAGGAGCCTTAGTATACTCATCATCCCCTTCGGCTGGCGCATCTTGCTTGAAATCATTAGTTTGTATTTCTTTTGCAATCCTTTCTTTTTTTGAGATTTTGTGTTTTGGAGTTGATACATCTCCGTCTAAAGAATCATGGTATAATTCGGCATCGGTATAATTAGAAATTGAATTCACAAATGGTTGTAAATCTTCAGGGTCCCAATAAGTAAGACCTGGTCTAATAGGTGGTTTATACGAACCTCTTGCTGCTCCTGTACTAGTTGCTTCATTTATATTCTCTTCTTGAATATATTTCTTAAATATTTCTAATAAATTTTGATTAGGCATATTTTTACACTTATACTTATAATAAATATCTTTATATTATGGATTCAAACACTGAATTAGAAAAAGAATTACAAGAAAAATTAGAAGAGTTATCTCCTATGGGTACCCTATTTGACACCATAACTTATTATAGTGTGGAAAATTTAGACCAGTTCTTAGAAAATATGAATCAACAACAAGCCATATATTGTTTAACTGAGGCTGTGAAAGCGGCATATAGAAGAGGTTCATTTAGATTAGAAGAATCAGAAGCAATATCTAAGGCAATAAGAGTTTTAGGAGTGGATTGATGTTATAAAATCTTGTTTGATTTTTTAATATTTTCTTCTCCCCACATAGGTTGAAGATTACTTAGTGACCAACATTTCATAAATTCATTATCCCCAATTTCTTGAATATTATGTATCGATATTGGAAGTATGTGGTCTACGTGCCAATCACCATAATTATCCCAAGTCATCCCATCTTTGAACTGATTTTCTAAACGACTAATTAATTCATCAGGGGTATACTGAAGAACCTCAAAATAGTGACCGTTTTTCTGAACGTTATTTTCTTTTAGTACTTGATAGATTGCAGTTCTGAAATTATTAATAAGTTTGTAGATTGGGTCAGTTGATTTACGGTATCTTTCGTAGTTTCGTTTACATTCTCTCCATTTATCAACATTCTCAGTTCTCCATTTTTTAAAATATTCTTTACGATACTCCTTATTTTCTGAATACCATTTTTTTGACTTCTCTGACATATATTCTTTGTTTAAATCCCTCCATTTCTTATCCGCCACTTTTTTACCTCCTATAAAAATTCTACCAGATTGCCTCATTTCAACATTATTTTCCTTTAATAATCTCAAAATTGTTGGTTTACTTAATCCTGTTTTTTCGGCAATAGTCGATGAACCCAAAAGTTCTTCATTATACATTTTAAGTATTTTATTAATTTCCTCTTCTGTGGGTATATACTTCTTCATATATTATAAATATATAACACTTTACCAAAAAACATATAGTTTTATAAAAAAATAAAAAAAAGGTCAGATTTCTCTGACCTTTTAATTTATTCATTTAAATTGATTATCTCAATTCATTCAAATCAAATGTGCGAACACCATCAACAATAATCCGGCCAAAGAAGCGATTATTCACCATTTTCTTTGCGTAACGAGTCATAATACCCTTGATAGGTGTGAAGTTGAATGGGTTGTACATAGTTGGAGTTAATTGAAGTGGTACATATGGTGCGTAGATGTAACCAGTGTCAAGAAGTGATGTTCCTTTGTGACCCAACAATACTGTGTTTGCTGGGAAGTAAGGGTCACGATACACTTGGTAACGACCTGCTAATGTACCTACTCTTTCAATACCCATGTTATACTGGTCTTGCTCAGGAGCTGCGTTAGAAACGTGGAAATATTGAAGGTCATCGAAAATTGCAGAAACTTCAGATGATACAACAATCCAGTTTGCTCCACCTCTCAACGTAGACTTGTGAATCTGCGCAGAGATTTGGTTGATTGCAGTGATAAGAGTTTGGTTCCAGTCCTTCTGAGTGTAAGGAGTAGATTGGTTGTTCAGACGCTTCCAACCGTTGTAATCCCAACGAAGTGTCCAAGCCGCACCTTTACGAAGGTCACGGAGGATTTCACGGTC
>Ga0315909_10002131_pt1 | contig 25857 bp, 17 predicted proteins | sample LakEriMetagenome_11_FD_203527 | JGI IMG/M metagenome (GOLD analysis project Ga0315909, IMG submission 203527) | Freshwater fungal communities from buoy surface, Lake Erie, Ohio, United States - Buoy 2 MA125 | ecosystem: Environmental > Aquatic > Freshwater > Lake | place: USA: Lake Erie, Ohio...
CTTAAAAACCCAGGAACATTCCCCTTGATAATGAAGATGATCCGCGATTTAATTAAAAACGGAATAACGCACCAGGAATTGGCTTTGGCCAAGGGGCAATTAGAAGGCAAATTCTTATTAAAAGCAGAGGAATGTGAAGTGATTGCCAAACACAATGGCAAAATTGCTTTATTGGGATTGCCGGATGTGCGTTATTCTGACATGTATAAAAAATATTTGAAACCGATTACAAAAAAAATGGTGGATGATTGCATTTGCAAATACTTTAGACGAGATGGCATGACGGTATCAATAATATCCAATGACGAGGCCGCGTTAAAACAGGCCAATTATGAAAAACACATTACAATTGTTTAATGCCATTTGACAATCAATTGAATAACTGTTGTATATTATATCAATAATATACAAATAAGAACACAATGGAAATAAATCAGGAATGGTTTTTTTATTTGATAGTGATCGGAATGATATTTGTATGTGGATACATCTATTTTGAAAAGAGCGATTTTCAACTCAAATGCATAGTTAGCACCACTGACGGCAATAAATATTGTGTGCGCGAAACAGCCAAAATCAAAGAATCCGCTGAACTTTTAGCCAAGGTCACAAACAAATGTAAGAAATTAGTGGATTATGTTGGCAAGAAATACCCCGACAATGATTATGTCAAGCGATTAGTGAAAGGATTTCGGCCACAGAAAGTGATGGAGGCGCTGCCCACCAGCGAATACACATCTTATAGTGAGAACAAAGGAGAGAAGATCGCATTTTGCCTGAATGAGGAAAAAGGCGGAACCGAACTAATTGATGAACACACGCTGACATTTGTGGCAATTCATGAGCTTAGCCATGTAGGAACCAAATCGTTTGGACATAAGAGTGAATTCTGGGAAAATTTCAAGTTCATGTTGCAGGAAGCGAAAGAGGCGAAGATCCACGAACCGCGAGATTACAAGAAAGAACCGAAGAGATATTGCGGAATGATGATTAAGGACAATCCCGCTTTTGATTTGTAAAAAAATAACATATTTGAATATGTTATATTAGATAATGAAACCTGATTTTATAATAACATGTTTAGGATTGTTTTTAATTATTCTGGTGGCATTGATGATTGGCAGGTCAATCAATATAGAGGGGTTTGAATATTTAAATGATTTCAATGTGGAAATTACAAATTTAAAAACCAATAGTATTAATTTGATAAATTTTTTGAATTCTTCAAAAAATGACAAAATATCAAGTGATGTGAATAATTTATTGACAAATGTGAAAGCATATGTTTCGGAAGCAGACATTGCGCAAATTAATTCCGGGCAAGAAGTGGTTTTTTTGAATGCATTAGAAGATATGAGAAAATATATTTCTAATATTTCAATTATAAATGATAATTCTTTTAAAAATCTAAAACAACAAATTAATGGCAACATTTTTAAAATAACAAATATTGTGAATGACAATATAAATAATTATAACTTGCCAATAGAAATGAGACAACTCCTGGGTAAAATTTGGTGGGATTGCACAAAAGTGTATGATTTAATATCTGACGACAACCTTGCCAATGAATTTAAAATTTCTTCAGAGATGGTCACATATTATTTGTCACCAAAAACTTTTATTTTTTCAGCAGAATATATTGGAAAACCGAATGACAATGCCAATACAAAATATGTTTATTTGATTAATTCGCTTGAAGACAAAGTTGAAAAAGTTCATCAAAAAGAGCCGAGCGCAATTGATAGTAACAAATCAACCATTTTGACTGATCTTTCCAATTTGAAAACATACGTAAAAACTGGAACATTTGCGACGCAGGCTACCACAGCTTTAACCAAATAATATGAAAAATTGATTTCCAATTTGTTTTGATTTCCTTTAACAAATCAAAACAAACAATGATATTTTATTCTGAAGATATAATCAAGGGTTTAGAAACCCAGGAGCAAATTGACGCGTTTCACGCAGATGTGGAAATGATCTTCACCTACTTTGCCTATCCCAAAATTTCACTGGATTACATTGGTGCTCTGCTTCAATGTAAAACCAATCGCATAGCATTTTATTGTATGGATGACGTGTTTGACATCCGGAATTGCCCTTCATGTATGATATATTCAATCGCAGATTGTTCTTATAATAATTACTACATTTTGATGATATGTACATATCGGCGATTCAAAAGCATGGGATATGCCACCATGCTGTTGGATGGATTCATAGAATCGGTCAAACATTCTTGCATAATTAATAAAGAAGGCAAAAAGATCATATTAAGTTCGGTGGATGCGGCGGTGTCTTATTATCAATGCCGCGGATTTGTGGCTGTGGACGATTCGTTGGAAAATTACCCGGAATTAATGCGGTTTGAGAAATTTGAAAAGGACAAAATGTACACTGTTATGGAGATGACAATTTAACCATTGACTATTTCCGGTGGAACCGGCCATTCACTATATGGCACCGCTTTGCTTGTTGATCGGTCAAAAGACAATAAAGCATTTAATGCTGCCATGCGCCTCTCTATCGGGTTCTTAATAACAAGGAAATCTTTTCTTCGCGACAGATTCTTCCATCGCCACTCAAATTGTAACGCAGCCTGCCATGTAGGAAAATTAGCAACATGACACACTCGTCTCCAATGACTACCCTTGTCCACTTGCGCACCTGTGGCATGCGCACCCCCGCTGATTTCTTTATTATGTTGTCGCAGCCGCCGGTCTAAATCCACGGTGGCTCCTATATATGTTTTTTGCCCAGGAGTGCCAATCATATCACATTCCTCTAAAGCCAAAAAATACACATAGAATTTGTCGCTCATATGTTCTATTTTATATATTCATATGTTCTATTTATATAGAATACGATGTACAAAGTATGGGTATTAAATGACAACAAAGTAGAAAATATATTTGTATTTAATGGCTCCCCTCAAGGGAGCAACGAGCGAAGCGGAGGAAAAGACAAGGACAAAGAAGATCCATTTAGCGAAGCAGACAAACGACTAATTGAAAAAGACAAATTGCCAAAGTCATCTATTATTGAAAGTCCGGTCCAAATCCATAAAGACGATTCCATCCTTCAAATAAAAAAGAAAATCCTCAATGAATTTGGCAAAGAATCGCTAATAACCTATCATGAACTCTATCTTTTTGCCTATAACAAAACTGATTTAGATCTCTATCGCATTTTCACCGAAACGGTGTCGCGATCCAGCAACTATTTGAATCGCGCCAAGTTCACACAACTGTTGAATATACTTGGATTAACCGTTGACGCAGGGTCGGTCAAGGATAAAAACACATATGATGATTTAGTGAAAAAAATGTCAAAACGCGGGAAAACCGCAAACATGCCAATTAGTTTAGGAATGCTGCCGGCCAATGATCACCTATTTTCACCGAATCCCTTTGATGCCGTTGAGTTTTCGGCGAAAACCGTGTCCAATTCAGAGAACTCGCTTCTTATGAATTACGGTGAAATCGTAGACAACAATATTTATGTATGTTTGGCCGACGACGTTTTCGCATGTCATGAAAGCTCAGACGATTTCATCGCAAAAACATATTATCCATTTTTAACTGCAAAATCCATATTTGATTCGGCGTCTCTATCGGACAAGCGCGATCAATTGGTCACAGAAACCGCCAAAATAATGGACCCGCGGCATTTCAAGGCATATGAAATTGTGGATCTTTTTTACGACACGCTTAATGAAAAAGGAGAGAGAGAGAAGATATTAGAAAAAGGCACGCGCAATTACAGAATTGCAATAAAACCGCACAATCAAATTACCATGCCCCTAGAATTCTTGTTCAAAAACATCCATGCGTCGGCCAAATATAAACTAATGAAACTGAATCCGGGAATGCGTCGCGAAAATTTGTACAGGTTGTATAGCAACAAAATATCAAAGACGGGCAGAAAGATCCCCGTTCTCCCCAAAAGCGTCATCAATTCCCTCTCAAAAAACATAGGAAAACACAAGCAAATCTCTATCAGCAACAAACAAGGACCCGATGACAAACAAGATGTTACAATAGACATTGAAATAGACGGCACAATTATTCTACATGGAAGCATGGACAAATTGGCGGATTCGGCGGCGTTAGCCGCCCATTTAAAAGAATCTGCAAATCCGATATTGGAGGACATTAATGCGCATCTACAAAACATAGGATACAAGATTCCTTTGATAACGCGACTGGATGCGAAGGAGATAGAGATTTTGGACATGGATTATACATTCTCTATTGGAAATGTGAAAATAGAAGTAGATGCGAAGACCAAGGCCAAGAAGACGGACATAGATTTGGAAAAGATCCAAGGATGTTTATATGCAATATTTGATATAATAGAAAAAGATGTTTTTGAGGGGGCAAAGTTGAGATTTAAACGTGTTGAAAATTACAAGGACATGGATCAACAGACTCTATTGATGACAGAGACATATAAAAAATCGGGGCGTGATTCAGACGTGATAGATGTTTTAATGAAAAACCATGCTATGACGATGGAGGAGGCGATGGCAAGAATACGCTTATACAAGAAAGACGTGGAATATTTGCAAGTGAACAAGTTCAATGATGGCGGAAACACAACTGAAAAAACAATCAAAGTGGTTGAGAATCCGGGCTTGCCGATAGAGATGAAACTTGATTCTGTAACTAAAACATTGACTTTTAAAACAAATGAAATAACAAATATAGGATACTTGGAAACTCTATCGGCATACTTTGAAAGCATGATGCGAATATGGCAAGACAAGAGTTTGATTAAAAAATGTGGTGTTTCTTCAGAAACAGAGAAACCTCTTAAATTGGTAGAAGAGAAGCCGATAGAAATAAGACGCGCGGATGCCTTTAATTTCAGTCCAACAGATGAATCTCCTAGAAAATTTGAGGAAGAAGAAAAAGAAGATGCCGAAATAAGTCCTAAGACACCGATAGAGACAATTGCCAAAATAATTAAAGACAAATCTGAAGAATCCGATTCATCCGAATTTGATATGGTTGGAATAGAAGTGGAAGAAGATGATGATGACGATATGGTTGGCATAGAAGTTGAAGAGGACGGTTCAAATAAAGGAGGAAGCGCCCCTACAAAAAAGAAAGCAAAAAAATCTGAAGAAGATGAAGATGAAGATGAAGATGAAGAAGAAGAGGAAGAAGAAGGCGATGCATATATAGCAAAAAATAAGGACAAAGCCAAGACTACAAATCCATTTTTACAAAAGTTACATGAAAAAGAGCCGGATATATTTTTGAACGGCAAATACGGCAAATATAATATATATTCGCGAACATGTCAGTCAGTTCATCGCCAGCCCGTATTAATCACAGAAGAAGAAAAAAAACATATTGATAAAACCTCACCTGGATCATATTTGAAAGCAATGAAATTTGGTAGCACGCCCGAGAATCAGAATTACTATATATGTCCGCGATTCTGGTGTTTCAAGACAAATGCGAGTATGACTGCGGATCAAATTAAGAATAAAGAATGCGGAACTGATCCTGAATATTGGCAAGAATTTAATATCCCAAAGGAGCATTTGAACGCCAAAGGCGAATATATACCGCATTATCCTGGATTCAAATATAAATACAGATCCAAAAAAACAAAATATTGTATGCCATGTTGCGGAACATCTGAATGGGAGATGCACAATAAAGACGAGACCACCGGAAAATGGAAAAAGACCAATTACAAATTGAAGGAGGGTGAAACAATAAATGAATTGGGTCAATTGGTGTTGAAGGATGGTAAAATAGACGAGAATTGGAAAGAGTTTCCAAGAAATGCCCAGGAATGTAACATGAATGACGCGGAAGAGATGGTAAGCAAAAAAAAAGTAGTAAACGTCAAATTCATATATGATCCAAGGGTATTAGGTGAAATACCAGAAGAAGGACGTTGGGGATATGTTCAAGATTCGGTTCAACATTTTATGCAAATAGATTATGTCAAAGCCAAAGTGACAGGAGACGAAGCACATTTAAAGGATGGCGTCAAGACATTATTGAAATATGGTGTTGAGCAGATTAAAATGGAGAACGAAAAACAAGAAAAAGTCCCGCACAATTCTTTGTTGGGATGTTTGGCAGATTTATATGCTTATATTAAAAATAAGGAAAATGAAAATAAGGAAGATGAAAATAAGGAAGAAAAAATCCATGTTCCGCGAGTGGTAGATGGCAAATTTGGAAAAATATTAGCGGATGCAGTAAACATCAATGATTTTGTTAGATATGGAAATGCTAGTTTTACGGCTGCTTTTAGACCCCATGCGATAGAGGAAGGCAAAGAAACTGCGATTGTGGATAATGAAGGTGAGGCATGGATAAAAATTAAAAGTATATGGAAGAACAAAAAGACAAAGGAAATGGGATTCCCCAAAACGGTGAAAACCATGACGGTAGATCCGCATGATGACGACTGTGCCAAATACAATGGAAAAGAAATAGACGAAATAGTTTTAGAAAAGATGGCTGCATATGAAATGTATAAAATATATTTGGAGAATCCGGCGATAGAGAAAGAATTGGAATACATATGGGATTTGGTGTCAATTAAAAATGGTTTATTTAAGGAAGGTCTTAATATGGTAATTATGGAAATCAAAAACAATGACATGACGGAAAGCATAGATGTGATGTGTCCGACAACAACTTATAATAAAACCAAATTTCACATTGACAAACCAACAACATTTTTGATAAAACATCCTAACAATTTATTTGAGCCTGTTTATATGTATGACACTACGGCTCCCAAAAATCCAATCAAGACATTTTCCAATAATGAAATTTCACCAAAAAACATCAAATCTCTATTGATGCGGATGAACACAACACTGAATGAGAATTGTCGCGGAAGAGCGTCCATCATGACCACGCAGCCATTGTCTTTATCCGATTTAGAAACAGAATTGTTAGAGCATCTTTCAACATATGATATAAAATCACAAGTGGCAAATTATCAGGGAAAAATAATAGCTCTTCATGTTACAAATACTGAAACCGAGTCGGATGTCTACATTCCGTGTAAGCCAACCGCACCTTTGGATGACTATCCAATAGAGATGATGAGTAATCATAGGTTGTGGTCATCTTATGAAGACACAGTAAAAGAATTAGAAGAGTTGGGTAAAACCGTGGATTACTGCAAGCCAATAATGAAAATAATGGACGATATGATGATAGTGGGAGTTCTAACAAAATCCAATCAGATGGTGCCAATAAATCCACCAGAAGAGGATTTTAAAGGGGATAAATTGCCAATATTAAAAAACAATTCATTCACATATAATAAGACTGGCAATATAGGAGACACCGAATACATTGATGAAATAATAACAAAAACCAAGACGGGGGATGTTAAACGCAAAGAAATCATGATGAATGCTGTTGCGGAGAATGAATTTTTCAGAATGTTTAGATCTACAATTAAAATCTTATTGTCTGAACCAAAGAATCATGAAATCCGTTTTAATTTAATGCGAATCACTCACACAGGGGCTACCCAAAAGGTAGCAACGAACGCTGGCACAGGCACTGGCACTGGATCTATTGTGATGTCATACAGAGAAAAAATTAAAGACGCGGTTGAAGAACTGATGAAACTGACGCAAACTGCAAATGTGATAGAGTTTGCCAAATTTAAGCAAGATGCATTGGAGACAATTTATGCAAGTGGCAAAGTCATGTATGAATGCGAATCACAAATGTCGGAAACATACAATCCAGGATGCAAATTATTATTACCTGTTAAAAACTTGGTCAATAGAGATCGCGACAACAGGCTCCTTTATTATTATAGAATAGCGGATGAATTGATCCGACACCAGAATTTGAAGAATTTCATTTTGTATCCAAACCATTTTTTGAGCATGGGCATATCTGATTACAAAGTGAATGCCGATGAGATTATTGTGTTGGAATCGTCGTTGCAAAAAGAGCATGAAGAGTTTCCCATACATGGAGATGGTGAAATTGCGGCGGACATGGCGATGCCGGAAAAAACGGAGAAATATTTAAATACAGTAGAATTAAATGTTGATTCAATTGATGTTAAAAAAAATGAAATAGAAGGCAACGCAAATGAGTATTGGCGCAATAAAGTATTCAAGGGAACTGCAGCAGGATCTATAAAAGAACTAACATTTCCAGCGGACATAGAAAGCAGTTATGAACCGCTTATAATAGCATATTTCAAAGAAAAAAAACCGCCAACAAAACCAACAACGGAAGAGATGCGCGCAATAATCTGGGAAAGTTATCGGGATTTGATATCAACACCTAAGGACAAAGACAATTTCAACAAGATTAAGAAGATATTGAAAGAGCGCCAAGGAAAGATGGAATTGTTGAAAGATGTGAAAACCCCCGAAGAATTTGAAATCAAGATAAAGGAGAATTCTAAATATTTTATGACGACGTTGGATATTTTTGTGGTTGCGCAAAAGCACAATTTGCCAATAGTATTATTTTCTAATGCGGATAAAAAATTAAGAGATTTGGGATTGAACGAGAAATGGTTGATACTTGGTCTGCGAAATCCTGTCAAAGCCATGGATAACAAATTCCATTTCATAAGATCACATAAATCGGGGCCGTCTGGTGTACCGGCACACAAGATGATTGAAGGCAGGTTTGAGCCAAATCAACTAAATGAACACAAACCTTTCATTGAGTCGGCAATAAGAGATCCGGAACATTCGGAAAATATAATGACAATTCAACAGTTTTTAGACTTATAAATAAAACATCACAATATATTATAAATGATAGAATTGCCACAATCCATATATTGGGGATTGGTTCCAGGATTTTTAACAGCATTGGGAGGATCTTATAAAGACACCTTATTTGAGCCATTTGAACCGTTGAAGTTTTTTAGATCGCCCATCGTATGTTTTATATGGTACGTCATAATAAATAATATATATGTAAATAATCCAGTAATATTAAAATTGGGTTTTGCCAGCATGATGGAAAGGCTGACGGTTGAATTTTACAAAGCAGTTTATAAACCAGAACCGGGCAAATTTAAAAATTGCAAATGCGTTGAAAAAAAATGTATTCTTGAAAAAGATAGAGGATGGTTTTTAGATAGATTGAGAGGAAAATAGATAAAAATAAACATTTGCTTATTTTTAGCTTATAAAATTGCCCCCTTTGGGAGCGGTTTGTAATCCATGGCTATATACTATGTTTGAATATTAAATTTCTTGTAATAATATAATATAATGAAATTTAACATTGTATTATTATTTTATGAAAATGACAATAATATAAGTTTTACTTCAATAGCAACCAATGTTCAAAAAGAGTTTTTAGAATCATTAAAAACACCAAAATTTATAAATTATTTGGAAAAAAATATTAGTAATATGGGTTCAGCTTGTAAAAATAATGTAAGCCATTATTTACAACTTAAAATAACAAAAATAAAACCAATAAAAACGCAAGAATTTTTTGGTTTATTTGGCAATTCAATCATTTTAGAAATAGATGCAAATGTAAGTCAAATTAAAAAAAAAGTGGTAAGTGCGCAGTGGTGTGGGAAAGAATTGAACGCAAATGAAATTAAAGGATTATTTAATCCAGAAAATCTAATAAAACATATTGATACTTCTGTAAAACAACTTGGTAGTGGCAATCCATACAAAACAATTACTTACAAAAAAAATAAATATCATTTTTATTTTAAATCTGCAAATATCTAGAAGCCATCCCTGATGGACTTCCCCGACAAGAACCGCGGAAGTAAAATATTATGATCTTTTCCATGAAGGTTCCTCTTTATTCAATGAATAAAGTGCTGGTTCAGGATTTTTTCTTACATTCTCCCTACTATTGTAAGAATAAGACACAGGCGGTCTGTAAGCAACTGGTTCAGGCTTAGGTGGCTCCGGCAATTTAATAGAAATGTCCGACCCAATTTTCATTGATGATACTTGTGTTGCTTCTGTGTCAATGGACTTTTTCCATGGATTTGTGATTGTCATATTGACATTTGGTGACATCTTTATTGCCTTTTCCACAACTTTATCGGGTTCACTGTCGGTTTCATCATCATCACTATCACTTTCATAATGATAGTCTTCATCATTATTTTCCAATTCATTTACCAAATTTTCTAGATTAGTTTTGCAATCTACGTCTGGCGCTAGTTTGCATTTATTGACTTCGCATGCTTGATAATTAAAAGGCTTGTCGCGCATAGACATGAGCAAATAGAAATACTCATTCACTGCGTTTTTGGCGACCACATTATCTTCAAACGGCGTGAATTCGCTGGACAAAATGTCATAAAAACCATAGACGCCTTCATGAATGTATAAATAAGGACACGTTTTTTCAAAAAGCAGATCATGAATAATAGCTTGTTTAACCCATTCATGCTTGTTTCCTGACAAATTACGTTTGACATGCGATCCATTTTCAAACATGTATTTTTTGCCGTCGGCAGCTTTGACAGATATGCCGGTTAAATTCACTTGATCGCGTTCGCGCATCAAATATGTGTCTTTGACATAGGGAATAGCCATGAGTTTTCTAGTAGGCATCACCTTGATGAAGGTATATAAACTGAAGAGCCATTGGGAGTTTTGATATATTAGAACAAAGTTTTCAGGAAAGTATTGAATTTTCATAGTATGAAAAACGGAATTGCGATTATTTCGGCGTTTGATATGAAAATATAGGACCAATACTTTAAATGGATTTGAAAAGTCAATTGATTCACATGTCATAATCTTCTTCATCTTCATCTTCATCTTCATCTTCATCTTCATCTTCATCTTCATCTTCAACAGGATTTATGAGGGGTGGAAACTGGATCACATCTTTTTCTCCATAAACATATTTGACATTTTTGATAGGCATGAGCGAAACGCAATAACAACTTCCATAATTATTCATATTTGTTTTAAGCATTTCAAAAATAGTCATATCACGAAGTTCATAGAAGGCGCCATCAACAAGATCATTGTAATTCATATGTCTGTCATCAAATCCAACTTTGCCGGTCGTTTTATCAACATATCTTTTTCCAAAAAAAGGATTGTATAATCCAAAACAACACAACAGCTTTTTTAATTTAGTTTTGGATTCGGTGCATCCAAACAATTTAATTTGGTAATATAATTTCAAATAAGGCCGGAATATTTTGTACAAAACCTTAGGAGGAAAATGCGGATTGACATTTATTTTCAAAAACCGATTGCTGAACTCTCGTATCATCCATAACATATCTGTAATCACTTCAACCGAGACAATTGTGTCAGGCGCCAATGATGAATCCAATGCTATTTTCAATAAAAGTGTGTTGTGTTTGTCCGCGAATTCTGGAATAGACAATCGCGATTCCATAAAAAAATATAGCAAAGGATTCATCTTTATTTTGAGAGTCCATATTTTAATATAGATATTGATAAGGTGGTGTTTTTCAAACTCTATATTTGTGTAGGGGTTTTTTGGCATATGCGGCGACGGAATCATATGATGATTATGTGATAGAGAAGTTTTGATAATATTTATAATGTCATGTATATTGAAACGGTAAATACAATTATTTTGTGAAAGCTCAATAATTTTTTTGGGATCCATAGAATTAAATGGCATCATACACAAATCGCTGTCGTTGTTGTGGACTTGGAAACGTTTCAATTTGCATTTGTTTATGAATTTTAGCATGATGTGATAGAGACGCTGAAACATGTTGAATTGTTCTAATCCAAGTTTGGACAATAGAGGGTATTGAGAGAATTTCACGCGAACAAAAAACAACTTATCGGAAACGTTGGGTTTCACTTGATGACTGTATTGAATGTTAATGGGTTTTAATTTGTTGAATGATGACGAATCGGTTTTGCTGATAGAGTCAAACGCCTCTATCTTTTTTTTAAACATTATTTCAAATATATCATTGTTCATTTTTGACTTCTTTGACATACCAATGCGTTTTAATTAACACATATTATTTTTGTAATATGTTTTTGGAGTTTCATTTTTGAGAAAATGCGTAAAAAAATATTAATTTGAAAATGCAAATTAATAATTAAAGGAGGGGTCATAAGGAAGGATCATGAGGATAGGTCAAAGGAAGGATCATAAGGAAGAACAACCGCAGGTTGTTCCACTTCTAGGCGCCAAAGGCGCCTTGGAACCTTGGTTTCCTTACCCTTAGAAGAGTTCATACCCATCATCTCCACAAGCCCCCGAAGCATTAACCTGCAAATTATGCACATTATTGTCTATACGAATGCGTCCAAGAGAACACTCGTCGGCTTTTCCAACATTTCCAAACAGTTCTTCAATGCGATCATTTGTATCTTTACGATCCATGTCACGTGTTTCCATATTCATAACTGCTTCCATATCCAACAACAAACTGAATGCGTTTGTGCCATAATATCCTTGTTGGCCGCACATAACGTTCGCCGAAACACCGCGCATTTGATCAAACTCGCCATGTCTACTGGCTTCCAAGAACATCTCAGTATGCATCTCATAAGTACTCTTGGAAATTGGTCCAATATCATCATTCAAGATGCCAGATCGGTAAATAGGAACCAAATCCTTAGACACGGTCATGCGATCACACAAAATACTCAGATGATGATAATTCACATAAGCATCACTGGCTTCCATCACATCCACGATTTCATTCAGAATGTTTTGTCTAGCCGCTTCAATGCCCAACACATCATACATTTCGCGGATGTCATTACTGTATGTTCGGGTAAAATCAATGAAATCAACGCCAAACACATCAATGAGATTGGATCCGGTAGTATCTAGAACCCATGCCTCTTTTCTAGAGTACTTGCCGTCTTCTTTTACAACCATGTCCTTGACGATTCGTGGATTGACGTTCACAATCTTGTTAACACCTCTCAAAACAATATTATTGATAACCGTGTCTTGGAAATTCTTCAATAAATATATCTCATCCGATTGGTCAAGCGCCTCCGAGTAAGCATTGGTAGAAACCTTCTTTTTATTGCGATTTAATATGGACGAATTGATTCGGATTCGGAATACCAAATTACTAGAATTCATGTCGGAGTAAATGCAGCTGACTTCATTGCCGTGGACAGTGGAAATCGCAAAATGAATATCGTCCATAGTGATGTTCTTCTCCAACAAGGATTCGGCGTCTATTTCCATGCGAACTACCCACTTGGATCTCTGTTGCTGCTGAGCCATCAAACCGCCTTCTTCGGTTTCATTACATTCTTGCGCCAACTCGTCAAACAAATAGAACTGATCTATTAATGCCGCATCACTATGAATCTTGGTGGCACGATCATTCGGATCAAAACAGATTTCAACGGATTTCACTACATCAATCAGTTTTGTATATTGAATCATGTTGCAATAGTTAGTCGCCTTGTCCTTATCATGCTGGTCTTGCGGTTTCATATAAATAGTAACTGACGGCTTGTCTGGGTTTCTGGTAAGACGCAGAATCTCTTCTATTCTCGGCACACCACGAGTCACGTTGGACTTAGAGGCCACTCCCGCTAAATGAAAAGTGTTGAGTGTATTGTGAACATACACACCATAATCAGTAAGGAAAGTTTGATTTGTTGGAACAGTGAAATCATAAACAAATTCATCGGTGCCTTTCAAAATAGTGATTTCAACAATTTCATCCCAAACCACATCTGAACTGGCGGCTTGCTTAAGAATTGTCAACTGATCACCAATAAGATTTGCATTGACATTATTTTCAAAGACCCCGATGTATTTTTGTAATGTTCGGCGACCAATGCTTTCTTTATTTGCCCATCTTCCATAAAATGCGCTATGATTTTCCAATTTCAAAGTTTTGCCACAATGAGCAATAATATCACCAAGACCATTGATCTTGTCTATTTCATCAGACAAATTATGAGCATTGTCGCGATTCTCATATTCAACCAACCGATTCAGAGCATCCATCTTGTAATCAAGCGACGAACCGATGTGCAATTTGTATAATCCAGCATACTTGGCAGATATTGACAAATGATGTAAATCAGCTGAATTCTGATTCCTTTGGAACCGACAGTCCTTTGGACTAGTCATTGTTGTGTGAATTGATCCAAATATCCCAAAATAATTAATAATCAACGCAAAATCTTTAATCAATTGATGACTACGACTACAAACGCGAATCATATGATGTCCGCTATCACATTGAATGTTGCCGTCTCCATCCATGTAGGACTGAATCATGCTGGATTTAAATTCCATTGGGGCAACAAATGCAAAATCGGGAACGCATTTGACATATGAACCGTTTCCGCAAGTTAATTTTAGGAAATCGGCCAATTCCGCGCATGTGAATTTGATATCAGTTGTGTGTCCATATTCACTTTCTTTCTCATAAACTTTACAAGTTTTGCCAAACAATTCAGCAAAAGCAATGGTATTTTGTTTGAACACATCTGAAACATTAGTAATACAAATTGTGTTATAATTTATTGATCCCTCGGCCAAATAGGCGCCGATAAACCATCCAAACAAACGATTCAATTCATAATCTTTGCCAGATATTTGAATCTTATCATTTACAAATGTGTTTTCAATATTCTTTGAAACAGGAACTCGCATGCCAACCTTCATGTCTTTTCCAACAATTGCCTGGACTTTGTTATCCCGTCTTACCAAATGCGAATGACTTGTGGTAGTTTCTACGGTTCTGCCACTTTTTGTCTTAATTCGCATTAATTCACCATTGACAGGATGACGACTTACATGTGATATTTTAGACCATTGGGTTGTTTCATTTGCGTTTACACCCATAATGTAATATTCATGATCCTCTCCCAAAATGGTCTCAACACTATTCTCATGTCCAGTTCCAAATGTCATGCTTGGGTTTTCTTCAATGATTTGATCACAGAAATCGCCAATTTTCACCGACATCATGCTAGGCTTTCCGCCCACCATTTTCACAATTTTTATACATTCATTGCGAGTAAGTGACATCTGTGTCGTGGGCTCTCCAATACTTTGACCCGCAATAACTCCGACCATTTCGCCAGGATTAACAACTGACTTCTTAAAATTTAAATGGATGCTTTCAAGAAGGATCTCCAGCATTTTCTTGTTGAACCGTTTGTTGACCAATAAATCTTTGGGAGACAAATAATAGAAATACAAGATTTCAAACAACTTAGTAGGTTTGCAAAAACTGGACAACTTGAGGGTTTCAAATTTTGCCTCAATCATCTGAAACGCTTCCAAAGGCGTAATGTCAACCGTGCTGTTGCCGGTTAATCCAAATTGGCCATGTGCGTTCATTATCAAATGATGAAATGCCACCGGTGTTTTAACAGAATCCTCATTCTTAAACTTGAACACATTTTCAACCAACTCATCGCGCGCATCAATCATATAATCAATGTACTTCTTGCAAAGCACTTGTGTCTCTTCGCGCTGTTTCCGAATACGTGTTGCCGCGCCCTTAGTGTAAATTTTAATCAATTCGCTGTCGCCTGAGTTCATTCCCACAATATCATAATGCATGTAAATCTGTTCAACCGACATACCAACAATGGGAATGGACTGATTCTCAATCCGGGTGGGTTCCGCACCATCCTCTCCGTAAGAGAATTGTACAATCTTACCCATATTGTTTCGCACAGTCATGTCATATTCCACCTTCAAATCTTCCAGGCCCTTTACCAATCGGCGCTGAATATATCCGGTTTGCGATGTCTTGACCGCAGTATCAATAAGACCCATGCGTCCGCCCATAGCATGGAAGAATAGTTCAGGCGCAGTTAATCCAGAGATATATGAATTCTCAACGAATCCACGCGCGCCGGGCGAGTCATCATACTTGGAGAAATGCGGCAACGTGCGATTATCAAATCCGTAAGGAACACGTTTGCCATCCACACTCTGTTGACCCAAACACGAAATCATCTGCGAAATATTCACCATGTTGCCCTTGGATCCGGAGGCGACCATGATCAAGAATCGGTTATTGGCATCCAGACTCTTCTTGGCAATGGTGCCGGTCTGGTCGGTGGCCTTGTTCAATATGCCCTTCACCTGGTTCTCATATTCAATTGAGTTGGCATTTCCAGTCTTATTTTCAAATATTCCAAGATGAATCTTATCAGTGAGTTGCTGAACCTCCGCCTTTTTTGCCGCAATTACTTGTAAAATCTCATCGGTAGTCCGCTTGTCGGAAATAAGATCACTTACACCAACACTGTACGCACTTGATTTCATGTATTCGGTAATAACCTGCTGTAAATCATCAATATAATCCGAGCATGCCAAGTGTCCAAAATCATTACACACCCGATTCAAGACACTCTTTGCGGTGGATGCGATCATCTGACCCCTGACATATTTGCCGTTTAATATTTCCAACACATTGTTTGAGGTGGCATAATCATCGGCCTTGTCATCATATTGCTTTGTCTTGGTTTTCAAAGTAAGAGCTGGAGTGATTTGCGACAAGATATCAAAACTGGTGATTTTCTTCTTGCCAGCTAGACTCGCGACATCAACTCTGGAAAAGCCCATCAAAATGTTCATGGCTTCTCTGGGACTAAACTCAATGTTGGGTCTAGTGAACCGGTATGTTCCCAACATGGAATCCTGGTAAATTCCGACAATGGGTGAATTGCTTGACGGACTGATGATTTGATAAGGGATTGCCGCCAAGTGTCTGAGCTCTGTTTCGGATAACACGTTTTGCGGCATATGCATATTCATTTCGTCCCCGTCAAAATCCGCATTGTATGGCTTAGTGTCACATACGTTCATGCGAAAGGTGTCGCCTTTGTCCATAATTTTCGCAATATGACACATCATACTCATTCTGTGTAAACTGGGCTGTCTATTGAAAAGGACGGGATCGCCATCCATCATGTGACGATGCACGACGTCGCCGTTTTCCAACCGAATAGACATGCGATCACGGTATCTAAGAGAAATCGTGTCACCGTTCTTCTTCTCCAAATTCTTAGCGCCCGGATAAACGTCGGGACCATTTTGCACTAATTTCGTCAAGAAATTGCGATTGCGATCATTGACTACGACGGGCTTGGTCAGATTCATTGCGACTTTCTTAGGCACGCCAAGCTGTTTTGCGGACAAATTGGGATCACCAGTGATAACAGAACGCGCACTGAAATCCACACGCTTGCCCATCAAATTGCCGCGAATGCGACCGTTCTTACTATTGAGACGATCCGTAATGCACTGCAAAGGCCGGCCAGAACGCTGCGCCATAGGCACCGCACCCTTAACCTTGTTATTGGCAATCATGGCAACAAAGTATTGCAAAACTTTTGTCAAACCGTCTACCACATGTGGCGCAGCATTATTACTGATTCTTTCTTCCAAATCCTTATTGGTCTTAATAATGTGACCATAAATATGAGTCAAATCGTCCTCACTGCGCTGATTTGCATCTTGTTTTACAGAAGGTCTTACGGAAGGTGGCGCGACAGGAAGCACTTGACATACCATCCAATCTGGACGCGACCAAATTGGACTAAATCCCATAAAATTCACGTCTTCATCGGAGATGCGCTTGAAAATCTTAAGGACGATTTCAGCGGTGAAACGCATGGTAAATTGGGATTTACCGGACGCAAGAATTGCCAACTTTTCTTCGGCGGATACTCCCTCGGTTTTCTCTAGGTTATCCCAAATGGCAATGATGGTCGCCATTTCTTCCAATTTAATCTTATCGGGTTGTTTGCACCCGCAACCCAACTCCGTTGCCTCGCCGCAACGATTAATTCCTGAACACTTCTTGTAAACATAACTCCATCTATCGGATGCTTTCATATTGATGACATGTTTATGATCTTCCTTGCTAATCAAGAGTTTACTACACTTGAAGCAAACACACTTGAGAATGGACATGATATCCTTAATATGTTGTATAAAGAACACGGGACGCGCCAACTCAATATATCCAAAATACCCGGGAGTATTTATATAAGTTAGGCCATCGGTAGGACATACCGAACCGTGTCCTAAAACCCCCATGCGAGGATCAAATAATCCTCCGGGGACTTCTTTGTTGTTAATATAGGTATCTTTTGAGACAACTTCCACAACACCTTTACGAATTTCTTCTGGAGATAACATACCAAATTGTATGCCAATAATCCTAGAAGGATTCTTAAATTGATTGTTGTTTGTTTGTTTAGTTACTGACATCTTAAAGTTGCTATAATATATAAAAGGTATTATTTATATTGTTTACAAATCATTGAAAGTTGGAATTCAAATCAATTTTTTGCATTTCAAGTTAATGACTTTATCATTAACAGTTGTTCCGCACTTCGTAGAAGGCGGAACTTAAGACAAAAAAGCAAATAATAAAACGAAACAAATTAGAAAGACAATTGTATTATTCTTATTCAGACGCAATGCCATCCAAGTTCAAGACATCCAAACAAATATTAAAAAAGAACAAACAAGACAGCGATTCTGACTCGGACAGTGATTCCGAGTCAGATAGTGATTATATTTATGAATCAGTCACTGACACTGGCAGTTCTTACATTGATGAATCTAGTGTAGAGTCCTTGAAGAAGAAGAAGAAGAAGAAGAATAAGTCCAATAAGAAATTTTCAAAGAAACATAAGCATAGAAAATATGAATCGGAAGAGGATTCAGAAGATGATGAATATGATGAAGATGACGACGAAGATGAAATAGACGAAGATGCCATGGCCGAGTTGCATAACACATTACACAAGTTGTTTCCTTCTAAGTATACAAAAGATAAGTTAAAATCACACAATAAACCTAAGTCAAAGCCTAAGCCAGTTAATAAACATAAGAAATCCAAAAGAATAGTAGAAGAAGAGTCTGAAGAGGAGGAATCTGAATCCGAATATGAGACCATGGATGAGGAAGAAGAGGCAGAAGACCTAGAAAATGATGACGAAGCTGAGGAAAATGATAATGAAGATGAAGATGATGATGAAGATATTGATGAAGATGATAAGAATTTTAAGATCACATTAACTATTGGTGGCAACGAGTCGCAATTTGGCGTCAAAAATCGCAATGTTTCTGGATTGTCAAAAGATGATGAATATACCAGTGAGGATGAGAAAACTTTTATGCGAGAAACATATGAGGAAGTTGGATTGCCTCTATCGCCGTCCAATGAAAATCTAGAGAAAAATCATTTTGATGAAAAAAAAACTGGGAAAAAAGAGGCAACCTCGGGATCAAAATCACCTAAAAACAAACTGGCATCATCAACAAAATCCAAGAAAGATCAAATTGAATCCGATGAAAACGACGACGTTGAGAATAAATACAAGGAAATCATAGAGTTGAAGAAAGTTCTCTATGAGAAGCATCGTAACAACCCCAAAAACAAAATAATTAAGACTGCCCTGGAACAGTGCGACCAAACCGTCAAGAAACTGATTCGCCAAGCCAGATCCAAAAATGTGAAGCGATTTGAAGAATTGTTATTCAAAACCGACACCCAGGAAAACACCGATGAGCTCGGATATTTCAAAAAGAAGCTCTCCAACAAGGAGCAGCTAAGGATCATGAAAGATATGCGCGAATTACATGACAAGGTTTATGTAGAGAAGCCATATCGTCTTTCTCTACTTCAGTCTAATTTGCCAGCCAATTTGAAGGCAATGGCCCTACAACGACTGAATCAATTAGCCGCCATGGAGCCAGGCGAGCCCGAGTATTACAAGTTGAAGAACTGGGTGGACAGTTTCATGCGAATCCCATTTGGCAAGCACAAGAACATCACCATAAACATCAATGATGGTATTGACAAGTGCAACGAATTCATCGTAACCGCCAAGACCCAATTGGACAATTGTGTTTATGGACTCAATGACGCCAAGATGCAAATTATGCAGATGGTGGGCCAATGGATATCCAATCCCGGATCTCTAGGAACTGCCATCGCAGTAAAGGGCCCGCCCGGAACCGGTAAGACATCGCTCATTAAAGATGGTGTTAGCAAGATTCTGGGTCGCGAGTTTGCGTTCATTGCGTTGGGCGGCTGCGGCGACAGTAGTTTTTTAGAAGGCCACTCCTACACTTATGAGGGCAGTATTTACGGCAAGATTGTGCAAATCCTCATGGACAGCAAGTGTATGAATCCGGTGATTTATTTTGATGAGTTGGACAAGGTGAGTGATACGGCGCGCGGACAGGAGATCATCAGTTTGCTGACGCATTTGACGGATACCACGCAGAACAATCAGTTTCATGATAAGTATTTCTCGGAGGTGGATTTTGATTTGAGCAAGTGTTTGTTTATTTTCAGTTACAACGACGAAAATTTAGTGAACCCGATTTTGAAGGATCGTATGTATCGGATTCAGACCAAGGGGTACGATTTGAAGGAGAAGCTGATCATTGCCCGAAATTATATGTTGCCAAAGATAAGAGAACAAGTTGGATTTAAGCCAGACGAGGTTGTTATCACGGATGAGGTGTTGTCGCATATCATTTCTAACCAGGCGAAGGGGGAGGCCGGAGTAAGAAATTTGAAGCGATGTTTAGAGATTGTTCATACAAAGTTGAATTTGTATAGATTGGTGAAATCGGGAACGCAGTTGTTTGAGAAGGATATGGGCTTACATGTGACATTTCCTTATACAGTCACAAGAAAGGATGTGGATCAACTAATCAAAGTTGATGATTGTATAAATCAGAGTGTGTTGTGTTCTATGTACTTATAAGGGAACCAAGGTTCAAATGCGCCTTTGGCGCTTAGAAGTGGAGCACCTTCGGTGCTCTACCCTTATGATCCCTCCTTTTATTTTTAGATGATTCCTCCTTTTATTTTTAGATGATTCCTCCTTTTATTTTTAGATGATTCCTCCTTTTATTTTTAGATGATTCCTCCTTTTATTTTTAGATGATCCCTCCTTTTATTTTTAGATGATCCCTCTTTTCTCTTTTTTATTTGGATCCTCATTATCTTAAAAATTGCATTCTTAATTTGTTTGCAATTTCTTTTTCTGGATGAATATCTTTTGGTTGGTAGCCCAATTTTGAAAAAACACCATGCAAGAATTTCTTAATTTCAGGTCTAAAAAAAACATTTTCATGACTAAAATCCTTATCCATTTTTTTCACTTCAAACAAGATATGTTTAAACAAAACTGCATTGGCGTATTTTGCGTCTTTCATATAAGGATAATCCGATCCACTGATAAATATTATTTTATTATCTGGATTATATGATAATAAAATCTGCAGCATTTCATCAAATATAGATTGTTTTATTATTACATGTCTTGTCAGCATCATAAAAATAGTTGGTTTTTCACGAATGTCCGTCATCATTCGTGCAAAGCGTCTTTCATATTTTTCTATTATTTCACCATTGCTATTATTATCATGGTCATGAGGAAACCAAATGCCATTTTCAATATTTACTCTTGTTTTTGAATCAGGTGAAAAAACATTGCCCACTAATTTTTTAACAATTGCAGAAACATCACATGTTGTCATGAGTTCTTTAACCAAATATGCATTATAAATCAAATTTGTATTATAAATCAATGATCTGTGAGCTATCCAGTCAAATGGATAACTTTTATTTCGCAGACCCAGATCATTTAAAATTTCAGGTATGCAGCAATGATCTCCTAAAGATATGATGTTGTGAGTACAATTCATTTATAAAATTTATATATAAACTATTTAATGCATAGTTTATATACATTTAAAAAATTAAGCATTTCCACCTCTGCTAGTTAGCAATTTTACATCTTTGTCAGACAAACACAAAAACCCTTTTGATGTGGACAAACCAAATGTCTTGCCGTTGCAGTCAGGTCCAGCTGAAGAATAGATAATATCCTCAATTCTTTGTTCAGGTGAATATGCCCCACTCTGAAGTCCTTGAAATCCTTCTACCGCAACCTCAGAAGCAGAAGTTTTAGTGGGAGCAGAAGTTGTAGTGGGAGCAGCAGTGGCAGAATTTCTATTATGAAAGTATTCCATTGCAGCGACAAATCCTTCATAAGGATATTGCGACAAACTCTTAGGATTATGCTTGTCATAAGGAGACATGCCACTAGTGCTAAACATCATAGCCACAATAATGATGACAAACAATCCAACGCAAATCAATAAAATATCCGAATCAGTTTTGGAGGGCATTTATTGCAATAATTATATAATTACTTAACATAAATAATTATACCTAAACTCATTATCTTTTTCCATGTATTTGCAAATAAGTTAATGGTGGCAAAAATTCAGAACCAGGTTCAATTATTCCGGTTTGGGCTATCAATTTCATTCGTTTTTCCAAATTATTGTATGATTTTGAATACATCTTGCGTTTCTTTTTAAAGTTCTTTACATAAATATTGCTATTCAATTTAAATGACAATTTATTAGCCAATTCTTTAATGTGCATTATACTATTCTGCAACGCAGACAAATAATCATTATATAAACTTATTATTCCAGTTTCATTTTCAGAATACATTGTTTTAATATTTGAAACTGTTGTTTCCAATTCTACAACTGCCTTATTTTTCAAATATAAATTGTTTGCAACATCTATGTCAGAATTGCCATTCCGAATATTGTATTTTTCAGTGAGTTCCAAAATTCTCCTATTTTCTTCATCCGCACGATCATTCATCAAAGCTACATTTTTATCATATTTGTCCTCAATCCATGCGGTCTCTTTGCGCGTTTTGTCTAAAAAGCATTTTTCGGCGGCTTTCTTGTTAAAAAACTGCGCCACCGGATCATTGCACACATTTTTGGTTTCCATCATTATTCTTGCATGCAATTTAAGATGCAACCACAAAATTCCTACAAAAACGATGATGACAAAAAATGCCGAATTCAAAATATATGTCTGATTTAAATTAAAATATGAAATAATGGGCATTATAATATGTATTCATATATTACATTTTATTTATTATTGCGCCCAATGTGTCTACATTAGTCTTGTTTGTTTTAACCACTGACATGGCGCCCTTTGTCATGCGACTCTGAATAATTGCAGCCGCTATTATTTTCTGCATTCCTTCTTTAATTGCCAATACATTATTTTGAATTGCAATTGCTAAATTTGTCACTCGGCCTTCCGATTTGTCATAACTGCGTTGCAACTTTATAAGATTGCTATCATAAACCTCCATTTTTTTATCAAATATCTCTTTTTCGGCATTCATTTTGCTTACGAGAGGAGTCTGAATGCTTTTCACAAGACCGTCGGTCTGTTTGTTCATACATTTCTTAATTTGTTCCTCGGAGCTTTTTCCAAATATCCACGAAAACATCCACATAAAAGTCATTAAATCCGGATCACATTCTATTTTATCCATTTTGCCAGATATGTGCAAATATTTAGCAGAAAACATAATGCCTATCATGGCGTATGTGAATGCTATAAATACAAACATTGTTTTTGACCATAATGCGTCTTCTACTCCCAAATTAAATACAAATAATTTTTCTGAAGACATGCCCTATATACTTATTCTCAGATAAGTTAATTTGCTTAAAATAATCATAGAGATTAATCATATAGTTTTCATATAACCATGAATTCAATCACGCAAAGTCTAAACATGAAAGCATTAATGGAAAGCGACGATTATGTGAATAATACTGAAAAAATTAAAAAAATCAAACACAGCGAAGATATTTTAGCAGATATTGGCAAAATATGCGAATTGAAACAGAGTCATCCTAAAATGAAAATCGTGGAGGAGGAGAAATTTAAACATTTATGCCAGACGTCGTGTCCCTTCCTATACAACAATTATACTGATATTTTCAATAAAGTTGTGAATGATGAATTGGATCTGAAAATGATGGTGAATTTTATCCAGATTTTGAAGCAGATAGAGGAGGGCACAATGGATCAATATGATGCCTCCGTTAAAGTAGGCACGATTTTGAAGGAGATGTATGTGGACAGTGCTATGCGCAAGGGTGCCAAATTGGACGAGGCGAATGCCGTGGAAGCTAAACAGTTTGTGGAGCCTAAGAAATTGTCTTGGGCAGAATTTAAAAAGAAAAAAGATTAAATTAGAAAATAATTGCCAAAATAATAATTATTTTCTCCAAAATAGATTTAGAAAAACTGCGTTTATAATTCTATTATACGAAAAAATGAACGAAGACAATCATGTATTAACAATCAAAACTGTCCAGATCCAACCTATCCGAAATTTGACCACTGCCCTAAAAGACATTCTTACCGACGCCACAATCACCTTCACCAAAGAGGGCATGAAAATCATTAATTTTGACAAGACTCATACAATGTTGGTTAGTGTGAATCTGAATTCCAAGAAGTTTGAACATTATACTTGTCATCCCGATAAGATCGTGGTTTGCACAAACACCATGCATTTTTTCAAGCTGATTTCCACCCTATCCAATGACGATACTCTTACCATGTATATTGACAAGGAGGATTACCAGGACGGCATCGTGTCATATTTGGGCATGGAGTTTGACAATCGCAATGTAGGGCAAACCTATGATTACAAGTTGCGCCTGATAGAGCCTGACACGGAAGAATTAGTGATTCCGGATGTCCAGTATTCCACCATTATTAATTTGCCCACTGCCGATTTCCAGAAGATCGTGAGGGATCTGAATGCGTTAACAGATCGTGTGGAGATCAAATCCGTGGGCGATGATTTGATATTTTCGTGTGTGGGAACATTTGCCAAAACCAAGTTTAAGCGATCGGAGTCCGATAGACACATGGACTTTGTAATGAAACCGGATCCGTCCGTGGTTATTCAAGGCGAGTTTTCGGTAAAAAGTCTGAATAATTTCATCAAGTGCACGCCGCTATGCACTCATTTGGAGATGTATTTGGGCAACGATTTGCCGCTGATTGTTAAGTACGATGTGGCCTCATTGGGCGAAATTAAGTTGTGCTTGGCGCCTTTGCCTCCTAGTTAAGTTGAGAGTGAACATCATAAATATATAATTGCAATTAATTAATTATATATTATATATTATTATATAGATGAAAACATATAAATCTAATAGAAATAACGTTGGCAAGACAACAAGAAAAATGCATGGTGGTGGAGATTTTACAGTCATGACATTTAATGTGGAATCTTGGTTGAATTTAATAAAACCTATTTATGCGGACGAAAACATGAATTATTCAAAATATGAAACAAAAGAATTAAGAGAAAATTTCAAACAATATTTAGCATTGTCGGCATTGTCCAAATCTAAATCTAAATCCAAATCTAAATCACAAATAGATGTAAAATGGAAAGACTTTAAAAAAATATTCAATGGCATAAATATATTATGTATTCAAGAAGATGTTATTATGGGAAATGAAAATTCAAAAGACTCTAAAAATGACAAAGAAAATTTTATTGAAAAAATCCAACCATATCATGGAAAATCTTTAAATTTGGTAGCTTCATGCAAATCGCATCCATATACTTGGGATGACACTATTGGGTTATATTATTCAGGAAGCAAATTATCAAATTCTATTTATTCAACATATTCTGCAAGAAAAAAAATATTGATTGAGCCTCAATTAAAAAATAACATGACCATAAATAATGATTTCAATAATGAAAAAATTCCCAGATGTTGGGCGGCAAGTGAAATTAAAATTGGCACAAAAAATATTAAAATTGTGTCTATTCATTTAAGTGGTGGTAGATTTGACGACGTGACAAGTTTAAAAGAAGACAACTTTATTATAAAAATCAGACAAATTCTTAAAATGGTCGCGGATGAAACACCAGATATAATTTGCGGTGATTTAAATACAAAATTGGTGCCAAAAAGCGCAATCAATGACACATATTTTTTAGGATTATCATTTGATAATACAACCGTCCAG
>Ga0315909_10002132_pt1 | contig 25853 bp, 42 predicted proteins | sample LakEriMetagenome_11_FD_203527 | JGI IMG/M metagenome (GOLD analysis project Ga0315909, IMG submission 203527) | Freshwater fungal communities from buoy surface, Lake Erie, Ohio, United States - Buoy 2 MA125 | ecosystem: Environmental > Aquatic > Freshwater > Lake | place: USA: Lake Erie, Ohio...
GAACTACAAGGCAAAGAGGAAGATGCCATTCGCAAAAAGTATGCGAAGCAAACCTTAGATTTAAGCAAGCAGGCTAAAGAAGATCAGCTCGCAATTGTCGAAGCGCTTGTTTTGGAAAATGAAAACATTCGTAAAGGCGCAAGGCAAGCTGAGCTGGATGCATTAGGCGAGGAGTATTTTGAAAAAATAACTTTACTCGAAAATGAAGGAAAGGATGCAACAGCATTACGTGAAGAATGGGAGAAAAAGCGCAAAGAAATTATAAATAAGTATGCGCAAGATGAGGTTGAAAAAGAAAAAGAACGCCAGCAGGCAGTACTTACCGCTCAAAACGCTGGACTTAATTCTCGTCAGCAAGCGCTGAACAATGATCTGGCTGCACTGAAGGCTGACTATGACGCCCGGATTGCTCTGGCGAAGAAGTATGGGCAGGATGTGTCTGCATTAGAAGCGGAGTATCAAGATGCAGTAAAGATTAAGAGAATACAAGCAGCAGCTGAGACCGTTCAAGTTTGGGGAGACACAGCCAGCAAAGCACTCGATGCGTTAAGCTCTATTAATCAAGCTAAAGCAGAAGAACTGGGTCAAAAACTAAACAGCCTCGACAAAGAAATAGAACGTGCTCGCACAAAAGAGCAGCGTGCAGAACTTATCAAGCGACGCAAAGCGCTGGAAGAGGAGCAGCGCAAGGTGTTTGAGCGCAACAAGAAAGCGCAAATTGCTCAGACACTTATTACTACATTGACATCAGCAACTGCTGCATTTGCCTCTCAATTAATACCCGGTGATCCAACAAGTGTAATTCGAGGCGCTGTTGCCGCAGCTGCTGCCATAGCATCTGGTTATGCTAATGTTCAGAAAATTAAGCAAACTCAATTTGAAGCTTCAACACCTCCTGCAAGCTCTGACATTCCAGATATTGCTGGTGGAGGCGGTGGAACTGAAACCACTGCTCCGCAGTTTAACCCACTTGTTCTTGACTTTTTGAAAAATAGACCAGAGCAGCAGTTGCCTCGCGCTTATGTGCTGGCAGGTGATGTTGAGAAGGCAGCACAGGCGCGTGATAGGGTGGAGGAGCTGGCTCGATTATAAAAAAAGCGCCACTCGTTAGCGACGCCTTAACCTAATATCACATTTATCCTATTAACCAGATGCAAGATAATCAAAAATAAAAAATAAAAAAATGAAAGGTAAGAAAGTTTTAAAGTGTGTCATAGATGATAACATGAAACTTGGCGTGCAGGCTATCTCGCTCGTTGAGTTTCCAGCGATTGAGGAGAACTTCATTGCTTTATCGAGTGTAAAGTTAAGCGCCGTCAACACAGAGCGCCGCATGCTGTATGGGCCTGCACTAATACCTGACAAATATATTTTACGTCTTGACAAAGAAACTAACGAAGAATACTACATATTTTTTGAAAAGGACACCGTGTATAAATGTGCGCATCAATTTATGATGAAGAACCTACAGCACAAACATACAATGGAACACAAGTACGATCTTACCGGTTGCACACTTGTCGAGTCTTGGATTGTGGAAGGAGAGAATGATAAAAGCAGGCAGCTTGGCATCGACGTACCTGTTGGCACTTGGATGGCTGGCACTTATGTTCAAGATGATGAAGTGTGGGAGCGAGTAAAAGATGGAAGTGTTCGTGGGTTTTCTATAGAGGGTGTTTTTGACAACGTGAGTACGGAGCTAAGCAAAGAGGACGTATTTGTCGAGGCGCTGATGCGTGCGTTAAGTGAATAAAAAAAGGGAGCACGTCGCTCCCTTTTCCACACATTAACAAAACCACACTATAGAATGCGGTCATCATTTTGACCGCTTTAAAAATACTTTTCAATTCCGGTTTCGAGACTGTACTCTTTACCAACGTTCTCATTCTTGCCATTTGCAGGCATGAACTCCATGTATGCAATGATCTTTGCTTCCTCAGTTAGCGACGGATTGAATGTGAGTGTATGCGTAGCTGCGTCATAGCTATTTGTGCTGCCTGCCACGACGTTCAGTGTGCCATCGTTATTGATGGGCGCATTAAGTGTTGACCCGTACACGTTGTCCGTAGTGCCTCCAATGCGTGGCCCGTTATACAATCTCCACAACCACAAGTACCCGGTGTACTTTTGTCCAAAGCTATTTACTAGCGCTTGATAGTTGAAGGTGCGTGCGTCCTGTCCGTTGATATATACCACACTCTTCAGTTGTCCATCTTGAGGCTGCTCTATATCCATAGCAATTGAAGTGATATGCGTGGTATTTGATACCTTCACGATGTTCCACTGGGTGCGAGAGTGGAACATAAGATCCTGCTCAGTCATGCCTGATAGTTTCATGAACTCCGCACGGCGAAGACGGCGCTTAGGTGTAATTGCATACTTTGAGGTCCATACAGTGTACGGTTTGCCGTCAGCTCCCAGCTTAACTATGCGAGCTAAATATTGAGCGCGAATGAGTGGATCCTTCATGTCTTCAGCTTTGCCGTTGACAACTGTCTCGTATGGCTCGGTCATAAAGTCGATGGCTGCGGTCTGTGCGTCAACGTTGCGATATTTCACTGATGTCTTGCAGTAATATACACGTTGACCTGCCAATCCACTTGGTGGCTCATGCAAGACCCAAGAGCTCGGCTTGTCAAATACTACCTGAGTATCGTCTGCTGCTGTTATGGTGTGGCCAAAGTTGTAAAGCAAGTTGCTGGCATAGTTAAATGGATACATGCCAAAGGCTTGAGTGCTGCCGTTCATCTTCTCAACCTCATATCGGATAACCATAGATTTTCCGGTGTAATCATAGATTTCATATACACGCAGGCCGTATGTGGTGCGTGTTTGAACTTGTCCTTCGTAGGGTGCCAGCTCCGGTGGTAGTCCGAGCTGCTGGAGTGCTGTGGTTGTGCTCATGATTTAAATATTAGACAACAAACTTCGTCACAAAAGTGCTACGTATGGGGGAAAGTTTTCTACATCAAGTCTTTTCTGCAAACATCAAAACATGAAAGGACAGATTGCACAAAAAGTGCGCGACATCTTCCAGTCATTTAATATCAACCCGAAAGACATCTTTCTTGAAGAGGAAGAGGTGAAAATGGAGATTGAAGGCAAACTTGCCGACGGTACCATTATTTATTCGAGTGCTACTGAATGGGCTGCAAGTGCTGACGTGTACACAAAAGACGAAACAGGTAACGCCATCCCTGTTCCAGCTGGAGATTATACTCTTGATGACGGACGCATGGTTGTTATCGGAGACGATTCTAAGATTGTAGAAATCAAGGAAGCTGAAATGGAGGTGGAAGACGAAGTTGAGGAAGAGATGTCAAGCGCAGACCTGCTCAAGACGATTGAGAGCTTGGGTGCTCGCATTTCTGCTCTTGAAAATGAAAAATCAGAAATGCTAAACCAAATGAGTGAGGTCAAAGTGGAAGCATTGAGCAAAGAGATTGAGTTGTCCGCAGTAAAACATGAGCTGCAAACAATAAAGCAATCTCCAGCAGTAGATAGCATTAAATCCAAGCGTAGTGAGGTAGCTCTTTCTCGCGACAACAAAGAAACTAAAGAAAAAACGTACTCTGCCATGACCGTGCAAGAGCGCGTGAATCAATACCTATCAAAAATAAAGTAAAGACATGGCAACAACCGTAGACAACACAACAAACTACTCGGGCAAATTTGCAGGCGAGTACATTAAGGCAGCGTTTTATGCAAATGATACGTTGCAAAGCATTACTGTAAAAGAAAACATTGAGTATCGTGCAGTCGTGAAGAAAATCGTTGACAACGTGACCTTCGCAGATGCTACGTGCGCATTCTCTCCTACTGGTGAGATTAATATCAACGAGCGCTATTTGACACTCAAGAAGCTGCAGTTCCAGCAGGAAGTTTGCAAAAATGAATTTTTAAATGATTACATTGCAAAGGATATTCAGAATGGCTCCCTTGGCAGAGGATTGACTGACGCTATTATGAGCACTATGCTGGCAGGCATCTCTCAAAATAATGAAGATTTGATCTGGACAGGTAATGGTGCAAACGCTGGTGAGTACGATGGTCTCTTGCAGCTTATCGGTCTCGATGGTGACGGAGACATTAACTTCGTGCCAACTCCAGTAGCTATTGATAGCACTAATGTTATTGCTAAGGTGCAGGCTCTTATCGCTGCTCTTCCACTTGCTGTTAAGAAAGCATCGGAAAAACCTGTAATCTACATGTCATACGACGTGTGGGAGAACTATATGTATGCGCAACTTGGCACTGGCTATGCCACTTATTTAACTACTGGACCTGAAGTTCAAAAGACATTCATGGGATTGTTCAAAATCGCAGTATGTCCCGGTATGCCAGCCAGCACAATGATCATGTCTCAGCCTTCAAACTTATGGTTTGGAACTAACCTTGTTAGCGACTGGAATAACGTACAAGTTGTTGATATGGGTCAGTGGGCTGAGGATAATGTTCGCTTCAGTGCTAAGTTCTTCGCAGGAACTCAGTACGGAATCGGTGCAGACATCGCAGCTTACTCAACTTGGTTCTAATTATTCATGGCAGGGGCTTAGGCTCCTGCCTACTTTAAACATTAAAAACATATACTACTATGGCATGTGTCCTGAGTACCGGATTTTTATTAGATTGTAACGAAGGGGTCGGTGGGGTCAAGGAAGTATTCATTGCTCCTTGGAACCCATTCGCAGCTGGCGTAACACAAGATGGTGATGGTATTATTACCGCATTCAATGTGACTTCGCCTGTTACTGTTTATCGTTATCAACCAAACCGCAACACCGGAGCGGTAACTATCACACCAACAGCGTCGCTAGAGAATGGCACGCTGTACTTCGTGCAGGCTGTCGAGTTAACCCTTGGCAAGCTCGACAACGAGAAACGTAAGGAGCTGGAGAATCTATCGAAGGCTAAGGTTGCAGTATTTGTTCGTTTATATGACGATCAGATCATGATGTGTGGCACCACTGACGGATGCTTCCTTACTGCTGGAACCTATCAGAGTGGTAAAGCAAAAGGTGACCTCAACGGATATACCTTGACCTTGACAGCTGAAGAGCCAACACAGCCGCTCTTCCTTGAGGCATACACCGCAGGTGACACTCCTTTCTCTAACTTCTCTCCGGATATTGTCGTGGACCCGGCTTATCCTGCTTAATTTGTTATTGTGTATTTGGGAATGGCGTGGCTCTATGGGCTGCGCCGTTTTTTTTAACCGACTATGATTTACCTACAAGCAAATACAGCGAACCAGTCGCTTTATCTCACGCTCGATGAGGCACGTCAATATTTCTCGACTGCCTTTACGCATTACTTGTTAATTATTATTCACGAGGAAAATAGTCCTGTCGGTGTATCTTTGGCTCAGGTGCTCGATGTGGTGAGTGAATCGCAGCGAGTAACCCATGTGCTCGTTGATACGACAGGATTAACACAGGTCGGGCGTTATCGCTACGTAGTGTATGGTCAAAACTCGAGCACGAATGTAGACCCGTCGAATGCTTCGGTAGTAGGAGAATGTGAGCAGGGTCTGTGCACTATAACCGACGGCACACAATATTTTGATGTGCCATCAATAAACATAGACGACGATGTCATCTACAACGGATAAAGCGCTCAAGCTGGACTTGAGTCAGTACACACCAGTCAGCACATCCGAAAAAGTTGACCGCTCTGGGTGGGTCAACTTTGGAGCTGACAACCTGCTACCTGTATATATTACAGAACTTGCGCAGAGCTCTCCCATTCACGGGGCGCTTTGTATATCGATTAGCGACATGATTGCAGGAAAGGGTCTGCAGGCGGGTCAATATCAAAACCGCGTGGATGCGCTCAACGTTTATGCAGCTTTTGAGGGATGTTCACGCGATTTAAAACTATACGGCGGATTCTACTTAGAGGTTATATACTCAGTTGATCGGAAAACACTGGCCAAGCTTAACCACATACCATTTGAGGAGTGTCGAATCGCTGTCGAGGGTGAGGATGAAGATGAGATTGGAATTTATCATAGCGCGGATTGGTCTCAGACGCGCAAGAAGAAAAACAAACCTCTTCTTATTCCAAAGTTTAACCCAAACACTGCTATCGATGAGCCTCGTCAGGTATACTGGTGCTTTGATTATACTGGGTCGCAGACATACCCAAAACCTGACTACTGGAGTGCGGTTAATTATATCGAGCTCAGCCGCCAGATAGGAATATTTCACGTGTCGAACATACTAAACGGCATGTTCCCCTCGACGATTATCTCGTTCTTTAATGGGGAGCAGGACGCGGACTCGATCCGTAAACTGCGCAACGATTACAACACGCACCTTGGCGCCGCCCATAACAGCGGTAAGACCTTGTTTTTATTTAACGAACCGGGCGCACAGCCTCCGAAAGTTGAAGCATACCCACTCAGTGATGCCGACAAGCAGTATGAATACCTCACAAATACATCCAGAACCGAGGTCATGTTGGCTCATCGTGTGACCACTCCGCTCATTTTTGGCATCCGGGGCGAGGGTGGTGGCTTTGGATCCAACAAAGATGAGATGGTAATCGGTTTGGAAATCTTCACAAAGCAGGTAATTGAGCCAAAACAGCGCAAACTTTCTACTGGATTTGAGGAGGTTTTGAATTATGAAATGAAAGGTATCGAGCTAAAAGTGATACCAAACACTCCAATTACCACCGATAATGGAACGACCGCAACGCCAGTAGAGCCCCAAAAACCAACAGAAACGCCCCAACAAGCCCCTGTTTCGGTTCCAATGGCGCATGCCTTCGAAAAAAAAAAGCATGAACATCCTGAGGCGGTAGATATGACCGCCGACGATGCCAAGTATTGGCTTGAACGCCTGCAAAGTGCTGGGGAAGTAATCGATTTAGAGGAATGGGAGCTAGTTCACGAGGCTGAGGCACTGCGTGATAGTGAGATTGAGCGCCAGTTTTGCGAGAATCTTAAGGAATATGAGCTGGCTTCACTTAATAGTTATGCCGAGGAGGATAAGAAAAGCGCGTGGGGAGACCGGGGACTGTACAAGTTGCGCTACGCATATAGCCAGAACTTAACGGAAAACTCGCGAGAATTCTGCGTTGAGATGGTTCAGCTTTCTAAGAATGGCACCGTTTATCGCTATGAAGACATCCAAGCAATGAGTGATGCTGGGGAGAACGGCCAGTTTGCACCCTCAGGCTCAAGTAGTTACGACATTTTCAAGTATGTCGGGGGGTGTTTTTGCCATCACCATTGGAAACGGCAAATTTACTTTAGAAAACGCGAAAAAGGTAAATTCCTGCCGAATAAAGGATTGGAAAATGATAAACTTGTAGGCAATGTTCCCTACGTTAAAAAGAAAGGTATCGAAGGCGTGGCACCTATTGATCGCCCCGGTAGAGGATCACTAAAATATAAATAAAATGGCAGAGGTACTTTTTATATCAGATGTGTACATTAAGAAGTACACACAAGTAAACGGAGCAGTTGATTCAAATCTGCTGTATCCTAGCGTTTATTTAGCGCAAGATAAGTATCTGAGCCCATGGCTTGGCGCTAATCTATATACAAAACTTAAGGACGACATCGCAAACAACACTCTCACCGGTGCGTATCAAATCCTTGTGGACGACTATTGTCGCAAGGTGGTACTCTGGTGGACAATGGTGGAGGCGCTACCGTCACTTGTTTACAAGCTCGACAACGGCACCTACGTTCAGCGAACTTCAGAAGACTCTACTCCGATGAGTGGAGAGGTGATGAAGGACATGATTGTCCGCGCTCGTGGAAATGCTGAATATTACACTGGATTGCTCTTCGATTATTTATGCGCAAACAGCACAGACTTTCCGGAGTATTCGACAAACGTATGGCCTCAACGTCCTCCACTTCAAAAGCGACAACCATTTGGCTATGAATTCAGCTTTAATAATGGAGTGAACGGACCAGCACCCGAACCCCGTCCGCTTAATTTTATACCATGAAAGAGAACCGTAACGAAAAACGAGTCTATTTGGAGAAACTTAAGCAGTATGAGAAACGCCTGCTTGAGCGTGTAAAACCAAAAACAGAACCGAAAAAATGAAGACCATCTGGATTGAGGCGAAAGAGCTCCTCCATAACTCACATACCTACATCATCGGAATCGGTGTGGGCCTCATTGCAAAACTATCTTACGACATATACATGAAACGGACCCTTACCTTTATTCAGTGGTGCGCAGTTGTGGCCTTGAGTGTATGCTGCGGATATATCACAAGCACCTACTGCATGAGCTCGGGCAAAGCTGAACTCTCTCAAGTACTTGTACCATTAGCCACGCTCTTCGGTGAGAAGGTTATCGTGTACTTTATGGAGAATTATAAGCACATACTTGGTGGCGTGCTTGCACTATTTAAACGCAAATGAGCCAAGGCGCCGACACACCAGAGAAGAAGCGACTCGGCGAACGCATCCGAGAGTCGAATTTCGGCAAGTTTGTGCGCGACAGGGTTAAACCAGTGGCTGGCGACATTCTGGAGGTAGTCGGTGACGTCACCGGTATTCAGGCCATTGAGACTGTAGGAGCACTTATCAATGGAAAGCGTGATCAAAGTGCAGCGCATGAGAAACTGGCCATAGACTTTGAGCGCTATCGATTGGAGTGGACACTTGAAATGCACAAGATTGACCTTCAATCCGAGCTCGATGCGTATCGCTCAGAGGTTGAAGATAGGGTCAGCGCACGTATACGTGAGGCTGATTATGTCAAAGCAACGGGCAAGAGGGACTGGCTCATGGGCGCAGTGGTCGTTACCGGTCTGGTCATGCTTGTGGGCACAGTTCTCTCTTTAATTTTCATTACAATACCACAAGAGAATCAGCGACTTGCGGACATGTGCTTTGGTGCTATCATGTCGATTGGCGCCAGCATATTCTCATACTATGTTGGCAGCAGTCGTGGATCGATGGTTAAGGATAAAACTATACAAGCGTTAAGCGGTGGCGAGTAGAACCATAACAGATTGTCATTGGAGACTGCGCCGTGTGTGGTTGCAGTGCTCGCGTATTTGGAAGGAAAAGTATCCAGCAGGTCCGACGGTATTTTTGACTTGCACGTATCGCTCTAATGAGGAGCAGGCTCAACTATACGCTAAAGGACGTACAGCACCCGGTTCGATAGTGACACACATCAAGGCCAATGGTAAACATAACCTCTTTCCGGCTCATGCATTCGACATCGCGTTTAAAGATGCGCAAGGAGTTGTCAAGTGGGACGCTGTATATTTTGAGCGCTTTGCCGCTATCGTTAAGGAGGAGTTTAAGGATGTCCAGTGGGGCGGTGATTGGAAAAACTTCAAGGATCTACCACATTTTGAAATATAAGTATAATCAATAAACCATACTATTATGCCACAGCCAGCTAATAAAATAGACGATTTCTATAATTATACCATAAAGGAGCTGAATCGTTTGATTCAAATAACTCCTGCGGTTAAAAAAATATCCATAAAACATAAAACACCAGATTATGTTACCTATACTCGTGATGAATGGGATAAAAAGGTATACCCAAGCTTAACGCTGGTGACCGGAGTATGGAAAATTAGGTGGAACCCCGAGCAGGGCATTTTAAGAATAGGGTAAAAGCAAAAGAGCCCCATAAAGAGGCTCTTTTTGTTTTAATGCAATCATTCTCACCATTGGAATTTGATGCGCTTGTGGCGGCGAGAAACGTGCTCTACGACCACACCACCGCGCTCTTCTAAAATATAAATGAGCTGATACGGATCTTCGATGTGATGCCGATGGCGCAAATTTCTAAACAGGTCATTTGAGGTGTCAATCCAGTTGTTTCCATAAGTGCTGCGCAGTTCTTCAAGAAATTTGATAGTATTCTCCCTGAATCTTTTATAGATATCTGTGGAGATTGGCTTCGGCTCCGGAAAGAGTTCGGCCTGTTTGCTTGCTTTGAGGATAACTGAGACCTCGTCAGCGGAGAGGTGAAGGCAGACACCGCCTTCTGAATCGCTTGTGATTTTCATGTGTATATTGGATTTATAATTTACAATAATGTATCGAGTCGGTTCATCATGATTTTGCAATAATCCCAATCAATTTCGTAACCTTCACAATTATAACCGAGTTTTCTTGCTACTGCCAGTGTAGTTCCACTTCCAGCAAACACATCAATAATGCGTTGTCCCGGTTTTGCAGTGGTTAATATTATTCTCCGTATTATTTCTTCAGGTATTTGACAAGGATGTCCAGTCTTTTCTTTACTGGTGTTTTTCACTTGATTGATTTCCCACCAGTCATATAATTTTGCACCTAATTTACCTTCCGATATGCGCTTTTGAATTCTTTTGTCATTAAGATTTTTGTATGGTTGTCGCACTTTAGATAAATCAGGCTTACATCCCCACCATGAAATTAGACGACTTTGCTTTCCGGTGTTGCTATTATATACCCAAGTAACCACTTGTTCGCATTTTACTTTTAGAGCCTTAGGCAGAATATTTATGGTTTCTTCTGGATAATGAATAATTACACATGGCAACGGTATTGCAGCCAATAGATTAATGTAATCTTCTTCATTAAGTTTGTCTTTATATTTACCATAGTGGTAATTTTGATTGTAAGGTGGATCTGTGATTACCAATCCTTCCGGTATGTCCCAATTTCTAAAATCATCATTTACAGTTGCGTAATAGCTCATTTGTATATTGGATTTTGAGTTAACTTAAACAGGCGCTTGTTTATGCGCTGCATTCTGTGTTGTGCTTTCACTGCTTCGGACCTGAGGATGTCGTGTCGCTCACGTCGCAGGAGGCAAATCTCCTCGGCTTGTTCTTGTGTGTACATGTTAAACTTTTAGATTGTGTAGTTCGTTTTCAATTTGTATCCAGTAGCTGTGGAATTCAGGTGAGCAGTGTTGCTGCATTTGATTCGCAAATATTATGGCAGACATAAGGGCGGCGTCGACTCTTCTTCTGCGGCCTTGAAGTGTGAAGTCGTTGGTGAGGTCTGCGAGCATGTCGTAGTACTCCTCGAAAAGGTTCCGAGCGTGGTCTTCTGTTGTCATTTTTTCAAGTTTTGAATGTGAAGTTCGTCTTGTATTTGGATGAGTTGCCTGCGCAATTTTGAGCAGTGCGACTTGTCCTGCGCTGGTGTTGAGAGTAGCTTCCACCGGAGCATCCGGAGCTGATCTATTGATAGCTCTGTCATCTGTTTGCGTGTCATTTGTCACCTCCGTATGTTTCGATTAATTCAAGTTGCCACCATCTCGGCTGTATTATTTGGCAGTTCATAGATGTATCTACTTTACCACCCCACACAATGTTAGTTATCTTGTATTTGATTGGATTCAACTCTACTACTACGCCTTCATAGTAGCAGTCACCGTCTTCTATATCTCTTATTTTACTTCCTATTTCTAATTTCATTCGTCACCTCCTTTATTAATCTGTGCAAAATCCAGCTTGGCAACCAGAACCTTCTCCAAAATTAAAGTCTTGCTGTAAACCTATTTTTTTAATTTGCTCATATTTCATTTCCTTCTTCCATCTGGCGTTTATCTCTTGGTCTGAAAACCATTGCATTTTTTCGGGCTCGTCTTCAAAATTTCTGCGCAATTGCTGCAACGATTTATGAAAACAACCTACACAATTACTATCAGGTGGAAAAATAAGACCACTTTGATCTGCCCATTGTTTAACATGATAATGCATAATTTTATTTTCAATCAAAGGAAAGTATCCTTCTCGCCATTCTATTTCTGCCCATTTGTTTTTGTTTCCTGTTTTTGATTTGCCTACCACGCCTTTGAAAGAAGTAGATAAACGGTCAGCTCTTTCTAATTCATCATATCTAAAGCCAATGCCCATTTTGATTTTTTCATTAATATTTTTAAACCACCAGTCCCAAATAGGTCTTATTTTCATTTCGGTTGTACAAAACCTCCATTGTTGATTTGGTAGTCCTTTTCCACCTGTATTTTTTCTGTTTACTTTTTCAAAAGTTTCTCCGGAAACCCAGATAATTTCCTTACCTATTTTTTGTTCTAAATCAAGCATTACCTTTAAAGTTAAGTCACTTTCAGCAGTGCCAATAAATTCTGCTCCAATCTTATCTGAAACAATCCGTACCAGGCCTTCGTCTTTTGGTTTGCAGTGTAATGCCTCTATTTTTACTAAGGAAAAAATATTATAGTCTGCTGGGTAGTGTGCGGCCATATATGACGATGTTTTGCCGCCAGAAAGAGAATTCACGATTATTTGACTCATGGCTTCACCTCCTTCTCTTGTGGGGTCCACTTGACCTGCTCCTTCTTTAGATTTGCTATGACGGTTTGAATAATTAGCTCCTCGAGCACGTCAGAAAGTGGCTCTTCATTTGCCTCGTAGATTAGTGCTACGTCAAAACTCACGCTTCCATTTGTCGTTCGCATTAGCTCAAACTTCCAGTTGGTGCGGTCCGTGAGAGGTAGCGCCATTGTAATGCTTCCACAGAAGTACTCCGTGCGCTTGTGTGGTTTGGTGTCGATGTTTATCATATGTGTTTGATTTTTTGCTTGTATATTTTGATTAATTCCTTCATCTGGTCTACACTCAGGCGCAGTGGCTGTATCCTGCGTGCATATAGGTTGTCGTATGCTGGACCTCCGATTCTTTTCAGCAGGTGCTCACCGTACTCGATAAGATTCCCGTGTTTGTGTTGGTTGCACTCTACGCATTGCCCGTGAACGTTGTCCTCGTCAAAGCGCAGGTTCGGGTAGCTGCCAACGCTGAAGTAATGCCCTGCATCGTACTTTCCGGTCAAAGGTTTACCACAGCTGATACATGGGGACATTTTGTCCCTCTCTCGGATGAACTTGTTGAATACCTGCTGGAGTTCTTTCCGGTAGTCGCTGAGTGTTTTAATCTTCTCACGCATCCGTTTGATTTCCGTGCTTGCCTCTTTTGCTTTAGTTCTCTTTGCGTACTGGAGGACACAGCTAACCTTTGTGCAGGTTGGCTGCAGGGTGCTGATGGTAGGCATGAATCTTTCTCGGCACACCTTACATGTTTTTGGTTTCTGCTTCATTTTTCAATCACGTCGATGAGGTTCATGATGTGCTTCGGTATCCGGCGCAGAGGTGCACGGTGGTGCTTCCACTTGTCGGTTACATGCCCGACCTTTTTTGGAGCATAAACAATGTGGAAAAGCTCATTTTTACTGTTCAAGACGTCATAGCTGCCGTCGGTGTTTTTATATACTCTCATATTATTAAAAAGGAACTTGTGAAGTTTTTGATGGGTCTGTGTAGCGCATAATATTCGGGTGGAAACGCATGGGGGCAATACCTGTCGATCCGTTGCGCTGCTTGGCGACAATATATTCTCCAATCCCAGTCAGATCGTTACCTGCTTCGTCTCTGGTGATGCCATAGTATTCTGGGCGAAAAAGGAAAACCACTACGTCGGCGTCCTGCTCCAAAGATCCACTCTCGCGCAGGTCGGATAGCATAGGGCGCTTCTCCGCTCTGGATTCTACTGCCCTTGATAGCTGGCTCAGCGCAATCACAGAGATGTCGCACTCCTTTGCAATCAACTTCAGGTTGCGGCTTATAACGCTAAGCTCCTGTTCTCGGTTCTGGCCTTGGCGTCGGAGCTGGACCCCGGAGCTCATGAGTTGGACGTAGTCGATGAACACAGCCTCGACCTTGTGCTTCTCGACCATGTGCTTGACGCGTGCCCGAAGGTCAAAAACCGAAAGGCCAGCGGTGTCGTCAATGTAAATGGGCAGTGCGTTTATAATATCCCGGTAGTGGTAAAAGCTCTGCATCTCTTCCTTTGTGAGTCTGTACTTCATCAGCCTGCCACCATCGATACCGCTTATCATGGAGATTAAGCGCAGCACTATCTGGGTGCTGGACATCTCCAAGGAGAAAAGTGCAACTGGTGTGTTTTTAAGGGCCATGTTCAGCATCTCGGTAAGGGCCATGGCTGTTTTACCCATCGAAGGTCTGCCTGCCATGTAAAGGAGGTCGCTTTTCTGGTGGCCTCCGATAAGCAAGTCAACTGATGAGATACCGGAGCTGAGTCCTGTAACGCCGCTTTCGCAAGTTTCACGTGCAACAACCACCTCGGTGACCTTTGCGGTTAGTTCTGCTATGTGCGAGATGTTTGTCTTCACCGACGTGTTAAAGGTTGAGGTCATCTGGCTCATAAAGCGGTCGTGAATCTCAAAGACGTCAGCGGTCGAATCATACGAAAACTCGTTCACTTGTGCGCTTATCCGGGCGAACTCTCGCTTCATATAGTGCTCATTCAGGATTGAGCACCAGTGCTCGAGGTTAGCGGTGGATGCCACCCGGTTGGTGAGCTTTGCAATAAAAGCTGCTCCTCCGCACTGATCCAAAAAACCCCTTTTCCGAGCCTGCTGGGTTACGGTTAGGAGGTCGATTGGCTTGTTCTCGATATAGAGCTCAACGATACGTTCGTAAATTGAGGCCATACGCCCGTCATAAAACCGCTCTGGCGTGATGAGTGGCATCACAATGCCAGCGGCAGCGTTTTCGAGCAATATTGCGCCTAAAACGAGCTCCTCGAGTTCAGTGTCGTGTGGGGGGACTCTGTTAATCATGCGGGTCGATATTGGGAAGGTGGAGTGTAGATGGCTTTGGGCGGTTCGTTTCTTGCCGCTTGTGCCTGTGGTTTGTGCTCATCTCGAAACCAAACGCCGCGCATCTTCTGCTTCCAGTTCTTTACGGTCTGGCCTCGGCTATCTCGCCAGCCTGCTTCGTGGTAATAGTTGAAGGCTTTTGTGGCCGCGTCGGTTGTGTATCCGTTCTCGGTAAAGAACTGCTTCACATCCTCAAGGGTGGGTGCGGAGAAGCGTTGCTTCTTAATACTCTCACTCTCCTTCTCACTCTCACTCTCACTCTCCCTCTCGGCTTTTTTGGGTTCGCTTGGGTTCTTCTGGGTTTCCAAAAAACCCACTGGGTTCTTTGGCCGTCCTCCTTTCATGCCGTTTGCCCGGTTTCGATCACAAACCTTCTCAAATTTCACAAGGTCGCGCTTCCATTGGCTCAAGAATGGCATCAGGGCGAGCTTTATCACGCTGTCTTCGGGCATGGCACCCGTCAGGTGGTATTCTCGCATGGCCACAAGCAGCTGTCCGCATTGCTCCGGATTGAGCGCGTCAAGCACGTCGAGGCTGTCCAGATGTAAAACGAAGGATGTTTTCATGTGAAAAATACGACCACCGCTCGCAATGGCGACCCCTTGCTCGAATGAACTCTGGCAAAGCGGCGGCGGTCTGTATTTAATATTTTCATAAGGAGTCGCGGTGCAAGTATAGGATCTATCTGGTCGGGTATTCGTTCCACTTATTAACAATCCTGTCGAGTTCTGCACGTCCTCTTTCCATACGCTGGCATAAATCGTCGAGCACTTCAATATCTACCTCAATCCTGCACCAGCTCAAACGTCGGTGCTCAGGTTGGCGTGGGTCGTAGCTTGCAAAGATGCCAGCGGTGCACCCGTGAACGAGGCAGTTCATTTGGATCTGATAGTAGTAGTCGCTGTTGACTTCAATCAAGTCCGGACCGCATTCGACCGTGCTGTGCAGGTAGTGGTTGACAGAGTTAAAGGGGCACTTCATCTCGACGACCATGAGCACGTCGCCGCTCTTGTTCTTTATCAGTGCATCAGACGACGCACCGCTGTACTCGTTGAATGTCTTGAACGGCGGCTTGTGCTCGATCACGAAGCTCGACATGTCCAGCGTTCCTGCCAGTGCCTTCTCCAGTTCTCCAAGAGCATGTGCTTCCCATTCATTACCCCAATCGATGGCACGCCCATAAGCGTCCTCCTGTGACTCTCCGGTGAGTATCTCCATGGCCTTCTGGACCACGTACTTGTGCGCGGTCTGCGATAGCTTCCCGGCTTCCTTGTCTGCCTTGGAGCGTGGGTCGCTCATGAGATTGTGAATGGTTGAGGCCGTGAATTTACCAAGGCGTACCTTGTCCCATGCCTCAGACTGTTGTGCTGCATATCGCAACACATCCAGCGTGTACTTATTCGGTGTCTGTTCCATACTTTGCAAATAGTGAATTTATGTGGTTACGTTGTTCTTCGGTGATAAGTTCTCCGAGTGCGTCCATGGCTTCACGAATTTCAAATTCGTCCTCGCCTCGCACGATAGCTTCCTCAATCATCTTCATTGTGCTTTCCGGGAGGGACTTCACCGTGACGTCCTTCTGCGTTATCTTATATGGCTTGTACGTGTCCTTGTTCTTGCGATTGAGGTCACGTCCAAACACTTTCCCGAGGGACTGCGCTGCGTTCTTTAGGCACTCAGCCTTGAGCTTTGGGAAGGCCATGTCCAGTGCGTTTGCCTTCTTGTTGCTCGGGTTAAGCGCCCACTGGTTACGTTCGACTCCAGTCACACCTTCCGGAACGCGGTCAACCATGATGACGATGGAGGCAGCGCCAGTGCGCCGTATCTCCATGCCAGTCACTGGATGAATAACAACCAGCTCCAGTGATCCTTGCACCTCATTGGCAATGGCGTGCCACTTAAAGTTCTCGGTGGACCACTGACCAAAGAAGAGCTCATCAAGTGTCATCTCGATGTGACTGATGACAACGGTGCTCGCCTTCTTGTCGGGCGTTAGCTCGACGCTTTCAAACGCAGGTTCGCTGTTGAGACGGCCCTGAAACTTCTGCAGGCTGTCAATATTTTCGGGGTTCATTGGATATCTCATAGGTCCTCAATATTTTGAATTTGTACAGCAATGTCATTTTGTGCTGCTGTCATCCATTGCATAAATTCATCCTTTGTAATATCCCGGTAGTCGGACTCTAATATTGCGCGTCCTACAGTGGATGTTTGACTGACAGCGTGATGTATATCGTGAGGCTCTACTTCGATGCGTGTGGTCTCTGTTTCATTCATCCATTTGATGCGCCAGATGGCCACTGTGTGAGTTTCAAAAATAGCGACGGCCTTGATGTCGCTTGCCCGGAAGCAAGGAGTCTCGCATGTGATTTCCTGCTCAACTGTGGTTTTAAGTGTGATTTTCATATTTATGAATTTATGGGGTTACTTAATAGGATTTGAACGACGGGGTGGCAGATTGTTAAAAATGCTAATAACGTTCTGCTGAATAAGCTCAATGCGGTAATCATGACCGATGCCTCCAGCTGTTCGCAATATTTCATCGCCGTCACCTTCTTGAGTGTTATATCCAAGTTCATCACTGCGCTCAAGAAAATACTGCACTGCTTTGGCAAATGTGATAAAAGTCTTAAGCTCGTGGGTTTTTGGTGAACCTTGAAGCTGCTCAATAATTACTGAGTAAGTCGGGGTGCCGACTGGAGTCTGTCTTTCTTTTTTCATATATGTGTGGTTTTATTTAATTTATTAATAGCTGTGTCAATCAAGCTGATGTATCCGTTTAGGCGAGTGGCTTCTTTGTCTCCGATAGTCAAGAGCTCAAACATATCTTGTAAAATGCTCTCTCGTAGGTGAATCAGATATTGCAGGTCCTTGCCTTTCAGATTTTTACGAAAATCAAATTTCATGTTTTGTGTGTGTTTGTATTTGTGAGAGCAAATATATGCCTCATTTTTGCAACGTCAATAAAAAAGTTTAGAACATAGGTTTTTACGATGTGCATAACCGACATAACTTTTGCTAAATCAAATAGTTAGATTGCTAATAACTAACCGAACTGATATTTGCCATAGTTGGGACGTAGCTCGAAAAACATGCGCATCATAATGGCATCTGCATAGTCTGGCGAAACGCCGTGCATCCTGCTTATCTCTTCCTTTGAGGTTACCGCCAGCTTGCCGTCGGCTTCCGGGCGTCGGCGCTTGATCATGTCCAGCTCTCTTGATATTATATCCCTATGGCTTCTGGGCAGCACGATGGCCCTCTTCTCGATAACCTCGGCTAGTTTATAATAGCATTCGCTCTTCAGGTGCACGAAGCGGTCCGGATGTATTGCCCGTGATCCGTTCATGAATTCGCGGCAGCGCAGCACATCACAAAGGCCACCGCCAACCCCGTCGGCATCAGCTATCACTTGGCCCATCTTGATTGTATACTTTGCAGCCAGTTCCCGGATAACCCGAACCACCTCGTCCACACGCTGCTTGCGCAGTTCGTGTATTTCGATGCACTGGAGTCCACGCCAGACCGCAATAACGGTCCTGTCCTTTCCAAGGCGAGCAACGTCGCAGGTCATGTACATGTCTCCGGTCATTTGCTCGTCCCGGAAGCAGGCGCTGACGTCGTCGTATTTAAACAAGGCATCGTCACTTTCGTCATACTCCCAAACGCCCTGAAGCAGACGCTGGCGGTCGACCTCATTGAGCGCATCCAATGTTGCGACATAGCTTTCCGGGAGGTGTGGGTTGTCATAAGCAAGGGACTGCACAAAGGCACGTTCCTTTGGCATGGTCTGGTCACGCCAAGGCAGGTAGAACTCGTGGTAGAGCCAGCCCTTATGTGGATTGCACGTCAGCAGGATCTTCGGCGGCAAGTCATACTCTCGCATCTTATATCGCAAGCAGCTGTACAATATTTCAACTGCCCTGCGAGATACCTGTGCGGCTTCATCAACCCACGCATCCGTTAACTCCAGACCCTGCAACTGCTGGAACTCAGGGTCCGACGGGTAAGCAAACAAGTCCTTGAGCAATATCTCACTTCCGTTCTTAAAAGTAATGACATTAAGCTGGGCGTTAAATGTGAAGTGCTTATCTGCCTGCAAGCCATAAAGAGTGGCAACCTCAAAGAAAGTCTTGAGTGTGGTCTTCTTCAGGGTGTCAAGTTTACTCCTTCCAATCAAGCCTCTGGTACCAGGATACTTTAGGCGCCTTTGGATTTGCCAAACGCACCCAGTGAATGACTTCGCACCGCCACGACCTCCTCCAAAGAGCACCCATTTTGCAGGGCTGTCCACAGTCAGCGCCTTGAAACATTCGTACTGCTTTGGAAGGAAATCGATGCGTGCCATTTTTAAAACGGAAGGTCGTCTTCAGATCCAGTTTGTGGAGCTGGTGTGGATGTCGTGCGCGGCTGATCCATATCGCTAAGTACAATTGACAGAAATTTCCCGTTCTTGCCTGCCTTAGTCCATGCAGCGATACGTCGCATGATTCCCTGCTCATTTAAATACGTCCCAGTCATGTCCGGGTGCTTTGGATCTGTTTTCTTCGTGTTCTTGAAAAGTGTGCCTGTGTTAGGCTTCGGTGTGTAATTATTCATCTGAGTATATTTATTTTTTCAAGTTGATACATGGCACGCTGATATCCATGCGCTGCCAGTAGCTGTGTAAGATGTTTGAAAATATCGCGCGTGTCACGATCAGTCATAAGTAGGTCTTCGACTGATTTTCGTGCGTGGACTACAGTGGCGTGGGTATATCGATGCTTAAACATCTCACCCAGTTGAAGATAGGTCAGCATACCTGTGTCTTTCATTTCTGCTAACATTAACCAGATAACATACTGCCGAGCACGAACTACATGGCGCAAGCGTGTTTTGCTGCTTTGTATATTTTTTACTCCTGTGACTGCACCAACGCATTCGCACACCGTATTAAATACATCAATCGGTGACTTGATGTAATCGGCACGATGTAATGCGGCACTAAATCTATCACGATGCTCCTCTTGCAAGCAAGGTATTATTAGCATTATTAGAGTTCGTGACTTTTCTGGCGCGAGCATCATTAGCTCGTCCAGTGCGCGGTGTGCAGAGGTCAATGATGGTGTGGACATCGGTTTCAGTTATTTGTGCGAGTTTATGAAAATGCTTGAGTTGAATAATATCAGGCTGTGCCATCCATCGATAGATAGTGAATCGTGAAACTTTAAGGCGCCGAGCGGCTAATTCCTTTGTGCCAAAATAATCTACAATAAATTCTTCAAGCGTCATGTTCAAAAGTTTAGTGCTCACATCTCTTGATGTATCGTAACTTCGCAAATATATGACACAAAAGTGCAACATCGCGACGAACTTGAGTTGGAGGTAGCAAAAAGATACTCACATTGGCGCAAGATGGCCATTGGTCTTGAGCGCGATGTAGTGCGTGGGGAAGACCTACTCAGCGAAACATTGTTAAAGATATTCGATCGTCACCGGGATGCAGCACTGGATGTGGCCAAAAGAGGTAAGCTGGATGAATATGTGCGAAGGTCGATGTATTTAATGAAGATTGGTAAGTACACGAAGTTTGCAATTAAGTATAAGCGATTTGCATCGATGTGGTCCTGCGAGGTGAGTGCGGACAATATAGAGCCCGAGGTGCCTTTTATAGGGGCAAGGTTAGACAACGAGTACGTCGACGCATACATTAGTATGATGCCAGAACTTGATGCTACCGTCCTCAGGCTATATGCAATGCCCGACTTCAAATACGATGTGGTTGCTGCGGAGACAGGTATACCAAAATTGGTATTATATAAACTGGTCGAGAAGGCCATCAAAAAGATACGAGACAATGTTCAAACTAAACGTCCCAGCACGGGTCAAGGCGCAGAGGATTAATATCTGTAGCCAGTGCAAGTTCTTTAAGGAGGAGACCATGAGTTGCGGCACATTGATGTCAATTAAGGGTCTCCTCACTGGCACACATGGAGGTTTGGTAGATCCGGAAGAGGTCCCGAATGACACCGTCAACAAAGTGAAATATTATAAGAAGAAGGTGCGTTTATGTGGCTGTCCTGTCATGGATAAAGCCAAGTATGCCTTTGAGTCTTGCCCTATAGGCAAATGGGGTAAATATCGATTGACAGACGAAGAGACGCAGCTACTTACTGAATTTGTCGCTACTTTGCCTTCTTCTGGAAAACTCACTAGCCAACAGGTAGATACTGTGATTAAATGGTTCGAAAAAATGACAGGGCACCCGGTTCGCAGGTGTGACGGTTGCATCCGAGCCATGGTCAAAGAATTACAATTACAAAGCGCTCATGCTGAATACACACAAATATGAACGGACACCATTGCTACGTCGAAAACAACGTCCTGTACACAAGGGCCATCGTTACCGTAGATCACAACAGTGATTACGATGAACTAACTGAAAATGTTCTAAAAGAACTGAATCTGCCTACAAGTCGCAAAAAGCGTGTGAACATAAGGGTCCCACTCGCAGCAATTGAGTGCTGGTACGAAGAAGTACATGGACAAACAGTGCTTGGTTTGATTTCGGGTCTTGCCTACAGGCTTGACGTCGATATAAGAGAGGTTGACAATATTTTACTTTTTTAATATAAACATGCCAATACCAACACCTAAACTAAATGAGCAGCGCGACGAATATATCGGACGCTGTATGTCTGACCCTAAAATGATGACAGAGTATACAGATTCAAAACAGCGCTACGCCATTTGCATCAACAGATACCAAGAACAGAAATGAACAGCACCCTGACCCCTCTTGCCCAGATAAAGGCAAATCCTAACAACCCGAGAACTATCAAGGACGTCAAGTTCAAGAAGCTCGTCGAGTCTATCCGGACCTTTCCAAAGATGCTCGAACTGCGCCCCATAGTCGTCAACGATGACATGGTGGTCCTCGGAGGCAACATGCGCCTGAAGGCATGCAAGGAGGCAGGCATCAAGGAGGTGCCAGTGATCAAGGCCAGCGACCTTTCGGAGGAAGAACAGCGCCAGTTCATAATCAAGGACAACGTCGGCTTCGGAGACTGGGACTGGGAGATGCTCGCAAACGAGTGGGACGTCGCCGAGCTGGACGCATGGGGCATGGAGCTTCCCAAGGACATGTTCGGAACGGATAACGAGGTGGTCGAAGATGAGGTTCCCGAGATACCCGAGGAGCCAGTCACCAAGCCCGGTGACCTTTGGATCCTCGGAAACCATCGTCTGCTGTGCGGTGACTCCACAAACACCCAGCACGTCGACCGCTTGATGAATAAAGAGCAGGCGGACCTGATCTTCACGGATCCACCTTGGAATGTGAACTATGGAGCGCAAAAGAACAATGGCATCTGGGGCAAGCAGCAGAGGACCATTCTCAATGACCACATGGACGACGACAAGTGGGACGAGTTCGTCGCAGGGTTTTGTGCCAGCTTCTTTATTGCATCCAAGCCCGGTGCGCCTATCTACGTGGTGATGTCGGCACAGGAGTGGCCATCGCTTCAGTTCAATCTTCTCAAGTCTGGATTCCACTGGTCTTCGACAATAATTTGGAAAAAGGACAGCTTGGTCATCTCTCGCAAAGATTACCACACTCAGTACGAACCTATTTGGTATGGGTGGAACGACAAGGCGCCTCGCTTAGTTCAAGTAGAAGACCGCAAGCAGTCCGATGTATGGGAAGTGGCACGTCCCAAGGTATCGGAGCTACACCCAACCACAAAGCCCGTCGAGCTGGTCGCCAGAGCCTTGAACAACTCCTCCAAGGCAGGCGGCCTCGTTCTTGACCTGTTCGGCGGTTCCGGGTCCACCATGATTGCCTGTGAACAGACGGGTCGCAAGAATTGCAGCATGGAGCTGGATCCTAAGTACTGCGACGTCATCGTCAAGCGTTGGGAGAACCTCACAGGCCAGAAAGCCATCCTTGAAAAATAGATTCGAATTTACTTGCGGCGGTGGTAAAAACGTGTCATATTTGGTCTATTATATAAAGAACTCAAAATGAAGACGAATAAAGAGTTAATTGCACTGCTTAGTCAAGAGCCAGCTTCTTATAATTTGAAAAAAATTAGAGTTGGTCACGAGACTAGAGACAGAGCAGGAATTGTTTTTGACACAAGTACTGGCAAATTTCTTCTGGCTCCACAAGGGGAGAATTATTTCATACCTTTGGATGGATTCCTTGTGGATATTTTAAGGAAATATAAAAATACATTAGTGTTGCATCCAGAAGGTAAGAAGTTTTTCGACGACGAACTTTTCTCATTACCACCTGATTTAAAAAAATTTGAAATATGAAAACGAACAAAGAGATTGTTGCGCTGCTGAGCCAGCAGGTTAATCTTGCCGACAGCAAAGCGAACTTCGATGCGACAATGAAAAGCATTGACACCACCTACAAGGCAATCCAGGCAAAACTCAAGAAGCTGGAGAGCATGTTTAACCGAGATCCTGAACCAGATGGTTACGTCAGAGAAATCAACAACGTGCTGGAATCACTTAAAGATATTAATAGCTCACTATAATACCACAACATGAAATACCAAAACCCAACCGTCGCAAAGATTGCGGCACAAATCGAGGAGATTAATCTCCAGAAAGAAGAAGTCAACCTTGCCAAGGAGAAAATTTCAACTCCGTTATTAAGAAGTCCATATTATGAATTGTATGACAAGATGATTACCGTCGAAGAGGCAGGGCGTAAATTAGGAGACGACAAAATCAAAGGTCACGTTAAGAAAATAAATGCGGCCCTTGCTGAATTGAAAAAACACATGGACGCCACTTATCTTTGGGACTAAATAAAACCATTCCATGAAAACCACACGCGAAGTCATAACCGAACTTTCCAAGAAGGTCGAAGAGATACAACTCAAGGTCGTAGAGCTTCCAAAAAAGGTGAAAACCTTAGAAGGTGAGATTGCTAGAGCGATTGAATACAATGAAAGTTTTGTTATTGTTGATACGAAATTAGGAGTAGTGCGCTATCACCCCACTAAAGTATTTGACCCCAAGGATGGACGTTCTATTGCCACAATTCAAAAAGAGAGAAAGAACGCGGGTCTACCATACGAAGGCAAGCCCGGATTAAAATAGTGAACAAGGTCGACATACCGACATACAAGAAAACGATGCTCGAGAACCTCGAAAAGGCTCTCGGCGTCGTTACCGTTGCTGCACACAACACTGGCATCCATAGGGACACCCACTACAACTGGATGCAAACCGATGAGGAGTACAAAGCCAAGGTTGCCTCGCTCAAGGAGGTCACAATCGACTTCGCCGAGGCCCAGTTGCACAAACTGATCAAGGAAGGCAACGTCGCGGCCACAATCTTCTTTCTAAAGACTCAAGGCAAGCAGCGCGGCTATATCGAGCGCCAAGAAGTCACCGGTGCCGACGGAGCACCCATCATCGAGATAATAGGAAACATCTAACCCAAAAGAGTCCATTCTTTAGCACATGAAGTTACGCGTCCACATACCCGAGACGCTTGACGACGTGACCCTTGGCACGTTCATCAAGTATCAAAACGCACGCACCGACTTGGAGCGCATCTGCGCATATACCGGGTTGAAGAAGAATCTGGTAGAGAACTGGACCTACGACGCCGTGAACAAAGCACTGGAGTTGATAGGCCACAGCGTAAACAACTGCACGCCAATTCACCTACCGAAGTTCCGGATTGATGGCAAGCTGTTTGGCTTCGTCCCAGACATGGACCTGCTGACCATGAGGGAGCACGTCGACTCAGAGGCATGGGCCAGCGAAATCTGGAAGGCCGACGGCATGAACTGGACGCGCATGCCCGAACTGATGGGTGTTCTGTTTCGTCCCGTGACTGCTCAGCTCGGAGACTACTACGACATCGAGAAATATAGCATGGAGTCAGCAAAGCGATACAACGAAAGCTTGAAGCAAATGACTATGAGCCAAGTGCAAGGGGCGCTGGTTTTTTTTTCGACTATCGCAAGAGAATCAATAGTCGCTACACTGGAGGAGGAGCTGACGATGGAGCTGATGAGGATGGAGACGAGGTAGGCACAACGCCTGAGGGACTTGCTCGGTATGGTTGGCTTCATGTGCTGGAGATATTAAGCGCTAACGATGTGACGAAGTTCGATGCAGTACTCGACCGGAACATCTACGAGATATACACACACATGAGTTATATGCGTGATTATAACGCGATGAAACTCAGAGAACTAAAACGAATACAGAGGCAGCATGTTTAATCAGGTATCCTACAACGTCGTCATCGAACGCTTCAAAGTGTTTGCTGACGGTCATTTTATAATTCGACGCTTCTCTCATGGGCAGGTAGACGTCACCGATATAGACAAGGACCAGCTCTTCCCATGGATGCACGTCGCCCCGGTGGATGTTAAGCTGGAGACTGGTTCACGCGTTTACTCCTTTGATGTTATCTTTGCAGATATGCCTCGCGATAAGGAGGATGCCACTGACTACCAGCGTGAAGTCATTAGCGATTGCGTTCGTTTGTGTGAGGATCTTGTTAATGAGATTGCAAATGGAAGCACAGTCTTTGGTGAGGATGTAGAGCTTGAAGATGGCAGCACCATTACTCCATTCATTGCTGAATATACTCATACTTTGTGTGGCGCTACCTTGTCGTTGAGTATTTCAGTGCCAAACGACTACTCTGCTTGCGATATACCCGCAGACTGGAGCATCGGTGGCAGTGGATCAGCTACGCCACCATCACCTGCTGTTTCTCTTGTGCTAAAGGTGAATGGTGTGGACAACGTGGTTCAAAACGTGCTGGACGTGGAAGAAGGCACGAACATGACTATCACCGACCTCGGTGACGGACGTGTTCGTTTTGATAGTACTGGAGGAGGAGGTGGTTCCAGCCAGCTCTTGTGCACTGAGTTCAATGTCAACCACCTCGCAGCTACAGGCAACCCTTACTTGGTTGGAGACCGGGTATTCTATAATGGCAACATCTACCGGTGCACTGCGCAGAATGACGCGATACTACCAACAAACACATTATACTGGACGCTTGTCGGTGTGGGATTTCGTATACGTCAAGCGCCTGTGGATTGGAACGCTACTACAGGCGACTATCAGATATTAAACAAGCCAACTATACCTGCAGCGCAAGTAAACTCAGACTGGAATGCAGTAAGTGGTGTTGCGCAGATATTGAATAAGCCAATACTTGCAGCAGTTGCTACATCGGGCGATTACAATGACTTAA
>Ga0315909_10002135_pt1 | contig 25818 bp, 42 predicted proteins | sample LakEriMetagenome_11_FD_203527 | JGI IMG/M metagenome (GOLD analysis project Ga0315909, IMG submission 203527) | Freshwater fungal communities from buoy surface, Lake Erie, Ohio, United States - Buoy 2 MA125 | ecosystem: Environmental > Aquatic > Freshwater > Lake | place: USA: Lake Erie, Ohio...
TCCACCACCAAAAGCACCAGATGCGTTTCCAATATTTGCACCTAATGTTTGAGAAGCGGCTGAAGAACCTTTAGTTACTGGAATAGCACTATCACCTATCGTTTTGCCTCCATAACTTGTATGTCTTTGTTGGCGAATATAGATGACCATATAATGGCCCTTATCTGCTGATCCAACATCTATTGGATAACGAAAGGTGTTTTTCTCAAAATCAGTACCTTCAAGTGCTGATAGTGGACCATTTCTTCTACTGTCTTGTTTATTGAATGTTATATCACCGAAACCGAAAAGGGACATGTTTACTTCCAGAGGTAAATTGTGTTAATTAGCATAGATAGTATTTATGTCATATAAAGGATGGTTTAGACCAAAAAACCCAACAAAATACAAAGGCGATGCAGCTAATATCGTCTATCGTTCCAATTGGGAATTAAGAGTAATGAAACATTTAGATATTGACCCCAATGTTCTTTGGTGGGCGTCAGAGGAGTTGTCTATTCGTTACAAATCACCTATTGACCAAAAGATGCACCGTTACTATCCAGATTTCATTGTTCGTGTTAGGCAAACTAACAATAAAGAAAACACTCTGGTCATTGAAGTCAAACCAGAGAAACAAACCAAGAAACCAACCCAAAAACGCAAAACAAAGACATTTATCCAAGAAGCCATGACTTATGCAATTAATCAGGAGAAATGGAGAGCTGCCGACCTGTTCTGTAAAGAACATGGATGGGAGTTTAAGATTTTAACTGAAAAAGACCTTGGCATTTGAGATAAATAGACGATGGCATATTTAATAGACCGTATCAAATCGTCTTTAGCAAAAGAAGGACTAGCTCCTCGTTCTAATCAAGCGAGAGCTTGGTTACAATCTAAAGTAGCAGAGTTAAGACCGACCCGTTCAGCTTTAATGAGTGACAGGAATAAACTAAAAGAATCGTCAGTCATTGGTAAGATGTATTTTTACTTTTATGACCCAAAGACAAAAGATACGATGCCCTATTATGATAGATTTCCATTGGTTATACCGATTGAATCATATAACGATGGTTTCTTGGGACTAAACTTACACTATATTGCTCCAAAATATCGTATGACACTTTTGGATAAATTGAGTGTAACAGCCTCTAATAACACATATGATGAGAAAACAAAATTAAGACTGAATTACAGGTATCTAGCCAATGCTTCAAGAGTGTTTGAAGCGACACCGTGCATCAAAAGATATTTGTTCAGTCAAATACAATCAAGATTTTTAGAAATAACAGCAGACGAATGGGATATTGCAGCTCTATTACCAATGGAAAGTTTTGTTGGCGCTTCAACCAATAAAATTCACGCTGAATCAGAGGAACAATTTTAATGTCATTTTCACCCAATCTATTCTTATCTAATGTAAGAGCAAAAGACGGCTTAGCTAAACCATCAAGGTTTGAAGTTGTTCTTCCTATACCAACATACATTGGAAGTTTTGTTGGTAATTCTGTGATTGAGAAGATATTAAATCTTCCTAATTCAGTATTTAATGATGTGAGTGATGCTATTGGTTCTGCTTTTGGTCGTCAAGGCGCCAAAGATGAACAATCAAAATCATCTAATCCATCCGTTTCAAGATATTTGGCTTTACAATGTGAAAGTGCTGAATTGCCTGGAAGAACTTTAGCAACAGCTGATGTAAAAATATATGGTCCAATATTTAAGGTTCCTTACCAATCACAATATGCGGATACAACACTAACATTTTTATGTACCAATGATTTCTATGAAAGAAAGTTATTTGACCGTTGGTTAGAAGCTATTCATCCTTCTGACACAAACAATCTTCGGTTTCCAAAAGGTCAATCTTCACGATATATGACCAATATTAAAATTATACAATATGATGAATTTATTAAACAGATTTATGCAGTTGAATTGATTGACGCTTATCCTATTGGTGTAGCACCACAAGCTTTGAATTGGGGTGAAGATGGATTCCACAGACTTCAAGTTCAATTTGCATATCAATATTTAAGAGTGCAATATGAAGGAACTTACAACCTAGCTTCAGCTGCAACCGCATTGTTTGGAGCAGCTGGTGCAAGATTATTGCCTTTTGGAAAAGCAGCTACAAGATTACCATTTTAATTATTAAAGCGAGGTTATTATGTTACCTAAACTAGATGTGCCTATACATGAAGTTAAATTAATTTCAACGGGCAAAACAATCCGTTTCAGACCATTTTTGGTCAAAGAACAAAAACTATTTCTAATGGCGTCAGAATCTAGTGACCCTAAAGAAACAGTTAATGTCATTCGTCAAGTATTAAAGAATTGTGTGCTTGATGAAATTGATGTTGATTCATTACCAACTTTTGACCTTGAATTCTTGTTTATGAATTTAAGAGCTAGGTCAGTAGAAGAAATTGTAGATTTGAAATACAAATGTAATAATGTGGTTCTAAATGACAAAGGTGAAAGTGATGCTTGTACCGGTGTTGTTGATTTCAAAGTTAATTTACTTGAAATTCAACCTACAAAGAATCCTAACCACACAAATAAAATTCAACTGACGGATAATTTAGGTGTTGTTCTCAAATATCCATCTTTTGATATGATTCAAAGATATGAAGATAAAACTGAATCAGACATTATGTCTTCAGTATTGGTTGACTGTATTGATTATATTTACGACAAAGACCAAATATATTATGCTAAAGATTCTTCAAAAGATGAGTTGGTTGAGTTTGTTGATAACCTTCAACAAAAAGATTTAGAAAAGATTAAAGTGTTCTTTGACACCTTGCCTGAAATTAAAAAAGATGTCCATTTCAAATGTCCAAAATGTGAATATGAAGAGGATATCCAAATAAAAGGCCTACAAAGTTTTTTCGTTTAATTTTTCGTTATGATACACTAGGGAACTACTATCAGACCAACTTTGCTTTAATGCAACATCACAAGTATAGTTTATCTGAGCTTGAACAAATGATTCCTTGGGAAAGAAATATCTATGTTAGCTTATTAATTAGGCACCTTGAAGAAGAAAAAGAAAGATTAGAATTACAACGACAACAGAGAAAAAATAGATAAAAATGGCATCAACTTTTGCTAGTAGATACTTATCTGATATTGAAGAAGGTAAAGGCCTTGGTGCTTCTGCCAAAGAAATCTTCAAAGATACCAAAAAAGATATAGGTAAAAAGTTCTCCAAAGAAAACCTTGTTAAAAGTGTTTTTGGTGGTGATGATATTTTTTCGGCCATGATTCGTGGCAGGTTGGGTATCACAAAGTATAGAAAAGAAAAATCACCAACAAAAGAAGGTGTTGATTCTAATTTCATAGAAACAATTGCAAGAAATTCTTTGGCTCTTCCTGGTATAGCCAAAGATATGAATATTCTTCGCCAAAACATTGTTGAATTGGCGAGAATTGAAAGAAAAGCCGAAGAACAACAAGATTTATCCAAACAAGGCGATTTTTTCAAATCACAAGACACTTTAGAATCTCAATTAGAAGCACAAAAACTCAAATCACAAACTCCTGGTTCTCCAACAGCCGTTAAAGCTGGCGGTGAAGAAAGCCCACCAGATGGTAAACCGAAAACAGGCGGCATGTTTGGTGGTATTGTTGATTCTATAAAAGAAGGATTACTTGGCGGCATATCTGGTGCATTTAGTCCTAAAATGTTAATTGGTACCATAGGTAAAACTTTAGCTATCGGTGCAATATTAGCCTCTTTATGGAAAGGCATCACAGCTGGTTTTGAAAAATGGAAAGAAACAGGTTCTTTATCTGAAGCCTTTATAACAGGTTTAGGTAAAATGCTTGATTTCGTTACCTTTGGGCTTTTTGGTGAAGATTCATTACGCAAATTAATAAAAGATGTTGGTGATGCTGTTGAACCAATTATTGATAATATCAAAGAAACCTATTACTCAATGAAAGATTGGATTGCTAATAATGTTGGTATACCAAGAGTTTCATTTACTATTCCATATATTAATAAAGATGTGAGTTTTGGTCCATATTATCCATTCAAAAAAGATTCAAAGAGTTCTGCAAAAGAAAATTCAGCTGGTGAATTCAAAGCACAAAGAACAGCTGAAAAAGTTCAAAAAGAAATGCAAAAGGCCACAGACTTTATTGCTGGTGTGGATAAACAATTAGGTCCAACCAAAGATAAAGTTGTTGAAGAAGTAAATAAAAATATGGAGAAGGCAACTTCTCTTGTTAAAGATTTACCTAAAAATAGAAAAGAACAAGCTAACATATTAGGTAATCTAAATGCAATCACCGAAAACAATTTACAAAACATTAAAAAACTTAATGCAAAAGGTGATTATAGTTTAGGCCGTGCTGAAGATTATGAAAAGAATGTTGTTAATCCAGTTAAAAACCAATTAGCTACTGCACAAAATAAATTTAATCAAGGACCAGAAGGTGGTTGGGATAAATTACTTTCGGGCTCTATGGATAAAGCTACTCAAGCTTTGAGTGGTAAAATATCGGCTGGTGGTGCAGCTGAAAACACAACAGGTTCGGGTTCATCACTTTTAGGTGGCGGTTCAACTGCGCCTACACCAACACAATCAGCGCCAAGTTTAGGTTCAGATATTGCATCCAAATCATCACAAATTTCTGAAGGTCAAAGAATGGAATCAGCAGCCGACATTGGTTCACTATTCAATGCACCAGTAACAAATAATACATCAGGTTCTATGGGAAGTGGAAATAAACCACAAGTGGGCGACACATATAATATGGACTTATTAAACCTATTAGCAAGAACATAATAAATGTCACCAACACTTGTAACAGATAAAGATAAACAACAAAGTAATCTAGCGGATTCTTTCAGCGTTATCGCAAAGAATTTTCTACTTTTACCTGGTATTGCTCGTGACTTAAATGAAGCGGTTCAAAGTATTGTTGGTATTGTAAAACAAAAAGGTGGTGAAGCAAAAGAAAGTCCAGATGAGAAGTTTATCGCTGAAAAAGATTTTCAAACTGCAGCAAAAGTTAAACCACCAACACCAGTTAAGAAAGAAGAACCTACAAAGAAAAAAGGAATTCTTAGCACTATCATGGAGAATATTCTGAATCCTAGAAAGATGATTCAGAATGTGATGAAAAATATTAAAGTGTTTTTCAAACCTAAAAATGTAATGAAACTTTTAGGGAAAATAGCACTACCAGCATTGGCTATCTATTCAATTGGTAATGGTATCGTAGATGCTTTCAAAACATATGAAGAAACTGGAAGTATTTGGGAAGCATGGAAAGCTTCTCAAGTAGGAATCATTGGTTCATTTTTAGAAGTAGTAACCTTTGGTTTAATTGGTAAAGAAGACATCAAAGCCTTTCAAGATTGGGAATTAGAAACTTTATCAAATATCGGAAATAAAATCAAAGAATATTTTGGTAAATTCACCGATTGGCTTGGTGAAAAATGGGATGGAATAAAACGCTTATTTGGATTTGATGTTAAACCAAAAGAAGTTCCAACACCACAACAAGAACAAGTGGTGACACCTGAAATACTTAAAGGTAAAAAAGTTGAAGAAAGTAGAGATGCTCAACAACAAGCAGCTGACCTATTATCCAAACCTGTTATAACACCAGGTGAACCACCACCACCCACACCAGAAGTTCAACCATCAGCACCGGTTCCTGCTATATTAGCTAAACCTGCACCTAAAACTCCAACAGCGATTGCAAAATCTCCTGAAGCGGCTGAACCTATTCCAAAACCAACACAAAAAATATCTGGTATGGAAGATGTGAAGAAAATGGTCATACGACATGAAGGTATCAGAACAAAACCATATAAAGATTCAGTAGGTCTGTGGACTGTTGGTGTTGGACATTTAATTGGTGATGGTAAATCACTTCCACCAGAATGGAACCGAGAATTCAGCCAACAAGAAGTAATGAACCTATTTGAACAAGACTTCGCTCATCATGTTGAGATAGCAGAAAAGGGTCCAGGCTACATGTCTGCTAATGATTCAGCAAAAGGTGGGTTTATTGATTTATCTTTCAATTTAGGTAAATGGTGGACAGTAATGAAACAAGCTGCTAAACGAGCAGCTGGTGGTGATTACACTGGTACTGCTGAAGAATTAAAAGATAGTAAATGGTTTACACAGGTTGGTAATCGTGCTAAAGAAGTCACATCACTAATCGCTTCCGCCGGTAATGTTGGCCAAGGTGATAAGATTACAGTAGCATCTAATGATGTAGCTGTAGGTCAAAGACAACAACAAAAACCACAAACACCAATGGTTGTTAATGCACCAACCACAAATAACACTCAAGTTATTAACAATCAATCAGCAACACAAGCAAAAGACAAAACAACACCATCAAATATGGTTCTTGCCAGAGTGGCATAAAAAAAATACCCGCCGAAGCGGGTATTCTCTTTTTAGATTATATTATTCTTGACCAGCTAATGATTTGAAATAATCTAAATCATCGTCACCGCCAGAAGCAATCTTAGCATCAATTTCGTTTAATGCTGAATCGTTAAAGTTTTCAACGACAACATCTTCAGCTTTAGTTCTTGGTGCTACTTCACCTTCAAAACCTAAAACTTTATCTAATCGTGCTTTTAATACTTCATAAGGTTTGAAGTGTTTTGGATCCAAGAATTCTTTTAATGAATGTTCTTGTTTCCATAATGCTTCAAGTTTAGCATCATCACCATCAAGTAATGCTGATTTTTCAGCAAACTCTGATTTATCATAATTACGATAGCCTTCAACATTACGAATCTTCAATTTGAAGTTTGCGCCTTCCCACATATCAAATGGGTTAACTGGTGTTTCATCCGCAAATTCTGGATTCATCGCTTCAGTAATCTTGTCAAAGATTTTCTTACCAAATTTATAAATCTTAATTTGGCCTTCATTTTCAGGATTGCTTGGGTCAGAAACCACATAGACATTCGCTACATAATTCAATCTTCGTTTTTGTTTACGAGCGATTTCTTTATTCGCTTCAATGCCAGAATTCCATAATGTAGAATTATATTCTGAAACTGGATCTTTTTGGTTAAGTGTTGTGAGAGAGTTCTCAATATACCAACCGCCTGGTCCTTGGAAACCATGAGAGAAAACTCTTACCCAAGGTAATGCGTCTTCACCATCTACTGCTGGTGCTGGTAGAAAACGGATAATAGCCATGCCATTACCTGCTTTATCTACTGTGGGTTGCCATAAACGGGTGTCTTCTCGTGAACCGGATTCGGTCGTTGATTGAGTTGTTGCTTCAATCGCTTTTGTTAATTTTTCTAAACTAGAACGATTGCGTTTGAGTGATTCAAAGTTGCTCATTGTATTGCCTTTCGTATGTAAATGTATAAATGTATTTTTTGTATTTTCTTATCCACAAACTACCATAATATATCTTATTTAGTATTCTGATTCAATACTTCTTTCAGAATTAACCTATATCTTACACTATCTTGAGGCATAAATGCGGTATACTTGAGTATCGTTTTACGGTATTCAGGCCATCGGATAGTATCCGATATTTTCTTTGACCACATTGGAAAGAAGTTGAGTAACATATTCAAAATACATAAGGACTCAATCTCAATTTCTTTTCGTAACGCTTTGGTCAAAAGAATTGGGTAATCACCATCGGTAATCAATAGTGAATTTGGGTTATCTAACCCTTCAAATAGTTTTTGACAATCATTCTTAAACATATAAGATATAGCTTGATGATACTTTTTATGTTTAAGGTATCGTGCATCAGCTTCTTCTTGTAACAAATTACCAACCCACATATGTTCATCTTCAATCAAATTGAATACAATGAATTCTATGAGTTCTTCTTTTGTATTAAACTTGCGTGATAATTTATAGAAGTGATACTTGTCTTTACGATTCTCAAATGAGGTTACGGTTACGGATGTTTTGCCGTTATACTTGAAGAAGTCATAAGCCTCTTTGGTAAAATGAAGCTTCAGAGCTTGAAATATTGCAAAAGTTTCATAACCAGTCATAGTTTCTCATCATAATAAAGTGGGAGTTTTGTAGAGTTCTCCCAACTCTTTTATATTACCACCAACCGGTGATTTTGCCAACTAACTCAACTACTAATACAGCAAGCGCTACATTAGCTAATAAATTAACATCTAAAGTGACTTTAGGCATGTTATACTCCTTTAAGTTAATTTGCTATTTTGAAATGCGTATGAGATAGCAACGAAACTCATATTGGTAAACGAGAGCTTTTCTCTTTAAGTAAATTGTGGTCCATAGCATCCATTTCAATCTTTGATTTAAGATTGGCATTAATGAGTGTAGCGGCCACTTCAATTTCTAATCCTGTTTTCTTACAATGTTCTACGATAGCTTCTATGTAATTATAATCTGTGTTTGCTACTAAACCGTCAATAGCACGAGCAAACTTATTCATCTCATCTTTGGTTGGCATATTATTTCTTAATTGATATAGGTTGGTCGGGAGCTGATATTTTGCCTTGTTTTGAATACGCATATGCAACACAAACGGTGTCAGAGTGTGAAGCATAAGAGCATCTTACTGATAATGGGTCAATTCCTTTTTCAATTGCTTCTGAAACATTCTTTGACATCAATAATCGGTCATGAGCATAATAATACGCAACACCACCAGTAATTGATAGCAATACAATTGTTAAACAAACAAAGAAGATTGCACTTACTTTAACGGCTTCTTTTACTTGTGTCATTAGTTTGTTTCCTTTTTATCATAAAATTTATGTCGGCCAATTTGTGTTAGATATGTTACATTTTTCCATTTTGGATGAACATAATCTGCATGATAGAATAAAGCACCACGGCTTGGGTCTTCTATCTTATCGTGATTGGCATAAACATATACAGCTAATTCACGAACACTATTATACAACGAATGATTGAAGTGTGTCAAGGATTTAACATCAAATTTGCCTTCACAGATCCAGGAAAATTGGCAAGTTGATTGTGTTTTTTGTTTAACTACACCACAAATGGTATCTGGAAATATTCCGCTTTTAACACGGTTCATGGTGACCATGCCTACGGCAATTTGGCCTTCTTTAGATTCATGGCCTGATTCAAAGTAGATATTTTGTGCTAAGCATTCTACTTGTTGTTTTGCTTTTGGTGATAAATCGTTATAACTAATTTTAACTGGCATTGGACTTATTTGTGTTGCCATCACACTACTGAATCCTAAAACTATTAATACTGATATAAGTGTTGCAATAATTATTGTTGATGTGCTGAGTGTATGAATTCTCTGCATAGTATCTCCTTTTAGTTAAGGGCTATAAAACGCCTTTGGCTATACGGTTGCGCTAGCTTTTTTATTTACAGTTTTTGTTTCAATATTAGAAACAAAGCCATTGAGTTCTTGTGCTTTGGTTATAATATCTTTTTCTGATGGGTATGTTGGGAAACCTGGATGGTCTGGTATTGATCCGCCATTAAGTTTTGCTACTTCAACTTTGACTGACCAATCATTACTGATTTGTTCTCGCTTGCTTCGGTAATCTTCTTCAAGCATTTCTTTCGCCATTTTTAATAGCTCAAGACGAATTTCAAAAGGTGTCATATTTGACATTTACTTCTCCTGTGTGTCTGTGTTTGTGTTAGTAACCTTTGTGTGTGTTTGGTTACTAGGTTTATTTAGTATATTTTTGTCTTTGGACTTGTCTTTTTTGAAGATATTATCCCAATTATTATCAAACTCTTCCTGGCTCACACTATATGGCCTTGGTTTAGAGCCTTTACCACCATCACCCATAATAGTTCCTTATGACATAAAAATTGTGTATGCACATAGGGCTATTATAATAAGACCTATCCACTTAAATAATACGCCAATAAATTTAGAAAAAAAGAATAATACTGCACCAATACACATCAAAAAAGCCACATCTGATATGGTGTCATAATTGATAAGAGTATTTACTTTTTCAGTTTGTTCTACAACTGATTCGGCAATCTCTTTAACTTCTTCTAATACTAAAGGCATAATATGATCCTATCACAATGATTAATTATTGTCAAGCAAATTCTTCATTAATACCTGACCAATAATAATCAATATATTCATTCAATGGTTTTAGGTAATCATGTTTTTGTTTTACTACAATTTGAGAACCACCTTCAACTAAACCAAACACCAATACGATTTGGTTAATTTGTTTACCGGTTAATTCTTCAAACATCTCACAGTAAGCCGTAGCTTGCATAAAGTAATTCAGAATATAATCTTCTTGCTTTTCTTTTGTTGAAGTCTTAAAGTCAACCACAGATAATTCACCATTCCATTCGGCGATACAATCTGGTTTACCAGCAAGTCTTAATTTATCTGACCACATCGGCCGCTCAATTGCATAAATTGTGCCTATCTCTTTATCTAAATGTGGTTTAACTTTAAGGAATAAATCTTTAGTGTCAGGCATTAAACTTTGTATTTGTATTGGTGATAATTCATTAAGCAAATACTGTTCACACGCTAAATGTAATTTGGTACCACGACTGGCAGCTAACCTTGAAATACGGTTCGCTTCGTCTTCACCAACTCTTGAGCGCCATTCCAAAATGGCATCTTTTGAATAAGGTGATAGAATCGTTGTTACGGATGGATAAACATTTCCACTTGGTGTAACATAGGTTCTGCCCTTATTGGTCGTTTCTGATTTGAGCTCGGCCTGCAGCTCAGGTAGCTTCACATAATTAAACATAATGTAACTTTCTATTTTAGAATTAAAATCTAACAGCGTAACCGGCTGAAAGTCCGTTCCATTCGCTATCACCGAATGAAAGGTCATAGCCAGCTGTAATGCTTTGTGTATCTGTTAAAGCATATTCTGCGCCGATACGAGCGGTGTGTGTCATATCATTTTTATCGTTACTAAAAGCATCACGATAACGATATCCAGTTTTGACTATCGCCTTGTCAGATAATTTCCATATTAATCCTGGCTCTAAAGAATAATAGAGATGAGTATCATTTTGTGATTTAACACCTAATGCTGTTCTTATATAAAAGAAATCATTATGAGGAGTAGCACCAAGTTCAAACCTTGTTGAAGTATTCTTATCGTAACCATTTTGTTCACGATATTGTCCATTCATATCCATATTAAAATTGTTTGCTAGTTTATGAACCTGTGTGATATTAATACCTACACGATTGGGGTCATTTGCATCATCACCAACGGTATTACGATTTACCAATTGAATATGTGTTGCATTGTTTTTATCTTCAGCTTGAGCATTCAATACTGATAATAAAGCAATCAATAATAGGGATTTTTTCATTAGTTTCCTTTTGTTATTTTGTCAACATGTTTCTTAACGATTTCTCTTGTCTTTACATCTTTAATGGATTTTTTACCATATCTTTCAGCAACGGTGCTCGTAGGATGAGCCTCTGCTACTTTAGATAAAACTTCTTTGAATCCATTGGGCACTTTATTCTGTTTAGCATTAGAAGTAGAAACTCCCGATACTAACATTGGCGCTTGAATAATGGTGACCATGTGTGGATTTTCTTTAAGATAATCCTCACGAGCCGCCATACTCATAAGTCTTTCATGTATTTCGCCGGTATTCGTATCACGAAAAAGATAGGTTGGCATTATTTAATCCATTTTTATACCATGTAGGTATATCTCGTTTAGTCCATTTTGCAAAATGGTTCTTTCTTTCAACATAGTATTTATGGTAAGATGCTAACGAATCATTGGCAATTTTACATTCATCAGGCATAGCCGGTGTAGGAGGGTAGAATTCACCACTTGGTATATTATTTGGTGATGAATTCAATACATCCTTTAATCGGCTACATGCGTGCTGTTTGCCATAGCGAAAGGTGTATTCTTCTAGGAGATACAGCCACATTTCAAACAGCCACATGTAGTTCTTTTGATTAGCACGACACCATATACCACTAGGATGGTTTATGTGTGACGCCTTCATCAATCTTGTTTCACGATTAGCGTCTTCAAGGCGCCATCGTTTAATATTTCGGTTGTTAGCCGTTTTATCCATATAACTTTGACCATCAAGCACACGATGAGCGGTTGACATCAATTGAGCATACTCAATAATCATCTTCACAACATGCTTGTCAAGGTGTTCTTGAGCACATTGTTTAGGGTCGTTATGTAAATAAAATATATTCATTAATTAACTTTAACTTCTTCAGGCGTAATTACTTTCGCTTGAATTGGTTCTACTTGGTCTAATTTGGTTACTTCTACTTCTAATTCTTTATATGATTTAGAAGCTTGTAATTTAGCATTTAACTGCCTGTTCTTTTTAATTTCTTGCACAAGTAATTTATTACTATCATCGGTTGCATATCTTAATTTTACAAATGCACGATAACCATCTTTAGCATGAACAATTAAAAAGTTTGTTCGTTGCACACCAACAAGGTTTACTTTATTCACCACTAACTTGGTTGTTCTATCAATGTCACGGACAAGTCCAGAATCCATTTCACCAACCTCGGTCGCATAATCTTTTAATAGAGCGCTAACATGAGATGAGAAGTTAGCCGCTAATTCTCGTTTAGCAGATAACATAGCCTTATCAACGGCAAACTGCATATCTTTAGAATATTCACTAGCAACGGCATATAAAACACCATCTTCTTGTTTAGATTCTTTATACCAATCTGGATAAGCAATCTCTGCACCAACTTCAGCCTTGGCGGTAGAATTAGGTGCCGTCATCTCAAAACCTGTGGTATATTTAATACTTGAGCAACCAGTTAATGCTAACACTAACGGTGCTATTAATAATTTATTTTTCATCATACATTCCTCATAATATAAACATAACGATTAACTATTTGTCTTTGTTCTGATGGAATATTTCTCAAAAATGATTTCATCTCAAGCTCTGTAAGCTTACTTTTGAATTCAAAATCATTTTCAGTAAATAAAAACATCAATACCTCTTTTGAAGATAGTTTATCTTCGGGTAACCTTGCTACTATTTTATTCTTTGAGGATGGTAACACAAATTCTTTATTAATTGAGGTAATCTTTTCTTCATATACTTTATTATAAACATCATCATATAAATTGTATATGACCAAATTGCCTGTTTTGTTTACCACACCACGAAAAACTATTTCTTCACCAGTTTTGAATTGAAAAGAATCATTATTAAGGTTAAGTTTAATTTCATTCTTCAACTTCTCAACATCAGCTCTAATTGTTACTATGCACGATGTATAACCTTTTAATTCAACTTTTCTTTCCTGTTTGGTGTGAATATGTTTAATGTAGCCTTTTATATCATTGATGGTGTCTTTTTGTAACTCACAATCTCGCTCATTACATCTTTCAAAAGTGGAAGATTCAACTTCTTCACCAACAAACCTTGTGATAGCATTTTCTTTTGCTAAATCTTCAGCCATTAAACAAGCAAGGTTTTGAGGTGTATCGGGACCGTAGCGGTATTCACCGATACCGACCTCTGTTCTTGCCTGCACTAGGCTACTAGCTAATGCTAAGGGTATGATATATCTAATCATAAGAATAGGGATAGGGCGCCATTACGGTCATTCAAAATTAGCCTGCTACCGATAACTCGGATTGGGCTGAATTCCCTATGAAGGTTAAGCAGCTTGTGCTACTGGCGTTTCAACCACAACATCAGCTACTGGCTTTGAATTTAAGTCAGCCAATTTAGAGATAGATGGTTTCTTAACTGTAGCGCCGGGCGTATAGCCTGAACCTGTTACACCAACTCGTGTCATGTAATCCTTAACTTGGTCTACATTCACTAATTGATAAGCAGTCACTTTGCGACCTGTCTTAATAGCTTTAACTACACCATTAGCCATAGTCTTAATGTGCCACATATAGGTTGAAATACGGTACATATAGATTTCTTTACCAAGCAAGGTATCAATTTCTTCAACTGTTACTGGCTTACCAGAAATCATAATTGTTAGAAGCTTTTGAAAAGGCTTCAACTTTGTTTTTGTTGCTTTTGTTGCTTTACTCATAATATAAACTCCAATTTTTATTATTGAATTAACATCCTAACACATTTTGGCAATTTTGTCAAGAGCGGATTGCCAAGTTTGCCGCTATTCATCTTCTTTACAAAAAGATTGAAATTCTTCATAGTCACCCGAAAATATGGTTTTGCCATAATAATCTTTGACATCAATTTCGTGGTCAAAAATATGGTATTCATACTCCTGACCAGAATCTTGGTCTAATACTGGTTCATGTAAATAAAATTGACCCGGCCCATCCTTAAAGTTAGCAATTAATTGAGCTGCAAGGCAACCCATACCATTCGCCACTTTTTGTTTATTATCTGACCCTAGACCATTGACCAATTTAATTGGTTTCAAAAAGTCAATGAGTTCTTGTCCATGACCGGCGGGATAACCATCATATTGACGATATAAACACATCAACGGTTTGGTTTCTCGGTCGCCACCATAAACATAGGTTAAACTTCGTGTTCCCATAATATATTTCCCCTTTAATTAAGCAGCTTTCAACATGAAAACTGGATATTTTACAAAACCACTTGTATCTTTTTTAGCTTTACCTTTGGCATAAAGACCAACGATAACACCTTTTGGATCCAAGAATCTTAAATCTGATTCATCGCCATTAAAAACTGGTCTGCCAAGATATTCGGCAGGCATTGGTAATGTCTTTTTAATACCAAAAACTGTAGCGATATTATAACCTTGTTTAATAGCATTAGCTACATCAGCATCGTTTCCATCAGCAGCTGAAAAGGTTAATTGATAATTTTTAATTTCAGTAACCTTGCGACCTAAAACCTTGGTATAATCATAAAATTGGGTTTCAGGAAAAGCAGCAAAAATGTTACGATATAATTTACCGTTACGGACAACCTCATACTTTTCAAAACTTAAATCAGAGGTACCATTCAAACGGAATACTGGTATTAAATCTTTTTTAGCAGATTGCTTGATAGCCAATTCAATGTCAGCTACCAATTGATTCATAAATTCGGTACGATTTTCAAAAAACATTTTTGTTTTACGGATACGGGCTTGCTGAATCATATTGGTATTTTCGCCTTTTTTGAACATGCCACCACGACCAGCGGTATTCAAGCAAGCAGATTTACAACCAGCAGTAGCTTTTGGGCAGGTTTGGTAACCTGATAAATCAGCTGGTGCTAAGTGTAAAATATAGGTATTGTAACCTTGTTTAAGACCCTTCAAAATTTTAGGGTTGCCTGTTGATAATAATTTCATAATATTTTGTGTCCTTTTCAATTCTATGTAACCATTATATCACAGGTTTGCCGAAATGTCAAGCATTATTTTAGCAGCTAAGCTCTTGATTTTTAAGGGTTTTGCTAAGCTCTTGATTATTAAAGGCATTTTATCTTCTCATCTTTGCTTGTTCCTCAGCGTCTTCCTTACTGAAGACCGGAACAGCATTGGACTTGTGGAGAGTACCTATCCCGAGCATAGCCGTACCAGTATAAACCTTGTCTTTAGGTTTACAGGTATTACCTAGTCCAGAATTAAGGGACGGGTAATGGGGCGTTTCCCTGCGATATGGAGTGTCTTTAACCAGAACGGTTTTGGACTTCTTCAAGTCAACCGGTTTGATGTCCCATCTATCAAGGAGAGCTTGCCAAGATGCCTGTGAGGCTCGTTGCTTGGCGTTAGGTTTCTTCTTTTTCTTTTTGGAAGATTGATTGGTATAGATTATCATTAGCTATTTTTTAATTTAAGGGCACCAAAATACATACTGGTTAACCCTAGAATGGTTGCAAATAAAAATGTCATAGCCTGCACCTGCGTAATATCCACAGTATTTTCTATGCCACCAACCACACCAAAAAGTGTAAAAAAACCAAAAGTAAATCTAAGCATTATCTAGCTCCTGAAATTGGGTATTAATTGCAAATTGAATTTTATCAGCTGTCTTTGGTGCATGAGCAACCAAAGCGCCAATGAAATAATCAAAATCATCTGGAGGTAAATTTTTCAATTCACCGATAATATCTAATAATTCAAATTTTGTGCTTTTAACTGGATTCTTAACTACTATCATAATAAGTCCTTTTTAATTCTATGTAACCATTCTATCATAAAAAACGGCAAATGTCAAGCGCTAAAAAGCGAATAAAATCAGTAGCTTAGCTAAGCTCTTGATTATTAAGGGATTCTTTAATTTCGTTGATATGTTTGCATTTTGAATGGTATTTGAAACCAATACAGGTACAGGAAAACTCTTGGCCGTTGCGAATTACTTGGTATTGGCCGCCTTTACCTTTTACAATATAAGATTGAATGTCAACCGAATTGCCTGATAGGTATTTGATGTCCACCACTTTGCCTAGGTTGATAACCGATAGGCGATTGGATTGAACGGCAAAAGAATCAGCTGAAGTGCCTTTGGGCGCTACGATGACCTTGCCTTTGGTTGTAACATATTGATAGCCGTCTTTATCGGCAAAAAATGTATTGGTTTGGTAACGGGTTGTTACCTCTATAACTGAATCTATTTTAGGCATTTTTATCATGTGTCCATGCTAACACAAAAATGCCGTTTTGTCAAGGGCTGCTAAGCTCTTGATTTGAAAAGGATATTATCCTTTGAGTAGGGATTGCTTGCCTTCTTCCTGCAAATCTTCTTCAAATTCGGCAAGTTTTAGGCGATTTAGTTCGTTTTCTAATTCTATTTTTTGATTATCAAGCGCAATCAATCGGTTTGATACTTCAATTATTTTTCTTTTTAATTCTGTTTGATATGTCATTTTAATTCCTCATATAATTTATCAGCTAGTTTGAATTGAATCATTTCATTGGCTGTCAACCATACATCGGTTGGCGGTAATAACATTTTCTTAATCTCGTTTTTATCAAGGTCACACGCTTCAGATAAAATATCAACCATATTCTGACCATTTCTTTCAGATTCTTTATAATAAGAATTGATGTCGTGGTGTTTACCTTCAATCTCTGTTGATAATTGATGACATAGTATGCTTGATGTTTTGGTAATATATCTTTCACCTTTGCTACCAGAAACGAAAATTAAAAAACCAGCCGACATGACCGAACCAATACCAATAGTTCGTATCTTTCGTTTAGATTTCTTCATTATTTCAATTAAGGCAAAAGCATCTAATAGAGAACCACCATGTGAATTAATATAGAGTGTTAATGGCGTTTTCGTGCTAAGAGTGTTTTCATAAACAATCCATTTAATAATTCTTTTGGTAGATTCATAATCAATCTCACCAACCAAAAAGTTTGTGCTGGTCTGTAATAGTCCAGAATCTATCTTTTCTTCAATATTAATTGGATTTACTCTTTTAACCATGTTTGTGCCATTCATATGCTGTGTTTAAGATTGAAACTATATCGTATTTTGGTGTATATTTCAAAATATGTGTGGCCTTTTTGGTGTCTGCAATTAAACTCATAGCATCACCTTCTCGTCTAGGGTTTGATTTATAATTAATAGTTTTACCTGCCACATTTTCAAGTTCTTTGATAACTTCTAAAATAGTATGGCCATATCCTGTGCCTAGATTAAATATGTCCGATTTACCACCATTCTCCAAGTATTTAGCAGCATCAAGGTGAGCTTCAGCAATATCGGTTACATGGACATAATCTCTTACACAAGTGCCGTCTTTTGTATTGTAATCTGTTCCATAAATCTCAATATTGTCCATGTTTAGAATCAGTCTTGGTATTAAGTGTGTTTCGGGTTCATGTGATTCACCAAACTCACCTTCTGGATCCGCACCGGTCAAATTAAAGAAACGGAAAATAACATAATTTAATTTTGAGGCCTTAATTGCTTCTTCAGCCAAATATTTACTGAAACCATAAGGCGAATTATTTGCAATCTCATCATCTTCAGCAATAGGTCTGTCTTGTGTTTTATATACTGCAGCTGTTGAACAAAATATAATGTCTTTAACACCATGGTGTGTCATTACATTTAATAGGTTTGTTGTGCCGCCAACATTCACATCATAGAATTCTGTGGGTTCATTAACTGAAATGCCGGCTTCAATTCTTGCGGCCGTGTGAACAACCAAATCAAATTTGATATGATGAAATAATGATTCTAACAGTTCACGGTCACGAATATCACCATAGTGCATAATATCAATATAATGATTCATTGTGTGGCGTTTATGGCCAAATCCAACAACTTTCCACCCAGCCTGTTTGAATGTTTTTGCTAAATGTGAACCAAGATAACCAGCTGCGCCTGTAATCAAAACTGTTTTCATTTAAGCTTCTTTCATAATAATTGAAACGCCGGGAGCTACTTGCACCAATTCTTTTTTATCTAACCAAGGATACTTGTCACCATATTTAGCACGAGTTTCTTTGTTACCTTGTTCAAAGAATTCTTTTGTGACTGAATTTTCATTACCATCAAGTCTATAATTTACGGTGTATGTATTTGTGCAATCAAATTTAGGATAGTGTTTCTTTATCGCACCAAAAAACTGACGGTCGGCACCCCATTGGCCATACCATGCGTGTCCAATACGAACAGCAACATCACGGCGAACAGCAAAGCAAGAAGTGTCAATATGAAATATTTCGTTGTTAAAATAAACGGGCCATTTACCAAGCGATTCACAATCATCGGCACAAATAAATTCACCATTTTTATCTACAATATTTCTTAATGAATACGCCCAATCATTTCCTTTTGAAATGGTTTCTACTAAAGTTTGGACATGCTCCGGTTCGTAAAAGTTATCCTCATCTAGGTAGCAAATAACATCTGCATTAACTAAAAAGGAACAAGCTGCATATACACGATGACCATACCAACCCTTACCTACATTTTCATCTAGGTGTATCTGTTTAATGTTTGGAATATTATTCACATAGGATGGAATTTTAACATCCATTCCATCTCTAAACAAATATGTGGTGGTGTCTTTATGTGTTTGGTTTGAAACACTCTCTAAACATTCTTCTAAATGTTGAGAACCGATTGTTGGGATAACAACAGCTACTTTCATATTAACCCAAATCTAAATCAGGAAATGCTTCTGAAACAATCTTCTTTGTGAGTAATGGAATGCCCAAATCTTTCTTCAATAAATTTACCAGTAATGCAGCTTCATCTTTGTGAAGTGATTCTAAAACAACAAGCAATAATCTTTTTTGTTTCTCTGATGTTAATTGTGTGGGTCTGCTTGGATGTCCTACAATAAAGCGATACATCTTACTCATTTCAAGATCCAAATATGTAAAATTCAAACCGGCAGGTTCAATAGCTGGTCTGTATTCAGGAACCTCAACATCAAATTTGATATTTTTATTGAAAGCGAATTGTAGAAAATCACGGAACCTTTTGTGGTCGTATTTTCTTAATAAAGCGATTTGGTCTTTTTTGTCGGTTAGGGTTTGATATTCTTCAAATATTTCAGAATATAGTTTTTCAGCACTCATTGTTCATCCTTAAAATTCGTCAATTACCTCAAGTAGGTTCTTTAGACGGTTCGCTATCATATAATTCATAAACTCTTGCTTTGTATGACCTTTAGCTTCTTCATAACTATGTAGTATTGTTTCTTTGAGAGTTTCAGGTATTTTTGTTAGGTCAATCAACATCTCATTACGAGCATAATTGCGTAACATTTCTTCATTACAAAATTCTTTAGGTGGTTGATTTAACCAATTAATAATCTTTGCTTCAGTAATCGGTTTCTGACGGCCGCCATCTACAAACACATTATCTTGGGTAAGAATATTTGGAATACCATCACCCTTATCACCACGAATGATAAGTTGTTTTAATTGAACCAAAGGTAAAGGTTCTTTGATAGCTCTTTTTAGAATTGGTGAAAACTGGTCAACATTAGGATATCTTTGCAATTGTGCAAAGTCTTTATCACTTGAAAGAATCATAACTTTTTGTGTAGATGAAAATTTAGTAGCTAATACTGCAATAATATCATCAGCTTCACAAGTATCAACATCAAGCACTTTATAAGGTGAATGGTCTTTTAGTTCTTGTTTGATTTTGCCTAAGCAGTCAAAGATGGTTGTCCAATCGTGACCAGATGCTTCACGAGCTTTCTTACGACCAGCTTTATAATTCGGAAATATCTCACGACGCCAATATTTCTTATTATCGCAGGCAATAATTACTTCTGGCCCATGTGAATCCTTAAACTTCTTCACATAAGTTCGTATTGTGTTAAGAATCATATGGCGAACCAATGATTCATCTACCGGTGTCTTTGATGAACCGATTTGTTCCATTAGGTTACTAATCGCAACCTGGTTAAAGTCAAATATAATCATAGTGTAACCATTATACTACAAAGTTTTCTAAAAATGAGGCAATTAATCATCCGATGTTGGGAAAGGCCAACCATCATCATCTTTTAATTCGGTAATCGGGTCATCTGAATCATGTTCTTCACTACCAAACCATTTTCTTTCTAATTCAAATATGAGTGAAGTAATATAATCATAATCCAATTCGGTACTATTGTTATCTTCAAAAGGAATCACATCAACATCACCGGTGTTAGCATCATACCAACAGTAAATACACACTTCTTCTTTTGGTCTATGCACCAAAGCCCAAGGTGTTTGTTCGTGTGGTGGAAATTCTGTTAAATCTAATGAATCACGATGTATAAAGACCGCATATGATTCATTATCAAGGTCTGCTGTACCATCATCATTTTCACCATAACCATCAAATATGATTTTAATTCCCGGTATCGTGTCACCTGATTCATCGCCTGGCCTTAAATTGCCATTTGCTGGGTCATCATCTAATGTTTCACGAAAGTCATGCACCCATCTTTCAATAATTGGTGAATAATCACGGTCATCATTATAGTAAATTGTCATTTAGTTATCCTTAATAGAATTGTATCTGTGTTCAATCGTCCATTTAATGTGGATGCCACGGCTTTAATTTCATCAAGCGCTGTTCTTAAATATACTTTACCACCCTTTAACACTTCTGGTAGAGTGACTTCAGGTTTGCGTAACTTTTTCTGTGTTGATTTAATTTCATTGAAGTTTATAATTGTAGAACCCTTAACTGATAAACCAGAAGCATCTTCGGCATTATAACAACCTAATTTGCGGCTCTTCGTATTATAAACCCACAATTGTAATGCACCAATAATATCTTTTGGTGTTACCGATTCTAATTTCAATTCCTCATGTTTATCTAGGTATTTTAATTTTGACACTAATTGTTCAGGAGATTTTTGTTTGCGTTGTCGTGGTTTGCGTGACTTATTGGATTCATTCACCACTTTCATAGCATCTGTAATTACAGAATCACAGAAACCGATTATCTTTTTAATCTCTGTTTTGGAGAAGTTGGAATAACCTTCCTTGATGAGTTCGTCTTCGGTTGTTAGTGCATTATCATATTCAGCACGGATGCGTTTCCAATGTTCCAAAATGCGATTGGTATGGACACCTTTGATATTAAGAGTGTGCATAATACCATAAGGTTTAGGATTCGTTGTGAATTTAGATAGAATATATTCGTCTAGGAGTCCTTCAAGTTCTCCAATACATTCTGAAGCTTTTTCTCTGATTCGGTCTTGTATATTCGGCTGCACGGGCTTGTCATCCACCACCACATCAACTTTAGGTTTTGCCAAATCATCTTTAATTTTAGCAATAGTGTCATTAAACCAAACTTTATCTTTTTCACTTAAAATGCCTCCATTGTTTAATATACGGCAAACAAAACCAAAAGTTACAGGATAATTTTTAATAACATCCTCAACATTCAGTTTATAGTTCTTTTTGAAGTAATCGTTAGCATACTTCATCGCTTCTCTGGTATCTTTGTTTTGAGTATACCAGTTAAGTGTAGTAGCTATCTCAAGTTTAGATAATTCTCTATCAAACTTTGGTTCGTGACCAGTCATTACAACATTGGAATCGGTTATTCTTACCATTCACAGCCTCATAAAAATATTACAAATTTAATGGTATCTATCCAACTTTTATTTGAAAATACCAAGTTTGCCAGATAAGCTTATCATAAATAGAAAGGAATGTCAAGTATTTTTTAGGAATTATCATGGACTTTTTCAGTTTAGTAGCCGAAGTTGGTTTCCCAATTGCCTCAGCTTTAGCTGGTGGATATTTCGTATTTTTAACATTAAAGTTTATTCTCGCAGGAGTGACATCATCTGTCAAGGGCTTGAGTGGCATTATTACCGCTTTAGATAATCGTGTAAAAACTATGAACCATGATGTTATTCGTATTGATACCGTTGTTTCTAACGCATTAGGTCTAAAACCAGATGTGGAGCGTATTGCTCGTGCTGATGGTAAAAATGACGCTCGCCGTGATTAGATATTGTGTTTTATTGTTAATATTTTTTGGACTTGTTTCAGAAGCGGCCGAACCTGTCAAAAAGTTATACTATCAATATAATGATAAGGTTGTGATATGGATAACCAATCAACCTTGTTCAAATAAAAATATGATTAAAGAATATCCTTATTTTGCTATGGCAACAAGAATAGATGGTGATGTTTTACCTGGTTGCTATACAAATGTAGGTGATGATATAAAAATTCAATGGATTGGTGGAGATTTTAGTGTATTTCCAGCCAATGTGTTTTTAATACCTCTATTGAAAGGTAACATATGAATAAAATAGAAATGATGCCATTTCCGGCACAAGCACACTTATTTGCTAAATTAAGTGAATTAGCTTATAAAGATATTGAAGAAGTAGAAGAAACTTTTGCACAAATGGGGTTTCTTGCTCATTTCTTTGATGTAAAAGGTTCACAAGCCTATCTACTTAAAAACGAACACGATTTGGTTGTAGTTTGTCGTGGCACCGAACCAACCGAATTCGCTGATATTAAATCTGATTTGAATGCTATTCCTGTACCAAGTTCAACGGGTATTGGTAAAGTGCATAAAGGTTTCAAAGCGAGTGTTGATAATATTTGGCCACAATTACAAGAACAATTAAAGTCTTATGGTAAAACAAGGACTGTTTGGTGTACCGGACATTCATTAGGTGCAGCCATGGCTACTTTATTATCATATCGCTTACAAAGAACAGAAGATTGTCCAAATCCAAAAGCACTATTTACATATGGTTCACCAAAAGTCGGTAATCATAAGTATGTTAAAGCAATTGAATCAATTGGACTATTACATTTCCGTTTTGTTAATAATGCTGATATTGTAGCTCGTGTTCCATTATGGCCATATCATCATTTTGGTGGAATGTATTACATGAATCACTATGGTAATTTAAGAACACCAACAAATTGGCAAGTGACTAAAGATGTCTGGAGAGGTTTTTTAGTTGGACTGAAACGAAAAGAAATTAACTTCTTCACAAACCATAGCATTACTCGTTATGCTGAGAATCTTGATAAATGGGTTCAAGAAAACGAACAACCACAAACATAAAATTAATAATTGATTGGAGTATATTTTGGAAAATTATTGGGGTTATCATTTAATATTAGACTGTCATGCTTGCGATGTACCTAGCATACAAAGTAAAGAAAATGTTTATAATTGGATTACAGGACTTGTTCGTGCAATAGATATGGAACCAATCGGTGAGCCTCGTATTGAATACACGGCTGCTGAATTTCCAGATAAAGCAGGATTTACAGCCATACAAGTTATCGTAACAAGTAGTATCGTAGCACACTTTGTTGATTCTACGGGCGATGTTTACATAGATGTATTCTCATGTAAACCTTTTGATAATGATACTGTTATACAAACAATAGAACAATCATTTTCACCAAAACGCATAAGAACAAATTATTTAACAAGGCAGGCCGGATAAAATGACATTCAAAGATTATTTACTTGCATTTGTAGGATGTTTTCTCATTTGGGCTATAGGCACGATATTACATGACCGTAGTATTGACGCTGAGCAACAAAAAGAAATTGTTGAATTAAGAAGTTCTATTCATGTATTGACAGAAAAGAACATTCGTTTAGATGAAGAATTATTAAACTTAAATGGTTATAATGATGAATTGAATAATCGTTTATTTGCTTTAGAAGAATTTAATAAGAAAAAGGTGAAAAAATAATGGATGTAGTAGAACTTATAAACAAATACGGATTCCCTATCGTTGCAGCTGGCGGTATGGGGTATTTGATTTTTTATGTGTGGAAATGGGCAACAGAGGAGGTTGATCCTGTTTTAGATGAAGCAAAAACCGTTCTTATTGGTTTGATTGACCGTATTCGTATGCTTGATAATGATTTGATTCGCCTTAATCAAAAAGTGAATACAGTATTACACCTTCGTGGTAAAACAATTGAGAAAGAGCGTTTAACCGCTGAAATCAATATCAACAAAACCGAAGAAGATAAATCATCTTCAGCTGGTGAAAGTTAATTATTTACTTGTAGCTCTATAAGTTCCGTCCCACTCTGGTGGGATGCCTTCTTCTAACCTTTCAATCATTTTCTCATAGTATTCTTTGATAGTAACTTCATCGTTATTGACCATCATTTTAGCCCAGCGTAATGCTTCTTTCCATGAACCACGATAATAATTCTTTAAGAATTCTTCGTGCATATACGCAACAGTTTCACCCACGGTGTGAATCTTCACACCTTCAGTTTTACCTTTAACTGCGATACAATCCATTTCAACCACAGGATAAGTATCTTTCACATACTCAGCAGTTTTTGGTCCTAGGACAATACGAACACCATAGTTTTTACTTTGGCCTTCTAACCGTGAAGCCAAGTTGACAGAATCGCCCAAGCAGGTATAATCAAAACGCTGAGAGCTGCCCATATTACCAACGACCACATCGCCGGTATTAATACCAAGGCCCATCCCAAAAGCTGGGATGTTTTCTTTGGCAATTTCTTTATTGAATTCATCTAAATCCTCCAACATATCAAGTCCAGTTTTGACAGCATTTATTGCATGGTCTTTATCATCAAGTGGTGCATTCCAGAAAGCCATTTGAGCATCACCAATGTATTTGTCTAAAGTGCCTTCATTCTCAATAATTTTAGCCGTCATCGCTGTCATGTAACGATTCATAATTTGAGTAAGACCTTGCACATCTTTTCCATAATGTTCAGATATGGTTGTAAAACCACGGACATCTGTGAACATAATAGAAAGTTCTCTTGTTTCACCACCAAGTTTTAATAATTCTGGATTCTTTTGTAACTTCTCAACCATAGCTGGTGAAAGATATGTTCCAAATTGTTTCTTAATTTGTTGTTTCTGTAAGAATTCAGAAATGAATTTAACACCATAAGCGTGTAACATCACCAACACACCACCCGCTACAGGAACGATGGCATCAAATAATATTTTGTAAGTATCAAAGAGATACATGGACACAGGCACAATCGCACCTAATAGAACGATACCTACACCAAGACCAACATAAACCCAACGACTTAACACTAGAATGATTATACTGATAGCAATAAGTGTTAATAATTCTGCACCTGGTGCCCAATCTGGTCTTTCAATATTAACATTATTTGCTAATGTGCCAATAACAGCAGCTTGCATATCTTGAGGCCATACTGGACCTAAACTTGTAGCAACGGGATTACCAATACCTGCAGCTGATGTACCTACAATCACAATTGCTTTGTTAAAATCTTTTGGTAAATTAACGGCAGAAACTTGATTAGATTTTTGTGACCAATCAACCCAAATTTGACCTAATGAATCTGTAGCAATTGGTCTGAAAGATGGTATTCTCATCTTCTCAACACCATTTTCATTTAACTTAACTTGAAATGTAGAATCACCAGACATCACTCTTAATACTTCTAATGGTAATGACGGATAA
>Ga0315909_10002136_pt1 | contig 25818 bp, 21 predicted proteins | sample LakEriMetagenome_11_FD_203527 | JGI IMG/M metagenome (GOLD analysis project Ga0315909, IMG submission 203527) | Freshwater fungal communities from buoy surface, Lake Erie, Ohio, United States - Buoy 2 MA125 | ecosystem: Environmental > Aquatic > Freshwater > Lake | place: USA: Lake Erie, Ohio...
ATTCACCCCGGACTCTTGATAGCTGCCTTAGGGGCGGTTACTCTGTGGTTCCAATTCTCGAAGCCATGAAGAAACTCCCTCCACAAAAAACCCTCCGCCTCCAACAACTCGTCAAACGATGGGACGCAGCCCCGAAAGCCCAACCCGGCCTCCTCATGCGCGAGCAGATGAGGTGGCCTGCGGAAACACAGAAGCAGGGGAGGTTGAAGCTGTGACCTGCAATATCCTGAAAAACCACTTGCGCTGAAACCCGGCAAAGCCTATCAAGGTGGTCAACAATCAGGTTGACCCCTCTCACTGAGGAGCGACTTTGAACGGCCATGCCCTCAAGCCCACCTATCAGCGCCGCCAGTCTCATCTCTTCCATCCCGCCCGTGGTGGATCAAGATGACAAGATCATTCTTCGCGGGCGAGTGAAGAAGCCGGAGGACGTTGTCTCGGACTACCGCTCCCTCTTCAACGACGACTGGGCTGCTTCCCGTGATCGCGCTGTCATGCAGTCGATGGTGGACGGCAACCCGCCCTACAGTGACGCCCGCGACCGTCTTCTCGGTTTCTTCGGTCGGACGAACGTGAACTGGGGGCTGCTCACCAAGGCTGCCCGGAATGGAGTGATGCCTTACACGGACATCCTCGACTCGATGGATCACTTCGGCATCATCCCGATCCGCCCGGACATGGCGAATGAGCAGGAGCGCAATCTATGGGAGCCGGTCATCGCGGAGGAACTGCACCGGATGATTACCCACTGGCGCGACTTCCAGATCAACTGGCAGCTCAAAGCCCTGTATTACTGGATGTGGGGCGTGGCCTTCACCTTCCGCGATGACAGCCTCGACTGGCGCTGGCGCGTGGAGACTCTCCAGAACCTCAAACTCCCACGCGGCACGAAGGCCTCCCTTGACAACCTCGACCGGATCACTTGCCGCGTGCAGATGAATCCAGCGGAACTGTATGCCAAGATCGGGGACACACCGGAAACCGAGGAGATCGCACGCCGGGCAGGCTGGAACCCCGACGCCGTAAAGCAGGCATGCAAGAACGCCCATCCGAAGGCCATCCCGACCGATGACCCCGAGGACTTGCAGGCGATGTGGAAGGACAACTCCATCAACAGCGGCAACACGGCTCTCATCGTCGAGCTGGTGCATGAGTGGGTGAGGGAGATGGACGGGTCAGTCAGCCACTACATCGTGGACTACCTCACCCCGACTCAGAACCTCGCGACACCGGAGTTCATCTACAAGATGGAGGGCGAATACGAGAGCATGTCAGCCCTCGTCAACGCCTACGCGAACGGAGTGGGCACGAACGGCGACATCCACTCTGTCCGAGGCGAGGCCTACTTCCTCTTCCAATCCGCGCAGGCCTACAACCGCCTGCTCTGCAAGACCCTCGACAAGGCCATTGAGGAGAGCAACACCTACATTCAGGCAACCGGCGAGGACTCCATCAACGACATGGCGATCCGTCCCCGTGGCCCGCTGGTCGAGATCACCAACGGCATCGAGTTCGTTGAGCGCAAGGCACCCACGGTCCTCAACTCCCTCATTCCCGCCGTCGAGGCCGTGCAGCAAATCTTCACGATGCAGTCCTCCGGGGTGGCCGCAGGAGCCGACCAACTGGACCGTGGGCAGAAGACGAAGTACGAACTGCAACGCCGCGACTCCATCGAGGGCAGGCTCACCAGTGGCACGATGGGGCTGTTCTTCCGTGCGTGGGAGGACGACTACCGCACCGTCGCCCTTCGCGTCACTAACCCCGACCTGCAACCCAACTACCCCGGTGGCAAGGAGGCGTTCGACTTCCGTCGCCGCTGCATCGAACGCGGCGTGCCCGAGGAGATTCTGCTCGGCGGACTCGACTTCGACAACATCCAGATGAACATGGGCATCGGCAAGGGCAGCACCGCCGAGCGCCGCAGCACGTTGGACTTCCTCAACAGCTCGGTGTACCCGCGCCTTGATGCCGAGGGTCAGGCCACACTCACCCGTGACACCGTGGCAGCCTACACCAATGCCCGCTACGCCCGGCTGCTCGTCCCCGTGGACCCGAACCTGCGGCCACCGATGGACCAGCAGATCGCCAACATGGAGAACCAGCTCATGTCCGCGCCCTCGCTCAAAATGGCCGTGCTGGAGCCGAACCAGAATCACATCGTCCACTGTCAGACGCACATCGAATCTTTGCAGCAGGACAACCAGCAACTCGCCGAGCAAATGGTCGAGTTGCAGGACATCATCCCCCAGATGCAGCTCAAGAGCGAGCACGCGGGTCAGCACCTCCAGTTCATCGACCCAATGGACCCGCGTGCCAAGATGTTCAAGGAAGCCCTGCAACAGTTCAACGAGGTCATCACCAACGGCGCGAAGCACATCGAATCCGAGCAGCGCAAGATCGAGAAAGCGCAGGCCGAAGGACTCGAAGCCCCCGAGACAGAAGGCACCCCGCCCGGAGTCTATGGCCGCTCGGTGGACGCCGCAGCCCGCACCGAGGCACTGCTTGGCAGCCAGAAGCTCGAACAGCAGCAGCTTGAGTTCCGGCAGAAGCTCGCCTTCCGCGACGCCGAGGCCGCGCAGAAACTCCGACACCAAGAAGCCATGCTCACCATCGAGCGAGCCAAGGCCGCACAGAAACCAGCACCCAAACCGCAGAGTAAATGACACCCCCCATCCAGTTAGGCAAGCTCCCGGCCACCCATGAAATCCTCCAGTTCCGCAAGTCCGCGTCACTCACAGAAGCGATGCGCGTGCTGATGAGTGACCCGACTTTCAAGCAGGCGGTCGCCACGTTGCGCACGGTCACGGAGCCACGGAACCTGCCTACCCCGCAGACTGGCAACCACCCGGACACCACCATCGCCCACCACCTGTTTATGCAGATGGGGGCGTGGCAGATGCTCCAACACCTGCTCGACATGGGCGCCCACCTCAACGGAGCCGCAGCCGTTGATGACCAAGAGTTCACCCACAACCTTCCACAGGAGTATCAGAAGCCATGAACCTGCCGACCAACTATCAATGGCTGACCCAGATCGGACTACTTCCGAAAACCATTCAAGAAGGACTCAAGCTGTTCGGGGTTCAGGAAGTCGTGGGCCGAGGCTCCAACAAGACCATCATGGGGTGGCGCGACGAGTTGAACCAGAAGGGCGTCAAGATTAGCGGCTACTCGGATGATGACATCCCGTGGTGCGGTCTTTTCGCAGCCATCGTGGTCCTACGCGCCCGTGGTGCTGGTGAGGTAGTCAAAGACCCGCTGTGGGCGTTGAACTGGTCCAAGTTCGGCACGGCAGTCAAGAAGCCGGGACTCGGTGACATCCTGACCTTTGTTCGCAACGGGGGAGGGCACGTGGGATTCTACATCGCCGAAGACGCGCAGTGCTACCACGTCCTCGGCGGCAACCAGTCCAACAAGGTCTGCATCACCCGGATCGAGAAAGCCCGTTGCCGCGCCACGCGCCGACCCCCATACAAAATCGCCGCTGCCACCGTGAAGCCCTATGAGGTGAAGCCGAGTGGCGCGGTCAGCAAGAACGAGGCCTAATTTCACGCACGCCACCTGATCGTGCCGTTTTATCAGGATACCCACATCACACATGGACACACCCGCAGATACCGGAATGGACCTCGGCGCTCTTAATGCAGCCGTGACCTCCTACAACCAACAGCAAGCCCCCGCGCCGCAAGCTCCCACTGCCGCGCCCGAGACTCAGCAACAGCAGCCGACCGAAACCCAGCAACCGGACGCCCCGACGCCGGAAGCACCCAAGACCGAGGACACCAGTGGCAAGAAGCCGTGGGATCGCCTCAAGGGTGAAGAAGCGGAGAAGGCAGCCGAGGAGACGACCAAGCCGGAAGAGACGGAGGTCAAACCGGAGGAAACCAAGCCCGAGGAGCCGCCCGGTCAGATGTCTAGGCAGCAAAAGGAAGCATGGAACAAGCTGGCCCACGAATCCCGCGAGTATAAACGCCAGTTGAAAGCTGCCGAGGCCAAGCTGAAAGAACTCAGTGCCAAGCCTGTCGAGTTCAAGGTGGACGAGGCCACGCAGAAGGAGCTGGAGGAGCTTCGCACCTACCGCGCTGCCAACGACATCCGCACCACGCCGGAGTTCAAGGCTGCGGTCATTGAGCCGGTGGACGCCGTTCTCGCCAACCTGAAAGGCATGGCCGACTACGCGAAGGTCAGCTACGACGCCCTCGCCGACGCTGCCGAGAAAGGAACCTCTTGGGAGCGTGCCCTCGCCGTGAAGAAGGTCTTCGATGCAGCCGAGGAGCCGGTTCCCTCCGAGATCGTGTCTCAGGCACTCCTCGAAGCCGAGAAGCTCCCGCCCCTCTACGCGAAAGGCATGGAGTTGGAGAAGAAGGCGCAGGAAGTGTGGAGTGGCCTCCAGAACAAGTCCGAAGCCCAGCGACAGCAGGAGCAGGCTGCCAAGGAAAAGGCCTTCACCGAGTCCCGTGGCAAGCTGTTCGAGCAGGTGAAAACCAAGTTCCCGAGCATCTTCAAAGACGAGAAGGTGGCGAAGGAAGTAGGGGAAGCCACGCTGTCCGACGACCCCGATGACCGTGCCTACGCTGCCATCGCCGCCTACACCCTTCCCCACCTCAGCCAGCAGATCATCGACCTCAAGGCCGAGATCGCCAAGCTCAAAGCCTCCGAGGCCACACTTCTCAAGGGCCGTCCGAACGTGGGCAAGGCTCCCGAGAACGTCGGTAAAAAGGACGACGACAGCACAGAACTCGACATTGGAGCCTTGCAAAGTGTCGTGAGGCAGCATATAGGTCGCTAGTTGCCGGTTCAAAGGATCATCGGCACTTCATGGTTCAGAAGCGGCAGTCCTCCGGGGCTGCCGCTTTTTCTGTAATTTCCACTTGCACGGTCATTCTCTACCCATAGAATAGACAATAGAGGTTATCCGCTCGCACCTCTCGGGCACCCCAAACTCGGAGTTACCACAGGCTACTCCACCTGACACCGAATCTAGGAAGTTACAGCAGGTTACTTCCGCCTGATTGCAGATACAACGGTCTGCTCCACTCAGGCGATTCGTCGGATTCAGAGCAGGCACACCCCAAACCTACTCTACCTCCACACCCCTATGTCAGTCCCCGCATTTGATACAGTCTTCATCTCCGACGCCTCCCGCATCGAGGGTCGCGTCAACCAGATTCAGCGCGTCCACGGTCGCGTCTCCGCCCTCATGAAAAAGGAAGTCCTGCCTGACGGCATCGGCTTCAACTTCTCCACTGTCGTTGTGAACCGTTCTACGGGCACAGGTGGTGGCTGGGTGGCCGTTACCGACAGTTCCACCGCGAACTGCGTGCCTACCCCCACGGTGGTCGCTCCGTCCATGTCGAACCTCACCTACTCGGCGGTCCAGACGAACGTGATCTCCAGCGAAATCTGCTTCCAAGACGCCCGCCGCGCCTACAACTGGACCGAGCAGGTTGCGGCCATCCGCGAGAACTTCGTCGAGAACATTGTCGATATTTGGGAAACCGAGGACAAGCTCCTGTTCTACACGAACGCCGCTCACAAGATGGTGTTCGCGTCCGGTCTGCCCGAAGACCCGACCACGATGCCCGCCACTCCGGCGACCTCGACCATCAACCAGAACCTTCTGGACACCCTCTACGTCCGCATCATCCAAGATGGCGGCGGTCGTGAGGCCTACGCCATGAAGCAGGGTTCCCCGGTCATCACGGCGATCATGTCCCAAGAAGCGCACCGCACCATCATCAAGGGTGACGACAGCGTTCGCGAGGACTTCCGCTGGGCTGACTCCGGCAAAGGCGACGGCGCTGTCCTGCTCCAGAGCTGGAACGTGGACCGCGTCTATGGTGGCTTCCTCCACTGCATCGACAACAAGATGCCCCGCTTTGACTTCGTCAATGGCGCGTGGGTCGAGCGTCCATTCTACGTCAACTCCGCCACCACGGTCGGCGAGCAGGCGAACGTGAACCCCGACTACGAGAACGCCGAATACGAGGACATCTACATCTGGCACCCGGATGTCGTGCATCGTCAGGTTCCGAAGCCCCTCGGCTCCGTTGGTGCCGACACCACGGGCCGCGCGGTCAACTTCAACGGTGAAGTCATGTGGCTGAACATCCCGAACGCCACGACCAACCCCTATGGGGACATCGGGTTTTACGGCGCGCGACTGATGGCAGCTTACAAGCCCATCAAACCCCGCTATGGCTATTGCATCCGAGTGAAACGCTGCCCTAACGTAGCTACGACCTCCTGCCCTAGCTACTAAGAAGTGACCCCGGAAGGGGCAGCCTCGACTTGAGGCTGCCCCTTCTTTTTGTAACCTCCAACTCTCCACCCCCATGTCCCCATTCCCCCTCCCCAAAGATTTCGACCTCACCGCTTACGCAGAAGGTGAGCCTTTCGACGTGACAGCAACCCTCGTCCTGAAAGACGGCAGCCCGGTTCTTCAGAAAGTCAACGACATGGAAGTCGCAATGGCGGAAGACGAGGAGGCCGAAGAAGAGTCCGACGACTACGAGATGGACACTGGAGCCTTGCAAAAAGTGATGAAGGGAGGCATGATGTAGCATGACAACCGCCCTCGTAGGACCAACTGAACTCACGCAGGCATTCGATGTCCTCGGCATCGCGGATGCACCGTATCTTGCAGAAGTGGAAACCGAGCTTCTCAAGCAAATCCTAATCGCCCTCTGTAACTCATGAGCACCGTCAATCTTTTTGGAACGACTGAACTTGCGCAGGCTCAGTCCACCATCGGCACCACCTATCTCGGCGAGACTCGAACAGAGCTGCTGAAACAAATCCTCGTCGCCATCGCCAATCGCAACGGTGGTACTGGCGGTGGGGCGATCACAGGTGAAGGCAAGCTCTGGTTCACCGGCACTGCTCCGAATGGGTGGCTCCTGTGCAACGGTGCAGCCGTCAGCCGCACAACCTACGCCGACCTCTTCGCAGTCATCGGCACCACCTTCGGCACGGGAGACGGCAGCACGACCTTCAATATCCCCGACTTCCGTGGTCGTGTGCCAGCGGGAGTGGATGAGGGCACCTTCACCAGTCTCGGAACGACGCTAGGTGAGGAGAATGTAACTCTGACCGAGGCACAGGTTCCGCCGCTCGATGATACCTTTACCGATGCCATAGTCGGCGGCGTGCCCGTAGTTTCCTCCGTTCAATACGAGTCAGTCGCGAATGAAGGACACAACAACATCCAGCCCACCCTCGTCGTCAACTTCATCATCAAGACGTGATCCCCGGAACCTCCAGTGTCCTCGACGCCAACCTTTCCTTCGTGTCTGGTGACACTTGGGGCGGGGTTCCCTCGATCACGTTCTCCCCTGCACCGGCTGACCCTTGTGCCTCGGTGACGATGCAGTTCCGGCAGAACCCCCAAGCCGCGACTCCTCTCGCCACCTTGACCAGTGCTGGCGGGGAAATCCTCATCACGGATGCAGCGACGTGGACCTTCGAGATTCCCGCGCAGGAACTCAACCTCAAGCCCGGCAAATATGTCTGGTCGATTCGTTTCACCGACGACCAAGGCGTCGTGCAGACCTACATGCAGGGAGCCATCCAAGTCCTAGACCCCATCACCCGCGATGCCCGAGAGCCCTGACATCAACCTGACCTTGGCAGCGTCTCCCGTCATCGAGGTGGCACCAGACGGCGGCGTCACTATCGACGTGTCCATGTTCGCAGGCACCACAGGGTCAGGCGACGTGGTCGGACCTGCCAGCGCCACTGACAACGCCATTGCCCGGTTCAACGGAACCACCGGCAAGCTCATCCAGAACAGCAACATCACGATTGCCGACGGAGCCACAGGCGTCCTGTCCGGGACTAACACGGGCGACCAGAACCTCTTCGGCATCATCGCGGTGTCGGGTCAAAGCAACGTGGTGGCGGACTCGACCAATGACACCCTCACGTTGGTAGCGGGAAACAACGTCACCCTCACGACCGATCCCACGACCGACAGCATCACGATCAACGCGACTACGAGCGGAGGAGATGTGGTAGGCCCGGCGTCCTCCACCGACAACGCCCTCGTCCGATTCGACAGCACCACGGGCAAGCTCATCCAGAATGGGCAAATCACGCAGTCCGACACGGGCGACCTTGCCAGCGTCAACAGCATCGCGATGGACACTACACCAACTGGCTCGCTCACCACGGCGGGGCAGATGATGTGGAGTGCTGATGACGAAACGCTCGACATCCAGCTCAATGGCTTCGCGATGCACACGGGGCAGCACGTCCTGTATCATGTCAGGAACAGCACCGGCAGCACCATCGCCAAGGGCGTGCCGGTCATGTTCGCCGGAACGACTGGCAACAGTGGCAAGTTGCTCATCCAACCGTGGAACGGCACCGGCCCGAGCACCTACTTCATGGGCCTTACTGCCGAAAGCCTAGCCAACGGCAGTGAAGGGTTCGTCATCGCTTTTGGCAAGCTCAACGGCATCCAGACGAACGGTGGTAATTACGGCGAGTCGTGGGCAGACGGCGAGATCATCTACGCCGGGACGACAACGGGATCGCTGACTAAGACGCAACCGGCAGCACCGAATCCGCATGTGCAGGTTCTCGCAGTCGTCCATGCCCACACTTCCAATGGCACGGTCTTCATCAACCGCACCCTCGGCTCCAACATTAAGGACGACGAAGGCGTGACGATCACCAGCCTCTCGACAGGGCAGATTCTCGTCGCCAACAGCGCAGGGACCGTCTTCGAGAACAAGTCGGTGTCAGGAGACGCCACGCTCGCCAACACTGGCGCACTGACACTGGCGACCGTCAACAGCAACGTCGGATCATTCGGCAGCTCCACCTCAATCCCAGTCCTCACGGTCAATGCCAAAGGACTCATCACCGCCGTCAACACCGTCACCGTCGCCCCGGCCATCGGCAACGTCACGGGCCTCGGCACCAACGTCGCCACCAGCCTCGCGAACAACATGGCCGCGAGCGGAACGCTGGCGATTTTGGGGGCGAATACGTTTACGGGCATCCAGACCCTCACAGCGGGCACGGTGTCTGCACCAGCTCTCACTCTCGGAGATGCGGCCACGGGCATCTTCCGTAGTGCGCTCAATGAGGTCGCTATCACCAACAACGGGACGCAGAGGTTCCGCACCACGACAAGTGGCGTGACTATAACGGGGGGCTGCACCATAGGCGCTGGCGTAATCTCGGACCTTGGCTCCGGTCAGCTCACACTGAGCAACGGGCATTATGCGGCTGCCTTCGGGTTTTCCGCCACGACTCTCTTGCGCGTCTCCAGCGGCGGTAACGGCGGAGGTAACTTCACGCAGCTTCGCGTTATCGGTGCAAACACCGGCATGTTTGAAAACAGCACCACTGCCGCGCAGACAATCCTAGTCGCCAACACATATACCTCTGCAAACAGCTATGAGGCCGCAGGATTTCGATGGGTCACGAATGTAGCTCAGATCGGCACCGAGAAGGGCAGCGGAGGCGGCACCGCTCGCGCGCTCGCCATCGTGACGGATGGCACACCCCGCATCAACGTGGGCGCGGCGGGCGAGATTGGCCTCTACGGCGTGACTGCGGTTGCCCGAGCCACGACAGCCGGGGCCGCTGCGACCTTTGTCGCCAACACCTCCGGCATCGCGAATGACACCGCCACGTGGGGCGGCTACACCATCGGTCAGGTGGTAACAGCCCTCCGTAATATTGGCATTTTAACCTGATTCTTATGACACTGGAAATCTCCTCTGAAACTTTGGAAGTGGCTCAGTGGGCCGCGAACAAGCGCAACCTCGCCAACCCGGATGAGCCGGAATGGACGCCCGAGGACTGGCTGAACAACGTCATCGCGAATGAGGTCAACGCCAATCGCGGAGCCAAAGAGTCCGAAGAAATCGCTTTACTCAAGCCTCTGGGGGAGAAGTTTCTCGCGGCGGATCAAGCCACTCAGCAGCAAATTCTCAATCTCCTCGCATGAACTTCAAGCATCGCCTCGTCGAACTCATCAATTCCGCTCTCACGGCGTCCAACACCCGAGATGAGAACCTCATCAAGCTTTCCACCGCTGCTCTGAACGAGCACCTTTCCCTCCTGCCAGACAACCCCCTGCCTCCTACCCAAGATGCACCGCCTAGCGACACTCCTCAACAGCCCTAACGAGATCATCGGGGCAGTGGTAGCCATCGTCCTCTCCTCGGCGACGATGGTGGTCAGCACCGTCCAAGCCTTCCTCGCTCAAATCCCACTGCCTGCTGACACAGGCGCGTGGTCCTTCTACGGCGTGCTCATCTCCTCCAACATCGCCTTGGCCGTGGCCCTCGCATGGGTGCTTCGCTGGGTCGGTAACACATGGATCAAGGAGCAGCGGGAGATTGCGAAGCTGATGACCAGCCTCCTCGAAGCCTCCAACCGGCAGATTGAGAGCAACAACCACGTGCTCCGCTGGATGGAAGACCTCGTCAAAGCCAGCATCCACGACAAGGACAAACGCTCATGAATACCCAGTTCATCACAGACCTCCGAGCCATCGACGTGAGCGAAGGGACCGAGAAGTCCGGCAGCTCGTGGGAACTCATCGAGCCGTTTGTGGTGTACACGGAGACGCTCAACGCCACCATCACGGTCCCGAAGGGATTCCGCTGCGACGGCGAGAGCATCCCGACAGGCTTGAAGTGGCTCGTCCCACCGTTCGGCCAGACTAAGCGAGGAGCCTTCATCCACGACTACCTCTATCGCCTTGGAGGGTACCGCCGTGCAGACGGAGCCTTCGTCCCGGTCACACGTGCTCAAGCGGACGCGGTTTACAAAGAACTGGTGACAGCGAAGGGTCTTCCCGGATGGAGGGCCACCATGCGTCACACCGTTCTGCGTCTCGTCGGCTGGGCAGCGTGGAACCAAAACGCTCGCAACCGGCCAGCCGGAAACCCTTGATTCCCGACAAAGATGATCGACTTTGCAGCCAATCTCGTTGAAAGCCCGGCAGCGTGGGCGGGGATGCTGGCAGCAGCTATCTCCATCTGCGTGTTTGGGTTGATCGCCCTTATCAAATTCTTCACCCGCAACTGACATGGCTAAGACCCAATACCTCACCCGCCGAAACACTCAATGGTGGCGCTTTGACAACGTGGTGGCCGTGACGGTCGAGACGCTGAATATCATGTCGTCGGAATACCGCGACTTGTTCAACCAGACCGGCGCAGGCTGGGCAGGTGTCGGCGACATCACCCCCGCCCCCACCGCTACGTCGAAAGCCGAGAAGACGGTCGCTGGGCAGTCGGGACTCGTCCTCACCCCCGGCGCGCTGGCGGTTGTTCCCCTCGGCCCGACCACCACGCAGACCGGCGTCACGATTGGCACGACCTCCATCACTGCTGCCGTGTCGGATGAGGTCGCACATGAAGACCTTCGCCAGACTCAGCTCACCGTGACCCATTGGAAAGTGGACCGTGGAACCACCGTCGAGCCACGCTACATCTACCAGACGTGGGCCGATGGGGATGCTTGGTCAGACTATCCGCCCGGACAAACCGAAATCTAAGAGATGCCCCCGCCTCTTCCAGTCAAAGGCCCGACCGGCAAGTATTTCGACCTGCTGCCGACACCTAACCCTGAGGAACTTTCCTTCCGGGTCAAGGAGCATGCGAGTGACTTCAAGGCCACGCAGATGCCGAAGAAGTACACGCCTTACAAGAAGTGCGGCATGCTCTCGACGAAGCCGAGCAACCAGATTGAGGGATACGGTGACTACCTCTACACCCACGTCACGCGAGAGGGGGACAACCTGTGGTTCCATTTCGTGAAGAACAAGACGCAGGCGCAGAAGAACACGCCGTTCAACACTTTCCCTTCCACGCAGCAATACACGTGGCCCGCGATCCTACTCGACACCTACATCGTTGAATCCTCCTTTCCGCAGGCTACTTACAACGGCAGCACGGTGGACACGGTCGATACCCTCAAGGACCGCTATCGCTACATCCCGGACACCCCTTATGACAGCCCGGTCATCATTGAGCAGTTCTATTCCCCTACCCCGTGGACGAACACTCAGTTAGTACACCCGCAGCCAGTCCCGACAGCTATCAATGGGGACTACATCGGCCTCAGTATCCGGTTTCCGCGCTGCCTGCATCCCAAGATCATCTTCGAGGAGAACCTCCCCGGCGCACAAATTCTGCTCGGCCAAGGTGCTCAGAATACGCGAGTTTCCCGCGATCCGCGCCGACAGGTGTTCCCCGCAACCAACTTCGAGATTTGGGCACCGTTCGTTATCAGCGACAAGGTTCAGCTTGTAGGAGGTGCCTACCTGCGCGAGAAAGTCACCATCTACCCGCCACCTCTTCCCGAGGACGTGAGACAATGATCCGCACCCCATCCGGCGACTTCCCATCAGATAGCCCCTACCAGCAGCAACCGCAGGTGTGGGCACAAGACGGCATGGTAGCTAACACAGTGGCCGGTAACACCATCATCCGCCCGACCGAGTTCCCGCAGATCGCGTCGCAGCAAATCGGCGTTCCGAGCATCCCGATTCAAGTGGGCACCTACATCAACATTGTGGGCGGAGTGGTGACGTATGTGGGGGATAATCCTCCTCCCGTGACCACGACGATCCCCACCACGGTTCCCCCTCCGACCACGTTGCCGCCGACCACGTTGCCGCCTACTACTTTTCCCCCGACGACAGTGCCGCCAACCACGCTGCCTCCGACAACCCTCCCTCCGACGACGATGCCGCCGACGACGATGCCGCCCACGTCGCTTCCGCCTACCACTCTCCCGCCGACGACGATGCCTCCTACCACGGTGCCGCCGACGACGGCCCCTCCGACTACAATCCCACCGCCAACCACACCTCCGCCGTGATGCCAACTGTGAGCATTGTTACGGCCTCTCGAAATGAGACGGCCATGTTGTGCATGACGGTCCTCTCGGCGGTCGAGGCATTGAAGGCCGAGAAGATTGACGGCGAGGTCATCGTTGTAGAGAACTCGGAGCCAGACATTCACGAAGCCGCTAAAGACTGCATCGCTGGGGCGGTGAAAGAGGGGACGGTGAGAGTCGTCCGGCAGGAGGAACCCTCCATCGCCAAAGCCCTTCAACGTGCCCACGACGAGGCGAAGGGGGAGTTCATCTTCTACACGGACGCGCACACCATGATCGGCGCGAACACTCTCCGTCCGATGGTGCAGTTCTTTCGCGACAACGCAGACAAGAGGATAGCTTTCCTCCACGCCCCGATCCAGTGGGCACATCGTTCGAGTGCCACTAAGCGCACTCACATGAACGTGAACACCTCCAAGCTGGGGGAGTGGAGTGGAGCGGTCCCCGTTACCCGCCCGCAGCGAGTCCCGTGGAAGGGGATGCCCTACATGATCCCGCGAGAAGTTTGGCACGACATCGGTGGCTACGGATGCTGTGCAGAACATAGTCTCGGATGGGGAGTCCTTGCGTATCTGGGCATGAAGCCGTGGATGCTCGGTTATGAGAACTGGGCGATACCGGAAGGAGTCGTTTACCATTTCGGAGAATGGCCCGAACGAGTTCGCCCTCATGCCCGGTATCGCACGTACAACGATGGGGGGTATCATCCGGGACTAGCCCGTGCAGTCGCCTTCTACGTGTTCGGTGGCGAGGAGACGCTACGTGCTGAATACGCGAGCAGCCAGTTGCATCGCTACTTCAAATCCGAGGACGAAGCAGTCCGGCTCGCGGAGAGTATCGGCAGCACAGAGCGCCAGCAGTTCCTTCTCCGGCAGACCCGCAGCTTCAAAGACCTGTTTCTCTACCCACCGTGGGAGGAAAAACTGGAAACTATCTCTCCTGAGTACTTGAAGCTGAACGCCGGGCTGCATGCCGACTCCTCGGTGCTCTACGGGTACAAGGGTCATGAGCAGGCGGCTTCCGTGTTAGCTCTGGCCGATGCCCACAGTTGCGACTCCGTGCTCGACTACGGCGCGGGTAAGCGAACCCTCTCTCAACGTTTAAAGGTGGACCGGCCCGACTTGCAAGTGAGAGACTACGATCCAGCGATCCCGGAAATCTCCGCTCCCCCATCACCGGCAGACATGGTGGTGTGCTCCGACGTTCTTGAGCACGTCGAACCCGATAAGCTGGAAGCCGTGCTAGGTCATCTCAGGAGCCTCGCCCGGAAGGTGCTTTTTGTCAGGGTATGCACCGTTTCATGTGTGTCCAAAAAGCTGCCAGATGGAAGCGACCCACACCGCATCGTGCAGCCCTTGGAGTGGTGGGTCAAACAGTTCCACGGGTTCAAGGTCGAAAGGGAACTTGAGCACGGCGACAAATACTTCGCGCTCTCCCTCATCCCGGACTGAAAATCCCCCTCGACAACCGTTTCTCAGAAAACTGCATAAATCCACTTGCCAAAGAGATGTCGTGCGTGCACTATCTTATGAGCGATCCACACTCATTGACAGCAGCCCGCTTTCCCTTCGATGGGGGGCGGGTTGTTGTTTATGGGGCGAATTAGCTCCGTGGCAGAGGGGTTTAATGCTGACACTCGGAAGACTCGGTAGCAAGTGAGGAGCGAGACACCTCAACCTGAAAAGGGTAGCACTGGGCCGGGGATTCGATTTCCCCCGGAGTAATTTACCCCTCGACAACCGTTTCTCAGAAACTACTATAACGAGTATGCCACCCCCTCTTCCTACCTACGAAGGCCGACGCCCGGCAGCAATGGGCGGGATGTATCGGTCTAAGCGCGGCGTGTCTCAGGCAGCCGGTAATCGCAGCGGCATCGACGCCCTCCATTTCCGTAACGCAGGGATGTCTTCCGCCGAAGCCGACCAAGCCGCGACGGACATAATGCGTCAAGGCTTCAATGTGTCTTCAAGTGGGGAGGCAGTACCAAGCGACCTCTTTGCCCGCTCGTCACGGATGCAGCGCGCCCCCGGACCCACGATGCGAGAACGTTTCGGCACTGCCACCGCGACAACTGGAGCCTCTGCCCCAGTGGTAGCAACTGGGCGTGTAGGTGCTGGACGCGGCAGTGACGCGGTTCTGCCAGACTTTGCGATTGAGCGGGAGGTTATGACCGGGACTCCTCCCCCACGCGGTCTGCCCCCCACGATGCGCGATGTCCTGTCTGAGCGCGTCGATACCATCGGGCCTGCGGGCACCCCGACACGCATCTCCTCGAAATACGGCACGGCGACGCTCGGGACTCCGGGTGTCCGTGGCACAGTAAATGAGGGGGCTAGGACTCGCTTCAAACCTATTCCGCTGCAAGACTACTTCCGTCAACGCCGTGCAGCTCAACGTGAAAGGGGGATCGCATGAACTTCGGAATGGTAAGCATGCCGGAATACAACGCCCGGCTCAACGCGATGCTCCGTGACCGCAAGGTCATGAGTCCCGAAGCCGGGTTCACCAGTCTCGGTGACGCCATAAATCAAGGCTCCTTCACTCCCGCAATGCCGGGGACGGGCACCGCCACTCCCGCAGCTTGGCAGGGCATGGCGAACTACTTCCGCAGTCTCAACGTAGAAGGCCGGTTCACAGGTGGCACCGCTCCCCGAGGCCGGATGATGCGAGTCGGTGAGAAAGGGCCGGAGCTTCTCCACTCCAAGAGCGGCACGCGCATCGTCGGCAAAGACGGCCCGGACTTCATCCAGCCCAAGGAGGACAGCTACGTCACCCCGAATGAGCGGATGCAGGCCATGCCGGTTCGCCGACGCATGGGAATGTCCGCCATGCCCAACCGCTACCGCTTTTCCTCACGATAATGGACACCCGTCTCACATTGGGCGATGCCTGCCGCCAGCTTTACACGCTCGTCACTCCCGATGACCAGAACTCCGCTTTGCTGCGTCAGGTCATCAACGAGGTCAGTGAACGGCTGCTCAACAACGGCAGTTGGAAGGGCACCATCATCAAGCTGACCTTCGACAACTCGAACGGTTACATCACGCTGCCTTACAACTATGCGTCCGTGGTCGCGATGACCTACGACCGTTGCCCGGTGGCCCCCGTGTTCACGCAGTTCCACAAATACATCGAGAATGGTCCCGGTGAAATCGACGAGACGAAAGCGTGGCCCGGCATCCTCATTGACCTCGGGGATGGCTTTGTGGTGCAGACTGACATCTCCAGCGGGGATGAAGGGCAACTTCGCATCTACTCCTCCGCGAACGATAACGGCGTGGCTGTGCGGCTCTACGGCATCGACGACAACGACGCCATCATCTTCGACGACGAGGGCAACGAGGGTGAAGAAGTCATCCTCTCCTCCCCGTCCGTCCTCACCACTAAAACCTACAAGAGTGTCACCGGCTTCACTAAACCTCCGACGACGGCTAAGGTTCGCATCAATGTGGTCCCGGCGACCAGTGGAAACTCTCCATATCAAATCGCCGAGTATCTACCGAGCGAAACACGCCCCTGCTACAAGCGTTACCAGACTGGAGTGATTACGGACAAGACGGTTCGCATGCTCTGCCGACGCAGGTTCGTCCCGATGATCGCCGACACAGACTGGGTGTATCCGGGCAACCTCTCCGCCCTGCGCGCCGGAGTCGCGTCGTGGCTGTTCGAGAACAATAGCGACATGGACTCCGCCGACCGCAGTTTCGCCCGTGCTCTCAACTTCCTCAACGATGAAGCCAAGACCTTCCGTGGCGGTGGCCGTCCGACCATCAACATCGAAGCCTTTGACGCCGGTCGCACACCCTTTGGAACCGTTGCCTGACCATGCCACCTCCTGACCCACTCACCCGTCTCGGCCTCGCCCGTTCCCCGGCGATGAAGCTGCTCCGTCCCACACAGGAGCAGATGAACGACATTTCCATGCCTGAGTCGTTCCGTAATTTCGTCATCGAGCAGCAGGGGATTCAGGGCAATCAGGACGCCATCCAACGCGCCGCCCTGCAAGAGCAGAACGCCTTGGCCGCAGAGCAGGCAGCGCAGGATTATTTCAGCCAGCCAGCCACCGCACGGGAACGCTTCCTCTCCGACAACCCGCAAGCCTACGCCTCGTCAGCCGGGCCGGGCATCTACCGCGAGCAGATGATGCAGATGCGCCAGCCGTCGTTGGCGGATCGGACGCTGGCACCTACCCTGTCACGGAAACTCCCGGTGACAGCGCGTGGGGATTTCCAGCGTCTCGTTGAAGAGGGAACGCCAGTCCTCGAAGCCTACGACCGCGCCGAGGTGATTGACTACAACCGTGGTCAGCGAGCCAAGCTGGCAGAGTTCTATTCGCCGGAGGAGGTGAAGGCCAAGTTCGGCAGTGACGACGCCCCCATTGGCGACGACGCCGTGCAATACGCCATCCGCGAACGCAAGGCCGGTGGAGGCAGCACTCTCGGGACGCTCAAAGCCTACGCCGACTTTGCCACAGAACGGTTGAAGCGATTCGCCCCGGAAGGATTCGCCCCCGACCCGTCTGACACAGTCAACTACCCGAAATACGAAGCCGCTCTCAAGGATGTGGGGGAGGCCGAGGCTGCCTACCTCAACGCTCTCCGTGGAGCCGGTGGTATTCGTCGCCAAGAACAGGCGGCCCCGACTCAAGCGGCTCCGGTCCCGGCTCCTGCGGGCGGGGCTGCTCCTGCCACCAGTTTCCGCGACACCATGAAAGGTGCGCAGCCGCAGGCCAAGGACATCCTGAAAGTGGACGACGCCGAGATTCTCAAGGACTTTGAAGACCCGGCTGCCGACGAGACTACGTTCATGGCCGCCATCGAAGACCCGAATGCTTCATTTGAGGTGAAGAAAAAGGCGGCTGAACGTCTTCGCCAGATTGCGGATAAGCCGAAGAAAGACCCTTCTCTTGGTCTTAGGGAAGTCGAGGCGCGTAAGTCGCGTCTCATGGAGATGGCGAGCCAAGCTGAGAAGCAGGTTCGGATGTACCCAGAGATTCAGAAATACCGCAAAGCATGGACGGATGAAAAGTCCAAAGTGGAAGGCTGGATCGGCGAGTACGCGGACTACATGGGTTACGACCCCGACAACTTGCGGGTATCTCTGGCGAAAGAGGAGGTCATGGTGCCGGACCCAGAGAACCCTATTACGGTGCGCGATCAATTCGAGAAGTTCGTCAAAGAGAAATACGGCGACGTGCTTTCTAAGCCCGCTGAACGTCTGGAGCCATTCAAGACTCGGGAGTTTGCGAAGGAGCTAGGGATGGTCCCATCCGTGTCTTCTATCCTAAAAACCCCGGCCCTTGTTACTCTACTCTCGCCGAAGTTCTTGGATAGCAGCAAGAGCTACGGCGACGTTCTGGACGCCTACCTCGAAGAATCCAAAAACCCGGTTGCCGCAGAGGCACCGGCAGGTAGTGTGGAGGCACCCTCGAAAATCGAGATCGGCAAACCCCGCAAAGTCCAGTAATCATGCCTTGGGAAGTTCCAATCACCGTTGACGGTCTTGAGTATCCGGTTCGCTTCAATACTGAGGATGAACCGACGCAGGAGGACATCGACGAGGCGGTGAAGAAGATCGCGGCACAGCGTCAGGACAAACCCTTCTTCAACCTCTCTGAGACTCTCGCTGCTACGGGCAAGGCTTTCACTTCCCTCGGAACCACTCTACCCGCTTCCGTGTCTCAGGCGTGGGAGGGACTCGACAACCCGTGGAAACGTGGAGAGACAAGCATGCGTCGTCAGGAGGAGATGAGGGCGTTGCAGGAAGAACTCGACGCCGCAGAACGTGAAGCAGTGCTTTCGGACGACACTTCCACCGTGTCTTCCGCCATCCGCGAGGCTACCCCTTCTCTCGGTTTCTCGGCTGCCACTCTCGGCCCTAGCCTTGTAGCCGGAGCCGGAACTGCCCTCGCCACCCGTAGTCCGAAAGCAGGTATGGGGGCTGCCGCAGCTACCTCGGCTCTCATGGCATACCGCATGGCTGGCTCGCAGTTTCTCGACGACGCCCGCGACCGGATCAACAATTTCTTCCAAGAGAAGCTTGGACGCCTGCCCACGGAACAAGAGCAGGAGGAAGCCTATCAAGAGTTGCTCCCGCTCGCCCGTAAGTTCGGTGCCGCAGAAGCCGCTCCAGAAGCCCTCGGCAACTTAGCCCTCGGTGGCGCTGGCAAATACATCCGCCGTGCCCTTGGTGGGAAGGGCGGAGTGATTGACCTCGCCACGAATGCACTCAACAAAGTCACTGGCGGCAAAGCTGTCGCGGCTGGCGTTGGAGCCGTTGGCAGTGAAGTAATCACGGAAGGTATTACGGCTGCCGAGCAGAAGCGCCCAATGCAGCAGTTTGAGGAAGGCACCCTGAAAGGCGTGGCACCGGAAGACGTGCAACTGCCAGACCGTTCTCTCGCAGCCATCGGTGAAGGCATCGAAGAGGTCGCACCTGCTACGCTCGCCATGACCGGGCTGATGGGCCTTGCAGGTCTTGGCCCCTCCGCCGTCTCCCGTGGATACCGCGCCCTCCGACCCGCTGCCCCCGAACAACCGCAAGCCGCTGTTGCCAAGGAACCAGCGCCAATCGACCCCGAAGTCCTCGCGGGCCTGAGTCCCGCTGAACAGGAGGAGCTTGGCATCACGCCTCCCCCAGCCCCAGCCCCTGCCCCCGTAGCCGAGGAACCCGCTCTCCCGCCTGTCGCCAATGAGGTCGCCGTCGAGTCCTTTGAGAACGTGGAGGCCAGCGCCGACGTTGCCCCTGCCACGGCTGCGGTGCTCAACGAGATCGCCCTAAACGAAAACACCCCCGAAGTTGCGCTTGAGTCAGAGGCGTCGGGGGTCGTTGAACCAGAGATAGCACTTCCTTCGACCGTTACCACCGAAGAAACAGAAACCCCCGTCACTCCGGCTCAGAGTGACGGGGGTAGCCAAGGTCAGTTGCGCACTGCGGCGGAAGGGTCGATTCCCACCGTTACCGCCCCTATGGTTCCTCAAGAGGAGGTGGTGTCAAGTGGGGAAATTTCGGCTCCTGCGGTGAAGCCGGTGTCTTCTACTCTCGCGCCGGGTCGCCACCGCTTCAGCAACACTAAGCTGAAGCAACTGCCGCCTACGGTTGTTCAAGCGTTGGAGCAGCGAAAAACGTCCTTGGACAGCGCGTTTAACTTCAACAAGGCACCCTCGATTGATCTTAACGAGGATGGGTACTACACGCTCGTTAACCCAGCTACGGGAGAAAGCCGCCGCCTTACAACTCCGGGCGAGTTTGCTGGCACAGCGACGGGGAAGAATGTTGTAGCGCCTGCCGCCAACGTGCCTCTTCCGCAAGGAGCCTTTGTAGTTTATGCCGTCAAGACACCGGGAGGCGGCATGTCTCTCGGTGTCGTTGAGGGAACAGCAACAGCCCAACCCCCCACATCCCGTGCCCTTCCAGAACAAATCTCAGGTTCGAGCGTGCTTCGCCAAGAACGATCCGAAGTGGAACTGCCGCAAGTGGCTCAAGGAAACGCCGAAGAGCAAGAGGGAGAAGTTCGCGTCCAAGAAGCAGTAAAGCCAAAGAAGCCGCGAGCAAAGAAGGCGGCAGCCAAACAACCAGTGCAGACGGGCGAGCGTACCTTCGTATCGCCGGGCACTGACGAGTTGCTCGGCACCAATGAACGTGGAGAGGACATCTACTGGAGCAGTGAATCTAAGACCCCCTATTCCTTCTCAGATGGAAAGGTTCGCACTGCGCCGTGGACAGGGGGACTTCCCGAAACCTCACTTGAGCGTCTAAGCAGTCTCCTTGAGTCTGGCACCCCCAAGCCCGAAATCACCCCTTTCGCTGGTCCCCTCCGCCCGAAGTTCGTGGCTGGGGAGACGGTGGTGTTCACGCATCCGAGCGGCCAGCAGGTCATTGGCACGATTGACCGGGTGAGCGGTGGCGGCAACGCGACGATCAAGTATAACTGGAACGGGAAGAAGGAGCAGGAGATTGTCCTCCAGACCCGTAGCCTCCAACGCCCGGTTGCCGCCCTCGCCGTAGAGCCGAAGTACCAATACACGCAGGAGCAGAACGCCCGCAAGGCTGCCCGTGTTGGCCTGCCCTCGGAACCCGGTTTCATCCCGAACGCTGGCAAGGTCATCTCGGACGCACTGGAAAAGATCGCCTCGGACACCGCGCTTCCGCAGATGACCCGAGCCGTGGCGCGTGCTTTGCAGAATCAGAACTTCGACAACGTGGACCTGCGCGTCGAGGCTGATGGTCGCTACAACTACGCTGGCTACTACCTCTCAAACCGGGACTTGGCCGAGATTCGTCTCAACCTTCGTCAGGTGGCCCGTGGGCAAGTGGACACGGTCGGCGTTTTCCTCCACGAAGCGTTGCACCACGTCACCCTTGCCAAGCTCCGCGATCCACAGGGAGAAGTGGAGACGCAAGCCGTGCAAGCCCTCGACACCCTGCGCAAGCGAGTCCGGGCCTACGCGGGCATGCAGCAGAAGGCATCTGAGTTTTACTACGAACTCGGCTCCACGGAAGAGTTCGTCTCCGCCGTCTTCACCAACCCCGAGTTCCAAGACTTCCTCGCCTCGATTCCAGACACCTTTGCCCCGGACACCCCCGCGTCTAAATTCCGCTCTGTGCTGTCCGAGGTGTTCCGATACATTACGCAGCTTGTCACTGGCAAGAGTGTCCAGAAGGGCAGCGCCATCGAGCAGGCCATGACCGCCACGCTCGCCCTGTTCGAGACTCGCCAACGCCCGGCTGAGACGAAGGGAGAGGCGGCGATGGCTGAGGAGAAGGGTGCCGAGTATATGGCCGCAGTTCAGCGCGGCGACATGGCTGCCGCACAGCGGATGGTCGATGAGGCGGCGAAGGCTGCGGGGTATGATGTGGGTCCGGTGTTTCACGGGACAAGCACGCCGGGAATCACCGAGTTCTACGGCGGGTGGTGGTCCGAACGCAAGGCAGTTACTTCCGAGTTTGGGGACATCCGGTATCAAGCGTATCTCAAAGGGCCGTTTGCCGATGGGGATGCCTTGCGTGAAATGTGGATCGAGTATGACGGGACAGATACTAACCCTGACGATGAAGATGGGGGCGTTTTCTCGGACTCAGAGATTGCCGACTTCGCTATGTCAGGTGCTCCGTTCACAGATTTTGTCAGAGGCAAGGGGTACCAAGGCATTGAGGTCTTCGATGAGTCGAACCGCTTGCCCGGCACGGCATGGGCAGTCTTCTCCCCCGAGCAGATTAAATCCGCCGACCCCGTCACCTACGATGACGCTGGCAACGTGATCCCGCTGTCCGAACGATTCCAGACGACCTCACCCGACATCCGCTTCTCCGCCACACCCGAGACAACCGCCCCCGCCAAGACTCTCACCGAGACGCAGGCCAAAGAAGCCCTAACCAAGCGTTTTGGGCAGCAGGTGGCAGACAAGCTCGTGGTCGCGGAGTTCCCGGCTATTTCGTTGCGGAAGGGCGAGGAGCCAGTGGAGGTGGATGCCTTCCTCAAGGGCGGCAAGATTCACCTGAACCTCAAGTTCATCGACTCCGAGGAAATGCTCGTCGCTAAGGCCGAGCACGAAATGGCCCACGCCGTGTGGTCCAATCGCAACGTGCAGGACGCATGGAAAGACCTGCGCGACAGCATGCCGGATGACGTGAAGCAGCGCATCGCGGGCAAGGTTCGCGAGCTTGGCTACAACCCGGCTGACATCGACGAGGAAACGATGGTGCGCTTCTTCGAGGAAGTCCGTGCCGCCACACCACCGGGCAAGTGGCAGGCTTTCATGGACGCCGTCATCAACGCCTTCCGCCAGTTCTTCGGCTTTGCCCCCGACGCCCGCACCGCCCGACTCGCCGCAGCCAAGATCATCGCCGAGGCCGAGTCCGCCGTCGCCCGTGGCCTTGATCCAATCAGCGCGGCGTTTGGTGCCGCATACGCAGGTGAGGAGTCTCTGGCAAATCTCCCAGAAGAACGTCGTCAGTTCATGCGCGATTCGCTAGATACGGCGAAAGCGATGGCTGCGGCTGGCAAGGACAGCGAGGAAATTCGCGCCGTTACTGGATGGTTCCCCGGCAAGTATGACGGCAAGATGAGGTGGGAAATCCCGGATGAGGGTGCCCGCTTAAAAGAAGGATGGATGGCAGCAGAGACGCTTTCTGGTGTTCTCAACCACGATGAACTTTTTAAAGTGTATCCTGACGCGGCTAAAATCTCATTTAAGCTGCTGAAAAGCTCGGACACCTACGCAGGATCGTTCAGCCCCCTAGACAACCGAATCAGCTTGCATCCTGACCATCTGGAAAAACTCAATACGCTGCTTCATGAGGTGCAACATTGGATTCAACACAAGGAAGGACTCCCGCGAGGCAGTTCGCCCAAGGAGTTTTCATCCATGCTCGGCGAGATTGGAGCGGAGAACTTGGATGTTTTGAACCGGGATTTTAACCGAATCTCCCGGAGTGACTACGAGTCAGAGCAAGAGTTTCTAGATGATAGAAAGGAGGCTGAGAATCGCATTAAAGTAGTCGTTCAGGCACTAAAAGCCGGAACTAGGGAAAGGGCAGTCAAACGCACTGCGGGAGAAATCGAAGCCCGCGACGTTGCCGCGCGCCGCAAACTTACTCCTGAACAGCGCCGCGCCACTGCCCCATACTCCAGCGAGAACATTGCTCCGCAAGACGCCATCGTGATGTTCGGCGGCTCGGGAACCCGCTACTCCCTCCGTCAGCAAGACCTGAAATCCCAAGACTGGCGCACGGAGCCTGCGGCCATTGAGCTTGTGGAAACCAAGCCACAGCAACAGACGGTCAACGAGGCCGGGAAGATCATTGGCGAGTTTCTCAAGGACGCCGAGAATCCCTACCTCGCGCGTCGGGCAGCCCTTAACCACTTCACCTCGGCACCGGGGCTGCGTCCAGAGGTCCGCGTGGCTGGCCTCTACCTGCTCGCGCGGCAGATGGACTTGGTCGCCAACGCCAATGCCAAGAAGGGACGCGACGCGGAGGCCGACCTCTACGATGACGAGGTCAACCGTGCCATCGCTGCCGAGGCCATCCTGCGCAACGACCCCGAGGCGTGGCAGAACCTCAAGTTCGACATCGACTCAGCCCTCGCCCTCGCCTCCCGCGACGCAGGCTTGGTGCTCAACATCGTCAGTCGCTTCAACGACATGACGCCCGAGGGCTTCATCCGTCGCAAGGAACGTGCGATCAAGCGCAACCTCGACAATGTGGTAGCGGCGGAGACGGGCGGGAAGACTTCCGATGACCTCTACAACGAGATCGCCCGAATCTGGCAGCTCATGCGTGAGGCTGGTCCCGGCAAACGTGGTGAGGCCATCGCTGCCGCGCTCAAGGCCTTCATGCCTAAGAGTGTCAGCATCCGCAACATCATCGACGCTCAAAGCCCGCAGGCCGGATTCCGCGATAAGATGGAGAAGGAAGGCGAGCAGCTCGTTCGCAACTTCTTCCAGATGATCGCCGGTCCCCGTGACCCGAAAGGCCCGCTGGCTGAGTTCGACTCAGTCATTCAGAACGCGCTGTCTGATTCTCTCCGCCGTGCGATGGAGAAGGCTGGGCTGCTCAAGAAGAACGAGTCTGTCCAGATGACGGACATCGACAAGCTGGTGCGCGCTGTCTCCACGGACTCCCTGCGTCTCGGCAAGCTCGCGAAGGCGGATGAGGCGATGCAGGCGGAACTCGACGCCATCGAAGACCCCGAGCGCCGTGCCATGTTGCAGCAGGCTTGGGATGAGGCGATGGCGCGGATGGCTACCACCGTGGCCCCTGAGTCCGTTGTCCGCCGTGCCGTCAATGCCGAGCTTCAAGACCTCAAGCTCAACTGGAACGAGTTCTTCGACAAAGGTGGCGACGTGACCGCTTTGCGCAACAAAGTGACTGCGGCAGTGCTCAACAAGGTCACGGCGAAGCTCAACGTCGATGACGTGATGGAGCCGGGTGGACTTGGTTCCAGCAACATCGCCAAGCTGAAAGAGGAGATCAAGAATGCCTTCGAGTTCGCCAAGGAGATGAAGCGCCAGTCGTGGCTCGCCTACCGTGGGGAGGTGGAAGTTCGCCGCCGTATCGCTGAACGCAAGAAGGCCTTCCTCGAAGCTCTCAAGGGCCAGCGTGTCGCCGAGTCCGCTATCGCCCGCATCAGTGAATCCCTCGCAGGGCCACCGAAGCCCGGAGCACCGAAAGACCCGGTCAACGAACTGGTGAACGCACAGGTCAAGAAGCCCGACCCCGAGTTCGTGGAGAAGCTCGGCGCGCTGGGGGTGAATGAGGAAACCGCTCGTCTGCTTGAGGAACTGATTGAGAAGTCCCGTGCGGATGCAGCCGAGGCCAAGCCCTTCCTCGACGCCAACAAAGCAGTGGAGCAGTTCATCAAGTCGATGGGCCGCGAGCCGACCAAGAAGGCCGTGGATGTGCTCACCCCGCTTGCCCGGAAGATAGTGACAGCGGCAACGGCGGATGCCCTGAGTCGCCGAGACTTCCAGAACGCCCTCGCCGAGGCTTTCGATGTTCCCGTGATGACGCAGCAGCAGGCGGACGAGTTTCGTGATCTGGTGCGCCGAATCAACGAGATTCCCGATGGCGTGTTGCAGGATGACTTGAAGAAAGAGATGAACGCCAAGCTGGCCCAGTTCGACGGCATCCCAGCGGTCGATATGCTCATGTCCGCGTGGTACTCGAACGTGCTCTCCGGCCCTGCCACCACGTTCTTGCAGTTGTTCGGCAACGCCTTCAACACTGCCCTCAAGTCGGGCCTGTCCGCGCTGTCGAACAACCCGAAGGACACGTTGCAGGCATTCCGTGGTGCCTTCACCTCCGGCCTCCGCCAAGGCCTGAACGAGGCACAACTGGCGATGCAGGGGCGCTCTCAGTTCAAGCCCACGGCGACCACTGACCGCAACACCATCGGCAACCTCGAAATTTTGAGCCAGTTCGGGCCGAGGAATTGGACTGACGCGC
>Ga0315909_10002137_pt1 | contig 25795 bp, 38 predicted proteins | sample LakEriMetagenome_11_FD_203527 | JGI IMG/M metagenome (GOLD analysis project Ga0315909, IMG submission 203527) | Freshwater fungal communities from buoy surface, Lake Erie, Ohio, United States - Buoy 2 MA125 | ecosystem: Environmental > Aquatic > Freshwater > Lake | place: USA: Lake Erie, Ohio...
CGTGATCGTCATGGCTCCAAGCCAACCCGTGCCAATGCTGACCCGTGAGTTTTGCCACCGCGTATTCGGCAACGGCCGCCACGCAATGTGAGGTTTGGGAATCGTCAGCCTTTGTGCGGTCAATGCCCTGATAATGGCGCGCATCGCCCACCCCTGCATTGGCTGCTTCGCGCTGCAACCCAACCGCCCACGCCTGTTCGAATTCCGATTGCGTGAGGTGCACCATCTCGCCCTTCGGCAGGTAATCAATCATTGGTGCCACCATCGCGCACGATGAATCGGCGCGTGCCCGGCTTCACGGTGGTGTAGGTGGCCACTACCTGTGGCAATACCCCTGCCGCCTGTGCCGCCAATTTCCAATCGGTGGTTTCGGTAGGGCGGGATTGGCGCCAATAGATTGCCCAATTGCCCCCCGCAATTCCGCCGTTTTCACCGATCGCCTCTTTGATGATCATTTCAAGGGCGCCCTTTTTCTGCTCCAAGAAATGCAATTCGGTGTTGCATTCCCTGAGCTGCTCATACACCCGCTCAATCTTTTCATCGGCGGTCAAGATCACGTCGCTATCCTGAGGCGTTGCCATCGCATAGGCGGCAGCATCAAGCGCCTCAAGGGCAGGCGGCGTTTTGGTATCTACGGCCTCAAGAAAGAGCATGGCGCTTCGCTGAATCTCAGCCCACAGCGCCGGGTCAAATTGCACCCGCTCAATCTTGAACACCAACCCACCCAAGAGCGCCACCACGTCGCACCATTCGGCGCCCACGATCCCCATTTGGGTAGTCACCTGCACCACCACCTCAGGCGGCACGGGGTACATGCTCCAACGCGGTGAGGCTGAGGTTTTGATTTCAACGATGCCCTCAGGTTGCCCCGCAATCGTTCGATCAAGGCTTGCCATGATGCGGGGGTGCCGCTTCAGGCGCACGATGCCGTTTGATTTTCGGAGCTTCACGCCGCGTTCAATTTCGTAGTAGTGCGCAACCGCATCTTCAAGAATCACGCCCCGGTGGGCGGCCGCGCCAACCACCTGTGGTGGCACCGCGCCCGTTTTCTCTGCCCACAATTGATAGGGTGTGCGGTACGGGCTCACGCCCATGACCGCCGCCATGTCTGAAGCCCCAAGCCCTGTGCGGCGCAGCTCATGCCACGCCTCAGAGCGTTGAGCCGCCTTGACGAATTCAAACGCCTTTGCCATTTGCACCCCTCCGATCTTTCTTTGCGAAGCCCTCACCCTTGAAGATCACGGCAGGTGGGCTGAATACCCGCCACAATTTTGCGCCGCATGCCTCATGTCGCAATGCCGTGCGCCCGTCAGCCGGGGCAAGCACCTCAACAATCACCTTGCATGTGCGGCATTGGTAATCGTAGGTGGGCACGGTCAGCCCACCCATCGCACGATCAACGCGGCGGCAATCACCACCACCATGAAAACAAACGTGAGGCGCTGCCGTTGGCGGCGGCGCTCATCGAATGCAAACACCTCAAGGCTTGACGGCTTACGCAGGCCGCCGATGCTGCGCGGCTGCCCGCTGCGATTCAAGGCGCTCACGCTGCACCGCCAACAATGAGCACCACGATGATGCAGCCCACAAAGATTGCGAAGGTCAAGAATTCCTGAATTGCCGTGATCATTTGCCACCTCCCAAAAGATTTTCGCGCCCCTTTACGGGCACATAGCATTTGGCGCATACGGCAATCAAGCCGCCCTGCGCATTCTTCACCACCTGCAAATACCCGTGGCGGGCAGATACGGGGCAGAGATTCCAAAAGGCTGAGCTCATCGTGCACCTACCAATTCGGCAGGCACGCAATCGCATGAATCGCATGAGGCCGCAAAGGCATCATCAACACGGGCGGCGCGCCATTCTTCGCGTGTCATGCCGGGGTTTGTTTCTAGCACCCCCATGACGCAATCAACGCAGAGCCGATCACCCTGCTTCACTACGTATTGGTACAAACCCGTTGGGCTTACCTTCGCGCTCATTAGCGCACCTCCAACGCTGATCGATTCGCCCAACGGTTGAGCTTCACAATGAGCCGGCCGCTTGCCAACGTTTTGATCGCGTACGTGATCTCTGAGGCGTCAAGGGTTGCGCTAATGCTCTCAACCGTGTGAGCGCATGAAAAAACATTTGCGGCAACCGCGCTCACGCTTACGGTGACCGCGTACCCGCAATCTTCGCAGGTGCGCTCATCGTTCACGATTTCCCCAATTACCGCGGCGTATGTTGCCTGTGTGAGGAATGCTGCCATTTGTTTACCCTCCAAAATCAGGCGCCCCGTTTGGGGCTGTTTCCCTGACCCCCGAAAGATAGCCTAACGGTTTGCCCCCGTCAACCCCCTGTTTCAGGATCGGGCAACCCCCCTGCCTGTGCCGCCTCAACCACCACCCTGAGGCACCCCCCGCACAGGCTTTGGCTGAGCACCCAAGCCACCCCGTGCGGCCCCGTATTCGCTACCTGCTCCCCGTAGGCGTAAAGCCTGCCCGATTCCCCACAAACCGGGCAGGGCTTCAGCTCATGTTCAGCCGTTGGCATCTTCAAGGCGCACTAGGTATTCGGCGGTGACGCCACCTTTGCCGAAGAACAGCGCCCATTGCGCAGGCGTGCCGCTTGCCGCCAGCCATTCTTGGGCGTAGCGGTTTGAAGATTCAATGCTTGCATTGCCCCAAACCGTGTGCGCGCCATCGGATAGCACCAACCTTGCAGGCGTGTGCCAATGGCCGTAAAACAGGTAATCGAACGGCTGCACCGAAAGATTCCAACCCTGTGCCCGCTTCGCAATGGCGTAGTACGGCAAGCCGAATGCGCCACCTCTGAATTGATCACCGTGAACGAGCATGGCGGTTTTGCCGCCCGGCAGATTCAGCGTGTCATACCAATGGCGCCCACCCATCGTGAGGCTCTCGCGCCAATCAACGCGCTTTTCAGCCTTGAGATGTTCAGCCGCTACGCGGTACAAAATCGCATCGGCGTTTGATTCGTTCGAATGATCACCGAAGCGGCCCAACCGCCCGTGGTTTCCGATCGCCCCGCGCACGGTCACCTTCGGTGCAAGCGCCGCCATTGATCGCACGAATTGTGCAAGCATGCCCGCGCCCTCAAAAATCTGAACGTACAAACCGCCGCGCTCTACCTCATAGGCTTGGCTTGGGAAAATGTTTCCATCGCTCTCTACGAAATCCCCCAAGAGCACGCAGGCAATTTCTTTCACGGGCGTGCCGTGCAGCTCGATGAGCCGCTGCACCTTTGAAGCCAACAGGGCAATGCGTGCCTTCGCAATGTCAATGCCGTAGGTTTCGGAATGCTTGCCCAATTGCCAATCGCCCAAGAGCACCACCAACGTTTCGGCTTCGCCCTTTTTGTTTGAGGCCTTCGGCTTGGGCACCGGGGCAATCGTGATGCTAAGCGCCGCATCTTTGGCGGCCTGATACACCGCCGCCACCAATTCTTCACGGGCGGCATCGCGCTTTGCCAATTGGCGCAGAGCCCGTTTGTGGGCTTCGGTCACCTCATGCAGGCGCTGTTCAAGCTGCAATTCTTCGCTCATGATTTGCACGCGCATTCGCCCCGGCGGTGCCGTGCGATTGTCCAAAATGAAATGGTGAAGCCGCGCTTTTCAAGCCATGAGGTGAGCGCCTTATTGGTAATAGCAGGATCGGCAAGCCCAACCTGCAACGTTTCCCAATCATCACCCTGAAGGTGAACGGCAGCCATGCCGCACGGCGGCCCCTTTCGGGGGCGGCTCAGCGCCCTGAGCTCATCAAGCGAATTCATCGGGTACCTCCAAACACTACGTGCCACCTGTTCAGGTGACTATTCGCAGCCTACACCCGATGTTGTGCCACCTGTGTGGCAGGGTGTGTGTTAGGGCTTTTCTTTGATGCCGAAGGCGCTGTTTTTAGGGTCAAGGTATTTCACCAATACCTGCAACCCTGAGGCAAGCCCTGCCGAAAGCACCGTGCGGAAATCGCCGCCGCTAATGTCAAGCAGGGGAATGCCCAACCCAAGCGCCACCGAAATGCTCACCGTCACAAAGGTGCGCACAAATTCAATCAGCGCCTCATCAATCCCGGTGTTGTCTTTGATGTATCGAATGAATGTCAACATTTTTGCGGGCACACCTTTCACCTTTGATGCAGCCGCCGCCGCACCTGTGGCGGCTGTAAGCGCCCTCCCGCTGACCGCCTCCCAATTTACACCCTCAAGAGCCTTGCCCACCTGATCTGCCACGCTAGGTGTTGCGGGCTTTGGTGCGGCCTGTGGGGCTTCAACCTTCGGCGCAGGCTTCGGCGCGGCAACGGGCGTTGGCGCAGGCTGTGGCGCAGGGGTTGGCTGTGGCTGTGGTGCAGGCGTTGCAACCGGGGCAACAGGTGCAGGGGCAGCCTTACGCGCAGGGTGCGTGACAATGAGCAGCGCCTTGAAATCCTGCTTCAGCTTGCCCGCCTTCACCTTACTATTTGCGATCTGCCGCAATTGATCTTCGGTGACAGGCACCGCGTATTTCTCAGCGGCGGTTTTCTCATCGCGTGTTGGGCAGGCCCATTGCCACCCGTGATCTTCACACCACCCCGCTGAGGTCATGTGCCCATACCCTGCAACAAGCTTCTGAGGCGCATGCTTGCCCCACCATTTGCGCCAACGGTCATGCCACGCGCTGATCGGTACGCCCGCGGGATACCCAACAGGCTGTTGCACCCACACCATCAATGCTGCGCCCTGCTTCGCTGCCTCTACGGCATCGGCCCATGATTTGGCATAGCGGGCTTTACCCCCAAGCACGGCAATTGTTTTGGCGGCTTCAGGCAGAGAGCCGCCCGCATCGCTCACGCCCTGTTTGTCTTTTCGCCCGGTGGCTTTCTCGAATGCCGCAACACCCTGCGCGGCGGTGTAGGTGACGGCGTACCCGCTCGCCCATGAAACGGCGGCGGCGCATGATGACCATGTGCAATCGTCAAGAATCTGATTGGCGCCCTTCAATTGGGCTTCGGAATCGGCGTACAATTGTGAGGCCACTAGGTATCTCACCCTGCAACCTCAGCCTTGATCATCATTGCGATGGCACGGGCAGCCGCCTCATAGTCAAGCGCGCCGCTCACGGGGTGCCCTTCGGTGACGCCTTCGGCGTAATCGTTGCCATCTTCAGCGCGGCGCCACAGGGTGCCACCAAACGCGGTGTGCGTATCATTCGGCACCACCGCCACCCATTCGCCCGGCGCAACGGCAACGCGCGCCCAACCCTGCGCCGCTACCTCTTCGATGTAATCGCTAAACGTCATCAACCTTTACCCCATCTCAACGGCCCTGTGATTGCCCAAAGGGCGATCAATCCCAAAATGCATGCGCCTACAAAATCGCGCGTGCCAGATTCTGGCAGCACGATCCAAGCCACCATCATGCCCAACCATGTGAACGATGAGGCGGTGAAATCCAAAACAAAATCAATCAGGTGCTTCACGGTTTCGCCTTTCGTGAGCCTCCAATTGACGATGCCGCCGCGGCTGCCGCCGCTGCCGCTTGGGCAACCTGCGTGACAATCACGGCGGGCACAATTGTAGCGGCTGCTTTCTCTTTTTCTTCAGGCGTTAGATCGTGTCCAAGATTGGCAACGAATGCCGCGGCCTGCCCTACCGCTTCGCTGACCGCTGCCGCCGCCTCACCAATGGCAGCCGCCACCTCTTCAGCCGCCGCGCCGGGGTCAAAGGGCACAGGCTCAGGGGTGGGCTCAACGGTGGGCGAAGGCGTGGGCTCAGGGGTCACGCTAGGGCTCACCTCAGGCGAAGGCTCAGGCGTAGGGGTTTGCGCCACGGTGGGGCTAGGTGAGGGCGATTCAGGGGCAGGGGGCGGGGTTGGGCTAGGCGAAGGCGTAGCGGGGCTAGGGGAGGGCTCTACGCTAGGCGCAGGGCTAGGCTCAGGGCTAGGATCAGGGCTAGGGCTAGGTTGAGGGCTATTAGTTGGCGAAGGCTCAATGGGTGGCGTGGGCTCATAGGTGGGCACCTCTTCGCTAGGCTGCACGCTAGGCAGCGGGGTTGCCTCCGGGCTAGGGTCAGGGGAAGGCTCAGGGCTTGCAGGTACAAAGGCGGGGTCACTAATGGTGAGCACCCCCGCGCCGCAACAGGTATCAACCGCCCACACGCCGAAGCCGTACACGTCACCCGGCTGCACCTCAAATTGAATGCCGCCATTGCCTTGCACGCCTTCGCTCATGAGATCGGTGGCAACGCCATTGATCAAGAATTGCGGCCGATCGAAATGCGCCGAATCGGTGGTGGCGTATTCCCAAAGCAGCCACACCGTGCCCGCTGCATCGGCCGTGGTGGTGTAGGTGGTGACGTGAGAGCCGCCGCCACCATCGGCACCCGTGATGACAAAGCCACCGTCAATGAGCTGCACGGTGCCATTGGCGGTGGTGGTAAATACCCATTCAGCCGCGGCCACAGGTACGGCACGCCACAAAACGAAAGCGGCAAGCAGCGGCAAGAGCACGCGCCGCATTATTTGCCCTGTGATTGCAGCCACGCCAAAAGCGCGCCGATACCCCCAACACCTAGCATGGCGCCCAATGCGCGAAGCACCGCCAACCCGCCTTTCATTTGATCAATCTCTGCCTTCAGGGCATCGATCTTTTCGCTCTGCGAATCAAGCCGGGCAATGATTTGTTCAGCCTGTGTCTTTGTCATGCGGGCTCGCTTTGATAGTCACCAACGCCATGCCTAAATTTTCCAAGCAGCTCTACGCGCTCGCTGTCAATTTGCTCTGCCGCCTGCCCCTCACCCGGCTCATACGTGACGTCAAACCCATTGGGGAAATTGGCAATGGCAATGATCTCGCCCGTGCTGACCAAATAAACGATAGCGTGAGCAGGCATGTTTTTTCTCCTTAGTTTTCGGCGCCAACTACATAGTTGATCGCGCGTGATGATGTGATGGCCGTGCCTGTCTGATTGTATAGCCGCGCGGTGACCGTTGATGTTGACGCAAAGGCCGAACACACCACCGTGGCGTTGGAATCCGTGCCCACCCATCGAATGCCAAGCACGGCGAAATTCGGCGTGGTTGGCAGCGCGGGGAAGGTGACCGTGACAACCAAAGAGCCGTTGCCGGGGATTGACGTGGTGGCCGCGGTGCCCTCACCCACGCGAATCACGGGCACCCTGATGCCGCTTGATGTTTGGAATAGTGAGCCCACCGCCCAAAAATCGTTGATGGCTCGCAGATAGGTGCCGTTATCCTCAATGTATCGCGTTGATTGATTGCTTGGGTAGAAACGGCCGCCCGTGATGTGGCTTGTTGAGGTGATCGTTCCCGTGTTGGTAATCCCCGATGCGGTGCGCAGGCGCCCTGAAACGTCAACACCGTTGGGCGCGACAATGTTTGTGGTGTCTGATGTCATGTTGATTTGCGTGGTTGCGGTCACGTCAACATTTTCTGCGGTGCCGATGATGTCACCTGTGGCAATCAAGTTGATGTCGCCGCCGCTCTCAATGGTATTGCTCACCGATCCTAGCCAATACCCATCAAGGCCAACCACTAGGTTTTCACCTGTTGACGCAACCAGAGAAAGGTTGCCGCTCTCATTGAAGATGTATGCGGGCTGATACGTTGCAGGATCGCCTTTGTCGGTAAGGATCAGCTCAGGCAAACCATGCGCAACGCGCACTTCGGTGAGGTCAACCGTTCGATCGGCTGATTGCGTGGCAACCGTTGCAATAGTGATTGTCAATTTCAAAAAGGCAGCATCGGCGGGCGCCGTGGTGCTCGTGAGATCAGGCGCCACCGCATACAAATCTGGTGCGGTCACACCCGTTGGGCTTTGCAAACTATTGAAACCGTAAACGTCAGAGGTGAATGGTGCACCTGTAGCGGTTGCCTGATCGTTGGCGTAAAATTCGCACGTAAGCGTTGCCGTCGCCTGCGTGCTATTTGTGCCGCTCTCGAACGTGGCTTCGGCGTAGAATGAGAATGAGCGTGACGCTGAAGAGGCAACAGGAATGAATCGGCTGAGCGTGGCGCTCTTTCCTGTCAGCGTTCCGCTTGCCACCGTGAATCTCAACACGTTGCCTGAGGCTGCCCCGGCATCGGCAACCAATGCAGCGGTGATCGCACCCGCGCTGTTCACGTCGGTGAATGTCCAATAGGGCAATGCGTTATCCGCGGTGATGGTTGCCGTGTCATCGGCAGGGGCAATGGCAAAATCACCATTGGCAACGCCTGCTTTGATTTCACGCAACGCCTGTGGGCCGAAGAGCAGCGCGCTTTCACCGAAGCTTTCGCTGCTCAACAGGGTGGCGCCATCTTCGCTGATGACGCCGCCGCCTAGCGTTGCGATTTGCTGTTGATCGCTGCCGTATTTCTCAACCATCTTTTACCCCTGCAAGAATCGTTTGAGCGGGTTGCGCGGCGCCCGCTCCGCCGTGATGTCAAATTGCCGAATCATTGAGCCCGGCTCAAAGGTCATCGTGATGCTCTCGATGCGGTAGATGCCGCTGAGGTCAAGCCCCGGCGCTTCAATGTTTACCCATTGCCCTGCCTCCCAACCTGATTGCAGGGTGAAGGTATCAGGTGCGGTGCCCGTTTGACGGTACCCATCGGCAAAGCCATAGGGATTGTTTGTAGTATCGGCACCGCGAATGTTGAAGCTGATGCTTCGCTGTGGTGCAGCGCGGTTTGGGTAGGTGTTGGTGCCGAAATACCGCTTTGAAAAATCGGTGATCTTCGCTGTCCAATAGGTAGGGCGCGCAGCCTTCGCAGGTTGCGGCGTCACGCCAATGATCGTTTCAGGGCGCGGGCCGTTGCGCGTAGTCATGCCTGCACCATCGGGCGCAGCCTGATCGTAAACGCGGCCGTAGGGATCATCAACGGTATACACGCCACCTGAAATCTGAGAATCCCAATCTGAGGCATTGGTGTTGAATGTGAAGCGTGCCTTTTTCATGATCGAATCGTGATCAAGCACCACGCTGAGATTGCGCGCCTGAATGGTTGCGGCCGCTGAGGCTGAGCCGTAGGGGCTATAGGTTGAGGTGGTCACGATCTTGAAGGGCGCGTTGGCAAACGTAGGGGCTGCCGATCCAAGCCGTGCATAGTTGATGCGCCCGCTAGGTGCTACCCAATAGCGGCGCTGTTCACCGTCAACCGCTTCAGCCGCCTCTTTGATTGTGTCAAGGCAGGCACGGAGCGTGCCCGGCACCATGTTGAGCTGCCCGATTGTCACCGCGGTGCCTGTATAGGCGGGGGTGGTATTGGTTGCCACGATGAGGCGGTTGGCTGCCCGCCCTGTGGTGCCGCCGCTGAATGCCTGTGCGGCATCGGCCTTTGAAACGAGCGCCGTCATGGCTGCCTGATCAGAGCCGCCCCCAACACCGATGAGAAAATTGCTCGTGTAAACCGCTTTTGTACCTGTGGCTTGCCGCCCTCTGTACACAATGATTTTGTCAAGAAAGGCAGAGGCTGCCGCTGCCGTCACGGTTGCCCGCGTACCAATGCCATTTTCGGCAAGCTGCGCGTCAATCGATGTGATGTATCCCAAAAAGGTGGTGGTGCCGCTTACCTGAAAACGCACACGCGCATTGTCATGCACCGCGCCGCTTTTCCACCACGGCCCCGCGGGGCTTGGGGTTTTCACCTGCACCACGTCAAAGGTGAGAGAGCCGCCCTCACCGTTTGCATCTTGGGTGAGGCTTACGCTTTCGGGATCAACCCACGGCGTGGTGGGGCTTGCCGTTGAATAGTCATCAAGAATGTTTGCCCCGCTGTTGACGCCATCAACCAGAATGGCAAACGGGTGGGTTGGCATTTAGCGCCCCGGTGTGGTGGTGGTGATGATTCGCCCCAACGAATCTTTCACTACCCCGTCAACCGCCTTGCCACCAATGTTGATGGTGTACCTGTCTGACATTGGGTTTGCCGATGTGCCCGTGCCTGCGTTTGCCGCGGGCGTAATCCCAAGCGCCCCGCCAACCGCACCCGCCACATTGCCGATGATCCCCGCAATGGTTTTGATCACCCACCCAATTGGTGAATCCATGATTGCCTTTGAAACGTTGATGACGGCGCCAATTGCCTCACCAACAAAGCCAATGAGGTTGGCAACGATCTTGCCCACAAAGCCCAAGATGTTGCCTACCGCCTGAACGCCAACCGCCAATGGGCCTTTGCCATCGCCCCAAAGAATCCCCACAAGCTCCATCACCTTCCCCGCTGTCTTACCTACGGCATCAAAGATCATGCCGAATACGGGAATGAGATTGTTGATGATCGGCCCTACCACGCTCATCACCGATTCGATCACGCCGCCCGGCGCTGTCAATTTGTTGATGAAGCCGCCCACGGCAGGCACCAAATTGTTCATGATGAATTTGCCAACCGTTTGAATGATCGGCATGATCGCCTTGAGCCCATCGCCTACGGCAGGCAACACTTTATCGGAAAGGATCGTGAGCCCTTCGGCTGCAATCGGCAAGAATGCCGCGCCGAAATTCTCAAAGATGTTGCCCATCTTCACCTGAGCTTTGGCAAATTTTCCGCTCACCGTATTGGCGGCTGCATCGGCTGAGCCTTTGTATTTGTTGGTGACGGCATCAAGAACGCTCAGGCCCTTAGCGCCTTTCTTTACCTCAACGCCAAGCCCCTTCAGCCCCTTTGTGTTTCCCTGATACGCCTTACCTACCAGAGCCGTTGCCTCTTCTAGGGAAATGTTTTTCGCGGCGGCAACGTCAGCCGCTACGTTTTGAATCTTGATGGCGTCATTGAAATTCTTGGTGAATTGGGTTGCCGTAATTAGGCTCTCTCGCACCGCGTCATCGGAAATTGCCAGATTCTCCATCTTGGAAATCTGCGTTTCAACCGCCGCGCTGTTGGCTTCGGTGAGCATGTTGCGCGCCTTGAGCACGCCATTGAGCCGGGCAACCTGCTTTTCCTCATCGGCTGCCGCCTTTGTGGCTGCGATGGTGAAGCCTGCCACGGCGGTGGCAATGCCAACCGCCCCAAGCGCCAATGTTTGCAAGCCGCCCCCGATTGCGGCGCCTGCATTCTTGAGGCCACCAAAGCCCTTGCCGATTTTGCGAAGGGTAGGCGTTGCGTTATCAACCGCCTTGATAACCAGATTCATTGTGCCTTTGTTCACTATCTACCCTTTCGCCCCCGGTATTTGATCACCCCGCTCAAGAATGCCTGAACGGTTTTGTTCAATGCTTCGATTGCGCGTGTCTGATTGGTTGGCGCGCTTACGGTTTCACCTACGAAATCACGGCCGCGAATTGGCGTGACGCTGATCCTACCCCGCGCCTTTGTCATTCGCGTGCCCTTTGTGCCGCTCACCACAAACCACCGATACCACGCGCCATTTTGATCACCCCGGCTTGAGCCTGCGCGTACGCCAACCACGGCGGCAGGGCGATCTTGCCGCGCCTTACGGGCAGCCACGGCACGCTTCAGGCGCCCCGTGCGCACGGGTGCCGCTGCCTTCACAGGCTTCACCAATGTGCGGGCTGCGTTCAGGGTGGCAAGCTGCAACATGGCGTTGAATTTGCGGGGGTTTGACGATTCAAGAAACCCAAGCCGAAGCTCATCGGCCGCCTTCAACGATTGAGGCGTGACGAAAATTCTTACCTTTTCAGAGCCCTTGCCTGCCACGCTTCACCTCTTTTGGCTGCATCTCAGCGTGCAATGCCCACGCCTTCAACACGTAGCATAGCGGCTGCTCTTCAACCTCCCACGGGAATTTGCCAAATTCTTTGGCAAGCATGTAGAAAATAATTTCGGGCGGCGGCTTGACGCTCTGCCCCATGCTCAATTGCCGGGCGGCAAGCCTCACGCTTTTGGGAGCGTTGCGGCCTCACCAATAAATTTCGTCGCGGCTGCCTCTAGTGCCTGAATCGGTGCATCAAGCGGATCATTGGTTGGGTTGCCGTCAAGATCGCGCCACCCCTCAATGCTCAGAATCATTTTCGTATACGCCTGCAATCGAATGCCGATTGAATCGCTCTCAAGGTCAATGAGCACGCGGGCGCTGATTCGCGTGAGCGGCCTGAACGTTGCGTGCCACCCTGCAAAATCTCCATCAAGGTGCACAATCACGGGATCGGTTGCGGTGCCTGCCATGTTTCCCCCTCTCCCGCCTGTGGCGGGCTTACATTATGCCGAAGCCGGGCGTGCCGCCAACGGCGATGTGATCCAACACTTCACGCTGTTTGTGCCATCGCTGGCAAGCTGCAACGTGACGGTTTCCAAAATGAGGCCGTCGGATTCAGAGCCAATCACGGTGACGTTTTCCATGACGCCAACGATGCTTGCCGTGAAGCCATAGCCGTTTGAATCAACACCCGAAACCTGAACGTATTTGGTGGCGCCAATGTCGGCAAGCGGGAAGGCTGAAGCCTTTGAGCTATTCGATGCAATGGTGATTTCAAGCGTGCCATCAAATGCCCCCGTGTAGGCAACGCCGCCTGCGTTCACGTTGGTGGCGTCACCATTCAACACCTGAAGCGGGGCAGCGCCCGGCATGAGGGTGAGGCTCCAATTGGTGGCGTAGGTTGAATAGGCGTTGCCGCCGCCAACCGTGGTGATGAATGAGGAATTGGTGCGCACCCCGAACAGGCGCCCCGGCACAAAGTATTGCTGCGCGAATGCCGCCGTTGATGTGTCGGTGGTGGTGGCAATGTTGCGCGCTGACCACGTGACGCCCGCTTGAAGCAGGCCGCTCTGATCAGCCGAAAGCGTGAGCTCTGAAGGCACGCAGCCATCAACAATGTATTTCTGCACGCCATCGGTGAGGTAAAGCGAATAGGTTTTGATGGTGTCAACGTCGGTGGCGCTTGGGGTGTATGCCCACGTATACGGCCCCGTACCCGTTGGGGTGATGGTTGCCAGAGCGTCAAAATAGATTGGCAGGTTGCGTGCCGAAACAGGCGCATCGGCAAGGGTGATCACAGGCGCCTTCGCGGTGACGGTGGCTGAAGAGGCAAGGCGCTTTGGGCGAATGCCCGCGCTCTTATCATCGGCAAGATCAACGGTCACGCCCGGATCGATGACGCCCACAATGTCGGTATGTAGCAGCTCACCGTTGGCATCGTTGAACGATGACGGCGTGCCATAGGCGGATTCGCTCTTTGCCACTACCTTTGTGAATGCCTTTGCGCCTAGCGTCACAGCCATTTAGTCAACCTCTTTCATTGTCATAGCCGCTTTCGCGGTGGGCTTATTGTCTACGATTTCAACCAATCCTGAGGCCGCCAACGATGTGGCAACCGCGGCATCAATCTCAACCGCCTCATCGGATTCAGGCAGGTAGGGGTTGCCCTCCGGGCGGGGCTGCTTCACCTTTACCAATACCGTGCGCAATGTGTCAGGCACTAACGTTCACCCCTTCAAGCACGCTCACCTGAAGGTCAGCGGCAATCGTCATGTACGTGGTATCAGCCCACGTATCGGTGCCAATGGTAGTGCTTGCAACGATCGCCTGAGCCACCCCGGCTGTGTTCAATTGCACCTGCCCATCAAAGGCGCTGCGAAGCCATGCGCGCCATGTCAAAAGGTCAGCGTATTTTCGGCCCATGTCAGCCTGCTCTTGCAGGTACAAAATCACCGTGACGCCTAGCACCGTGGTGCGGCTGCCGCCCGTGCCGTAGGCGATCGAATCACCGCCGGGGATACACACCGCCGCGGGCACCACGGCGAGATTGTCAGGGGGCGTGGCATAGGCGTTGCGCAGGGTGTACCCCGTGGGCGGGGTGGCTGCCAATAGGCGTGCCGCCACCGCTTGATGAATGGTCAGGTCATTCATTAGATCGCAATGCCGCTTCGGTTGCGGTAAGGCTCAATGAGAATGCGCGCCTCAGGGTGCAGGGCTGCACGCATCGTCAATACGCCGCCCAAATCTGCCGAACCCACGATGCCGAATGGGGCTGTCTTCGAGCTAAAAATGGCCGATCCCTGAATGCCCGCTGCCTGCTTGATTGCGGCAGGTACCGAAGGCCAACCGAAGGTGCCAACCACCTTCACCTCAAGATACCCCGTAGGGAAATTCAACGTTCCGCCGCTAAATGGGCTCACGTCAATTTCGGTGTAGGGGCGGGAATCAAGCGCCGCATTGCGTGGCGCCAATACGTAATCGTTGGCGCTCCAAGCCTGCGAATAGGTGCCATCGCCGTTGATGTCGGTGGCAAGGCTCGTGAGCGTCACGATCGGATCGGTCAACACGTAATCCCACCGGGTGGCGGTGTAGTACCGGGTTTGGCTTGAGGTAGTGCCAAAGCCCACCTTTGTATCGACGTAATTGTTGATGAGCTGATCGGCAGCATCAAGGCAGGATTGCAGCGCTGAATCATCGGTGGTATCGGCTGAGGCAATCCCCAATTGCAATTTGAATTCTGCAAGGCTCATGTAGCTCATCGCCTAATTCTCCATGATCATGTAGGTGAGGGTTTCGGTAGTGGCGCAAATTGCCCAAAGCTCATCACCGGGGCGCAGGCGGATTTCAACCGCGGCCGCATCTTTATCGAATAGCAGCCCCGTTGCGGTGGTGACATTCGCAGCCCCAATGAAAACGTCAGCGTTGCCAATGGTGTGCAAGATGACGCGGCAGCCGTCAACGTCAGGCGTCACGATCTTTGCCGCGGTTGACGTCACCGCGATTTGCCCTGTAGTAAATGCCACGCTCTATTTCCCCTTTCGCCTCTTGGGCTGTGTGGTTGGTAGTGTAGCGCGCTCAATGATCGGCTCAGCCGTTGCACGCTCTTGCACCTGTGGCACAGGGGCAGGGATCGCGTACCCGTGGGCAATCATGTTGGTGGCTTCGCTCACGGGCAGGTCAATGATTCCCCCCGGCGCAGGCCACGGCTGCCCATTGCGCAACCCCTCAACCCGAATGATCAATTGAATTCTCATGGTTTCCCCTCTCTAAATGCTGAGGGGCTGAGCACCATGCTCAGCCCCTCAGCGAAACGCTACGCCTAAGGATTAGACGTTGGCGCCCTTGAATGTCTTCACGGCGTTTGGATCAATGAGGCCCGTAGCACCGCGGAGAATTCCGCGATACGTGATGAGCCCATTGGCGAACGCGTAAGAGGTATCCGCGGAGATTGCAGGCGCGCCCGCAACCACGGTGTAGATAGCGCCAAGATCACCGAAGGCGATGCTCAGAGCTTCGTCACCGTTATCAGCCAGAGCGGCTGAATAAACCGGGAATCCCAAGATCGTGTCAGGGCGGGTCTGATCACCCGGCACAAAGATTGGGCGGCTCGCGCCGTCAACCAACCCCATGACCGCACCCAACGTGGTGTCATTCATGAGGAAACCACGCTTTGCGGCGCGGCGTGCCTGCTGCTTGACGCTGTAAATCAGCGAGAGCAGGTTGGCATACGTAGGAGCAACGGCTGCACCCTGTACGCCAACGGTGGCGGCGGCTGCTACGGCAGGGCCTGCAACGGCACCATGCGCAACGGCCAATTCAGCGGCAAGCTTTTCGGTTGCCCATGAAGCCACGTCAAACATTTGATCCTGAACGGTTTCAATGCCAACCTGAAGCAGGCTTGCATACTTCACCGGGGTGAGCGAAAGGCTCGAATTCGTGCCATCGCTCTCACCGATTGAAGCGCCTTCGCTCACAGCGGCGGCTGTTCCAAGCGCCGTGGTGCGCGGGAGCGCAATCACGTTGCCCTTCGCAACCTGAAGCACCGTGACAACGGCAGGATCAACGAATGGGTTTACCTGACCGGCGGTGATCCAAAAACGATCACCCTGCTCAACGGCCTGCGTGAACGTCGCCTTTGTGACGTCGCGCAGCTCAACCTCACCACCCTCACGGGCGATGCGGCGAAGCTCTGCCGAAAGGTCACGCGTTGCATCGGCAGCCGGGGCGAAGGCAACAGCCTTTTCCGAACGGGCAGCGTCAGCGGCGGCGCGGGCCTCTGCGGCGATCTTCTCCGAAGAGATCGCGGAATTGAGAACGGCAGCCTCTGCCGTAAGGGCGTCAAAGCGTGCCTGAGCCTCAGCCGTGAGGGCTTCGCCCTTTTCGGCATGCTCTGCCACGATGCCCGAAGCATCGGTTAGCAGCGCGGCGCGCTTCTCAGCCAGATTCTTGATAGCGTCAGACATTTTCTAACCTCTTTCAATTTCTGGGTTTTGAACAATACGCCGGGCCACCTATCCGATGCGCCTGTTGATCAGGCAAACGCAGCGTGGCGCGTGGGCTGTTGGGGATTCTACCCCTTGAGCTGCTCCAATTTGAGGCGGGCTGCCACAACCGTGTGGTGCTCACCCATTGGTGCAGGCTCAGATTCGATCGCCTCAACCTCAGCGGCTGCACCCAATCGGGCGCGCACGGCATCAAGCAGGGCGGTTTGGTCAGCGTCAAGATCGGTGCCCGCCTTGACGGCTTCAAGGGTTTCAAGCAGCGCATCACCGTCAACGCCAATTCGCGTTGGCGCAATCTTTCGCACGGCTGTGAGCCCTAGCGTTGCCGGGTATGCAGGCTGATGCCCTGAGAGCGTTGACACCTCGAGCAGCCCAATTTCGGTGAGGGTGCGGCTGCCGTCATCATTCCAAACCTGCCCATTCTTTGGCACGGTGAAGCCGAAGCTCATGCCCATTGCCTTTGATTCGTTTTGCAATTTTGAGATGACGGCGGCGGCGTCAGGATCGGCAGGGTCAAGGCGTGCCTCAACCTTCAAGCCCACCGCATCTTCGGTGAGGCTCAGGCGCCCGCTTGCCGTGGTTGCAAGCATGCGGCTTTCATCATGACCGTGCAAGAATTTGATGACGCGGCGGCCCTGCTCAGCCTGCTTGATTGCACGGCTGAACGCGCCCTGCGCGATGCGTTCGATAAACGGCAGCCCCTGCGATTCCGCGCCGAAAACGGCAGCGTACCCCGTAAAGGTTTTCTGCCCATCTTCGGTGTCGCTCACCGTGAATTCGCCCAATGGTAGGGCGCGCATTTCATGTTCACGTGCCATCGCGTTGATCTCCTTTTGTGCCGCCTCCGCTGTGATTCTATCTGCCCACGCCAACACACGATCGGCGCCGTTTGTGTCTACGGGATTGACGCCCCAAAGCAGCGCGGCCACGGCTCCCGGCGCGGGAAAATCAGGGTGCTCAGCATCGCTATTCTGAGGCACGCCTTCCCAATCGCCGCGGTGCCTGCGAATCCATGCTGACATTCGCGCCACCTTTTCATCGTCAACCTCACCCGCGGCAAGCTGCCGCGCTTCGCGCACGGTTTGATCCTGCAAGCCTTCGCCCCCAAGCCCGCCCTCATACGCCTCAAGCCCCGCGGTTGCGGCGGCTGAAACATAGGCAGGCACGGTGACGATGGCGCGGCTCTCTTCGCGCAGCGCCTCTTCAGGCGTGTATGCCTCAATGCCTAAACCGCGCGCCATGTCGCGCACGGCGGGGTCATTGTCAATGGCGTATTCGATTTCATCGCCGTATTCTTTGGCAAGCAGGCCGTATTTGTATTCTTTGAATGCAAGCCCGGTGGCAAAGGCGCTGCCCTCAAAATCATTCAAATGGATTTCGTCAACACCTGCAACGCCATGCTCTTGCAGCCATGCGCGGGTTTCGGTGAGGCGGTCAATCTTGCGCGCGCTGACAATCAAAATCTGCGCATCACCGCTCATCACCTGATCATTCAGGTGATCGATCAGCGGCTGATTCGGCGCGTCATTCTCAAGAATCAACGTGCCGTCAAGGTCAACGATAATGTAGCTCAAGCCTGCGGCTCCTCACCTACGGTGCCAATGTTCAGCGGCTGCCTGAACACGTCACCTTCAGGGCCAAGAGGCGGGCGATCCTCCATAGCGCGCACCTCATTGAGCGTCAAAAATCCGCCTTCATTCAATCCGATTTTGTACGCCTCATAACGCTCTTTAGTGAGCGGGCGCAGCATTGAATCAACATTGAATCGAATGAATGTGGTTTCCCCAACGATGAGCCGCTGAAGCCCTGCCTCAAGCCGCGCAATCAGGCTGCCCAACCCAAGCATCAACCATTCACGGCTGACAATCTCAAGGCTCGAATAGCTAGAATTTGCGCCGGGTAGCTGTAGCAGGTGCAGCGGGATACCGTACAGGCGGGCGATCGCCTGCGTGCCTGCCTCCATGTTTGCCACAATGTCAAGGTCAGAGGGCTTGAAGGTGAGCGGCTTGAAATCCGCACCGCCCGTGAGCACCGCAATTTTGTGCATGTTGCGCAGGCCCTCATGACGGCGCCCAAATGATGCACGCAGGGTTTCTGCCTGATCATTGGTGAGCTCGCCCGGTACGGTCACCAATCCCGAAACCGAAGCGCCCTGCTCAAAGAATTTGGCGGCGTATTCGGTGGTTGCCTTTGCGAGCCCAAGCGTGATTTTGTGATGTTCAACAGGTGAGATGCCGCGTAGATCTTCGCCCACACCAAAAAGGGTGATGTGCACAATGTCCTCATCGGTGAGATCAACCTTGCCTGAGGTGGTGGTGATGCGATAAATCGGCGCGCCATTCTCACCGCGAAGCACCGCAACCTTTCGGGGATCAAGCAGGCGCACCTCAACGATCTCTGCACCATCGCGCAGGATCATCAAGAATGCGTTGCCGTCAATGAGCAGGCTGCTCACGGTACGGTGCAACAGGTCAAAGCGCGTATAGTTTTTGTTATTCGGCACAGGGTTATCAAGCCACCGCGGGCGGGTCACAGGGCGGCGAACGCCACCATCACGAATGAATACACCGACGGGCATGCTTGCCACGGTGTTGGCGTACAGCATCACCGATGCGTACAGGGCACCAATCGTGGTGGCATTTTTCTCATTGAGGCTTACCCCGGCAACGTCAGAATCAACAGGCCACATGCCGCCTACCTGCCGCTGCTCTACCTCACGCCCCAAGATTCGATCAAGAATACCCACGCAATTTCTCCCTACAGCTCAATGAATTGCACCGATGCCTTCGGCGTATCAAGCGCCTTTGCGCCTAGCGTAGCAGCACGCCCCCACGCCATAATGGCTGCCACGCAAAGGTCAATTTTCTTGCCCGCATCTTTCCCCTTTCGCACCTGCACGCCATACCTAGTCTGCACGGGGCTTGCATTCATCACGTGCCGGGTCAGCCGCGGGTCACCGTCATGCTTGAGGCGTTTGTTCACCACGGCATCGTAGAAAGCAGCGGTTGCAGGGGTCATGCGCGCAGGGCTTTGCGGGTGCTCAACCACGGGAAGCCCTGCCTGTTGCCAACGCTCCATGACGGCCTGCCAACGGTACGGGTCACAATTGATCTCGCGCACGTCATAGGTTTTGCAGATTTCTTCAACCCTCATTTCAACCTGCTCAACAGGCACGCGCCATGAGAGATCATCAATGGGGCGCTCCCACAGCCCAAGCGTAAACACCGCGCCATCGGTAATGCGCACGCCTACCACCGCCGTTGAATCGTTTGAAAATGAGCCATCGAATCCACAAACCAAAGGGTCACCCGGCTCAAGCTTCAAGGTGGTATCGGCGCATGAATCCCACGTGCCCGCGGGCAGAAAGGCAACGCCTGAGGCCGTGAATTGGTTGAGGCGCTTTGTTCTAAATTCGGCTTCGGGGGTGCGCATCTTCGCGCTCTTGAGATCGTCAAGGCTCAACAGGGGTGGCGTTGAGAGCAGCCCCGGATTCGCCTGTGCCCATTTTGTTTCATCGGCGTAGGCGTCATCATCGGCCTCAAACCACGCCATGCCCAACGTGGGGTCATCGTGCTCACCCGTGATGCGGCGGCGTGCCAATTGGTACAGGGTGAAGGCGATTGAATCCATGCCCGTTTGATCGGTACGCTGCCCCGCCGTAGTGATTGCCAGAAAGAGCGGGCTGCGCCGGGCGCCCATGCTCAGGCTCAACACGTCGAACAGGTCACGATTCGGCCATGCCGCCAATTCATCGGCAAGCACTAGCGTGGCGCTCAAGCCCTCTTTGGTGTACGCCTCCGAAGAAAGCGCCCGCCAAATGGTGCCCGTGGGTTTGAATTCTAGGGTGTCACGAAACACCTTGATTTGTTCAGCCAACATGGGGCTCATCTCAACCGCGCGCTTCGCGTGGCTCATCACCAATTTGGCTTGATCCCGATCGGCGGCTGCCGAATAGATTTCACCGCCCTGATCACCGAAGAGCCCAAGCGCCAACGGCACCGTTGAGAGCAGCGCGGTTTTGCCATTCTTACGGGCTGCACCCACCATGAAAAAGCGGTGGGCAAACGTGCCATCGGCTTTGCGGGCTAGGGCATGGCGTAGCAGCTCACGTTGCCACGGGCGAAATTGCATGGGCTCGCCTGAGAGCCCGCCGATCGAATCTTTAGCGATGGGCACCAATGCCTCACCGAATGCAGCCACCTGATCGCCTAGCGATCGGGCAAGATCTTCAGCCCCGGTGGGCGTCAACCATTTGGGCGGCCATTCGGCAACGCCGCGAATTTCTCCCTGAATTCTTCCAACAGGGTGCGGGCCTGCACCATTGCGATGCCTAGCCTTGCCCGATCGCTTGGGGTCAGCCCTAAGCTGCTCAGCCATTTGTAAATCCTCTCTTCGGTTGCCGTGCGCATGCCCCAAGCGGGGTGCGCGTAGGCATAGCCTTTGTCTGTGAAGAGCACCATACCATCGGCTTCAAGCCTAGCCGTGATTTGCGCCAAAATTGATTCATCACGGCAAAGCATCGTGAGGGCTTCGCGGTCAGATTCTGCCAACCAATCGCAGGCCGATGTGATGCGCAGCCAAACGCCCTGCGCCACCGGGTCAAGCCCCTCAGGCACCTGCAATGCGTTGAGCGGTGCCACACCATTGCCCTGTTTGGCGGGCATGCGTGAAGGCTTGAGCGTGCCGCGTTTGGCTTTGATTTCATTTGGCAGAGGCTTAGGCGATGCCATGCAAACCCCCACCTACGGCAAACCCCCACCCCCTGTGGTTGCCCATGCACGCATGGGGATCGGCGCTGGATACCTTACGGCTATTCATGCGCAGATTCTAACCCGCCCCCCCTATGTTGCGTCACCTTGCCGTGGCAAGAGCGGCAAAGCACGCGCAAAAGATCTTTGGGCACCACAGGGCTTTGCCCCGGTTGCAGGGGGTACACGTGATCAACGGTGAGGTTGGCAGGGCTGCCGCATCTCTGGCACCACGGGTGTTCACGCCTCATCTCCGCGCTCAGGCGCCGCCATGCAGGGTCAGCGTAGGGCTGAGGGCCGCGCTCACGCTGCCGCTTTGCCGTGATTTTATTTGCGCAGGTACCGCATCGGTTGCCTATGCGTTGCAACACGCCACAGGTCAGGCAGGCGCGGGCAAACCTAAGCGGCACGGGGTTTGAAATTCGGCAGGGGCAAACGCTCAGCCACAATGAAGCTCAGGGCTTCGCATACCCTTTCGCTTTCGGTATCAAATTGAGAATCAAACAGGCTGAACGCCTCAGCCCCCAAGATGCCATCAAGGTGCGCCACCATTCGATCAAGGGCGTGATGGTGCACGTGCATCAATTCGTGGGCAAGCACCCGGCGCTGCTCACGCGGCTTGAGCTTGAAGAAATCGTTTGATAGGCGAATGGTTGCCACCCATAGGTTGGCGCTCACCTCAATGTCAGCCCACGCATCATCGGGCGGCAGATCATCGCTCGCCTTCAATTCCCATTCGGTGAGGCGCATGATGCCGCGGTTGGCGTTGAGGTATGCGGTGACGCGCTCACGCGGTGTTGGGGTGTTAGCCGCCCGCGCGTGGGAGGATTCACGCGCGGGCGGGGGGCCGCCACTAGGTGACGGCGTGCGCCGATTGTATGCCATCAATCCCACCGATCAGGCGATGACACACGCTTTGTGTGCGCATTGCCTTTCAACGGCAGCGGTGATGCCGGGCGAAGCACGCAGGTTGCATCGGGGCAGCGTGGCGTTTTGCCTTCGCCTGTATCCCCACCAACGCACCAATCACAAAACCTGTTCACCAACATTTGCAATCGGCGTGCCTCTTTCTCTGCCGCGCTGAGCTCAGGGCGCTTCGGTGAGGTGTACGGCTTGGGGAGATCCTCACGGCTCACCCAATCATCATCTTCAAACGGCCCGAAGGCTTGGGCGAAGATGAAACAAAACCGTTCACTAGGGCGGCGCTCTGCCTTCGCATAGGATCGAATGGTGCGGCCTGTGATCTCAACGCCGCATTCACGCATGTGGGCTGCCACCTTTTCTGAAGCCACCACCGCTGTTGAGCCGGGGTATGCCTCAAGCACCCGTTTGTTGATTACCTCAGGGCGCAGGCTTCGGCTCATGGGAGCACCACCAATGCAATGGGCATGACGCCGCGCCCTAGCGGTACGCCTAGCGCCTGCCATACCTCAGGGCTCAGATCAATCAGCCGATCATCATTTGGGTTGGCACGCTGCCCATAGCAGGTGCAAACGTCAACCACCTGAACGATGACGCTGCGCCCCGTCAACAGGCTCACCACCTCAACGTTCCATGACGTGCGCCATGCGTGCGGCTTGAAGGCGCGCACCTCAGCGCCAATGGCGCCGTAAAGGTCAATGCCTGCCCGCGTGTACCACGTTGAGAGATTGCGGCGGTCAGCGTCATACCACGTTGCCGTTCCTACGAAATACCCAAGCGGCACAGGCGGCTGATCGGCCAACACGCCCATGGCGTAGTTTGGCGGCGGTGCCGCGGGCTCACCCGTTGGCACAGGGTTTGCGATCGGCGCAAAGATCAGCGCCAACACCAATGCAATTTTCATTTCGTGCCCTCCCTGCTTTGTAGCAGCTCGATCAGCGCCGCCCATGAGATCACCACCATGCGGCGGCTCTTGATGCCTGAGCCGGGGGCATCTTCAACCACTAGGGCAGCCACCTCATCGGCCTTCGGCTTCAATTCGTTCAACCATTTGTCATAGCGTTCAGAATAGGCGCCGCCTTTCTTCGCGCTGATTATGATGCCAATGCCGCGGGCGTCAACCTTCCCGCCGTATTGCCCCACCCGCTCACCTGCCAACCCTGCTTCGGTGAGCTCAGCCGCTAGGCGCCTTTCAAGCCCGTTGCCCCTTTGCCTATTGTTTTTCCCCCGGCGGCGCGCTGCATTCTGCGCGTCAACGTCAAGATCATTGGTGCGCGTCATCGTGCCAACACCCCAAGCGTCACAGCGGTGAGCATGCTGATTGCAAACCACACGGTGACGATCGGCAGGTTGGCGCGCCGATCGGTAAGCGCGATCCAAGCCATCATCAACCCGATAGCGGCGTGCGCCACCATCAATGCCACGGCAAGCCCGCTCATCGAACGCACGCTTTGTGGCGCCAATGCAGGCGCACATTCCCCTTCGCCCCGTTGAACGTGATTACCTTTACACGCTGCGCCGGGAAGGTTGGCTTTTTGGCATCGGCAACCTCAATGCTCTTGCCGCATTCGGTGCAATCGGTGACGCTCCAACGCGGGGGCAACGATGGCCCGCCCCGCTTAGCCTTCACGCCTGCCATTAGGCTTGCCCTGCTTCAATGATCGCGCCCAATCGCGCCATCATGCCGCTCATTGCATCGTTGAGATTGTCACCCTCAGCGGTGAGGGTGTTGCCGTCATAATCCTCACAGGCAAGCGTGACGCGCCCGCTTACCGTGTCAATGGCGCAATTGGCGTAGCGAAAGCCCACCATCTCCGCCATCATTTGCAGATCGCCTAGCTCGCTCATTCTTTACCTCCATTCATGGCGCCCATAATGGCGCTCAGGCATTCTTGGGGTGTAAGGGCCTGCGTGTCAAGCACCAATTCCGCGGGCAGGTCACCCGCCCGGCTTTCGGTGATGTCGAATTGCCACGGCTCAGGATCGCCCACCTGAGGCCGCACCAATCGCACAAACAGGGTTTCGGGATACCACGCCTCAATAAACGCCCGTTCAGCGTCAAGCCTCACGTCATCGCACACCCACAATCGGGGATCACCCACGTAGCGGGTGCCGTCGGGATCGCGCCCCTCAACCCGGCGCTTCCATGCCCGAAGCCAAAAGAGAGAATCCATCTCCCTCAAGGCAGCGCCAATGTTTTGTGCAAGCTCACGCCCTGTCACTAGGGTGCTCAAGCCCAATTGGTGTTGCGGGTATTTGGTTTCTTTGTCATAGGTGCCAAAGGCAATGCGTGCCACCTGCTTGATCGAATCGGCAATGGCCACCCGATCGTAGGTGCCGCGCTCACACAGCATTTGCGCCAATGTGGTTTTGCCTGTGCCTGCCCTGCCCATCAATGCCACGTTTCTCATGACACCACCCGCCGCAAAATCTCACCTGCCGTCAAGGGGGTAGGGGGATTCTCTCTATCTCTCTCTGCTCTCCCTCTCTCTCTAGGCTGTTTGGAAACCGTCAACCCCGCCGATTCCGAACGGCGCCGTGCCGTGAACGCGGCTTGACGTTGGGTTGATGTCGGGTCAACCTGATACCGATGCCACCCCAAAATGGCAACGATCCCTGCCTGATCTACCCCCAACAGCCCCTTTTCAATGAGGCCGCTGATTGCCTTCCCGTACCGGGTACCAATGCAAGCCTTCAGGTGCTCACGGCTCTTGAAGATGCCGCCGCTCCGAAGCTGCTTTGCCTCCGAAATGGCGGTGATGAATGCCCGAAATTCGGTATCGGTAAGGCTCGCAATTTTGTCATCTTTGTGGGCGTTGGCTTCCCATTTGATCCAAAGGCTCATGCTCTATTCCTCCAATCTGGTGGGGGCGGCAATGCCCTGCCGCCCCCGTGAATGCGTGATGCTAAAAGGGCAGGCTCTCAAGGTCAACCTCTGCCCGCTCAGGCTCACCGCTAGGCGCTGCCGCCTGCGCGTTTACCCAATCGATCGAAGGCTTACGCTTGCAAAAGCCGCCGTCACCGTTGCGGGAAGAGCAGGCCCAAAATGCGCCATACGCCTTGCCCGTGGTTTTTGATACGCCGCCCGGCTTTTGAGCCCACGGCTGCCGATGCTCAGGGCATTCACCCTCAGCGAAGAGCTGCGCCGCCTTGAGCACCACCGTTTCATGCCCTGTGGGCGCTGCCACGGGGGCAGGAGCTGCCACAGGCTTCAACGCAGGGGCTGAAATGCGGGGCGCTGAGGCCCGATCACCTGCGTACAGGTACCTTGCAACGCCAAACAGGCTTGCACAGCGCCTGAGGGCATCGCTCGCCGCCTCTTTGAGGCTCTCCCCGCTGCCGCCCGTTTCGTACCCGAAATCTTGACGGCGTGCCACGCCACCATCGGGGAATCGAACGGTGAGCATGCCCACCACGGTGTTGGAATCGCGCACAGGCTCACAGGCGAAATCCCACGCATCAATGCCCAACACCTCATCAAGGCGTGCGGCAACGGTGCGGGCGTCAACCCATGTGAGATCTCGCCCACCTACGCCGGGGCGGTGCCTGATTACCTCAGGCGGGAATGGTGCCGCCAATGCGGCCAGAATCTCAGCGTGCTTCGGCATGTGTTGTTTCTCCCTTCAATGCTTTCATGCTCTTCAAATACCTTTGCGGGACACGATTACCCCACGGTGTTGCCTCCCATACTTTCTGCCCTTCGCGGGCCTCAATCCAACCGATCACGTCAACCACCCGATACCCTGACAGGGGCAGCGGGTAGGCAAGCACCATGATTCGATCACGTGCAATGTCACGTTCACGCACCTGCAACCCGTTGCCGGGCTTCAGGATTCGCCGCACCTCTAGGCGCTCGCCCACGTCAGGATCGTTGCGATGGGCGCCGTGATCGTCACGGCTCCAAGCCAACCCGTGCCAATGCTGACCCGTGAGTTTTGCCACCGCGTATTCGGCAACGGCCGCCACGCAATGTGAGGTTTGGGAATCGTCAGCCTT
>Ga0315909_10002139_pt1 | contig 25769 bp, 47 predicted proteins | sample LakEriMetagenome_11_FD_203527 | JGI IMG/M metagenome (GOLD analysis project Ga0315909, IMG submission 203527) | Freshwater fungal communities from buoy surface, Lake Erie, Ohio, United States - Buoy 2 MA125 | ecosystem: Environmental > Aquatic > Freshwater > Lake | place: USA: Lake Erie, Ohio...
ACCGACGGCTTCGATGTTTGGGTCCTTTTCAGATGACTCACGGAGTTCATCACCGAAGGTGACACGGGTTGCCTGCCACGAGGCAGACTTAGAGTTAAACCCTACGCCAGCAGCATACGCAGTCTGTAGATCTTGATACATTGGATGCGTCAGACGTTGCTTGATGGCGTAGAGAAAGTCGGCAGCTAACTGCTGCGTTTGGGATACAATCAATACTCTAAAGTTAGGATTCCTACATACCTGCCAGGTGACGTAGTCCACCGTGATCGTGATGGACTTGGCGTGGTTGGGCGGGATATTTATCAGGACGCGGTTTGATGCCAAGCCTGGCTCAAACTTCATAGAGGGGTGTAACCACCCTGGCTCCCTACCTTCGATTACATCTACGATGTTTTCTTGGTGGGGGAAAGTCTTGCTATGCAGGAAACGTTGCCGGAACTCGGTAAAGGTCAGGTCGTGTACATCGCCGGAGGCGAACTGCTTATCCTTGAGACCAAGGCGGGTTCGATCTACCTTATCTGCAAAGACCTTGTCTGTGCGACGGTAATACTCATAAGTCTTAATGGACTTGCCAGCGGAGGCAGTAGCTGCCTCAATGGTCATACCTTCTGCAACGGCGCCGAGGATAATTCTCTTGGCTATGTCTGCTGAGTTGTCAGCCACGTATTCCTCCTACAGATTAAATCGCCCGAAAGTGATTTTATTATCGGGCTGAGGAATTTATCGGATCTAATATTTAGATAGAACTCACCCGACTAAATAGCGCCGCTAGCGTCGGGCTTAGCGCCCGAAGGAGCCACAGCGAACTGAGGGGTAGGTCAGTACTCGGCCTAGGGGCCTCGTAAGAGGCGTTGGCACGGGTCGCAAAGGTCTTCCCCGCTTTGCTCCCCTACTGTATATAAGGCAGGAAATTTACTGCATTTCCCGTTTTATTTATGTGACGTTAGTCACACACGGTATAAGTGCTGTTCAGAGCCACTTACAGCTTCACTTTAGCAAATATTTTTTGCTGGGGAGTATTGTACTGTAGGGGCCCCAGATTAACACCGTGGGGTCCGTTTTCTGCTGCCCTGCTGCCCTGCCCTGCTTACCGTTGGACACGTGGCGCGGTTATGTCTAAGTGAAAGTAGACGGGCGGCCTACCGCACCGGCGCGGCCTGCCCTTATCCCCTAACCTACTTAACACAATAACCGCTAAGGATGAGTAGATAAGTGGCGGGGAATTACCCCGTCAATATCGAAAGGCTTACCAATGATCCTAAACACTCACCTATCGCAGGACTCAATCACCCGCCTCATCTCGTGGTGTTTCATCTACGCCGTCTTGCACCCGGAAGAATTAGACCGTGATAAGTGGGACGGCCTATTTCGTAAGCGTTAGACCTACTCACTCAGCTTTGGACATCCCCGGCCTAAGTGTCCACCGTGTTACCCGTCGAAAGTGTGACCGGTCATCGGCCAAATAGTTACCGGTTAGCCTTGCACTATTCCCCCGATCCGGTATAGTACGACATAACAACTACCGAAAGGAAACACTATGAACACCGAAGAAACTTTCGCAGGATATATCAACTCCATCAAGCCATTCACTATCGGAGATCTTCGCCAGATCATCGAAACCCTGCCGGATAATATGCAGATCTTGCTAGCCGAAACGCCTAAAGGATCTTTCTCCGATTGGTTTAATATCTCTCACGAGGTAGGCGTCCCGGATCTTTCGGTAGATGATTCCACCTATTCTGCACTCACTTTCTTCCCGGTGGATAACTACGACTCACGCCAATTCTAAAGATCGAAACGCCTCCGGGCGTCTAGGCGTGACGCGCCTACTGATGAGATCAGTCTACCGAAAGAGGAGAATAATAATGTGCGAGGAATATAACGGTTGGAGCAACCGCGAAACGTGGGCAACTAAGTTGCACCTAGACAATGACGAGGCTCTCAATGAGTACGCGTGGGAATATGCCCGCGAATACGATCAAGCGTATGAACTAGGGCAAGTCATCAAGAATTGGATCGAGGAGGATCTTCTTACCCTAGAAAATATCGCCGGCAATCGTGATCTCTGGTTAATGCTTACCGATATCGGCTCACTCTATCGCGTAAATTGGCGCGAGATCGCGCAGGCCTACCTCGACGAGATCACTATCGAATTGGCGAATTCGCTATGAAATTAACTAGACGCGGGCGCGTAGTGCGGGCGATAGTGCTAATCACCGGGGCAATTCTTGCCCTGGCCTTTATCTCTTCCCGCGTATGGTACACGCCCGCCGGTTATTGCATTGGCTCGATGAGTGAGTGCGTAGGGATCTAGTGGCGTACTATCTCGCACCGGTGAGCCGGTGCGGGGTGGTCTGCTCCTAATCGTTAGGGCAGAATAGAGAGAGGTTAAGACTATGCGTAAATGTCTAAATTGTGAGAGTGTGGAGCTTGTATATAGTGGCGTGGATGCCTTTATTCTAGGCGTACCTACTGAGACCTATTGCTATCCCTGCGCCAATGAGATCAAGAGTAAGGGGGCGGTCATATGCTAAGCGCACGGGCTAAGCGTCACACGATCATCAAGGACACGCACACGGGCGAGATATTAGCGGTGGCAGACCTAAGCGAGGCGCGGGCGAGAGCTATCGTTAAGGCGTACAAATTCGCCGGCTTATGGGTTGAGGCGGTGAGCGCGTGAGCGAGAGAGTGGAGTTACTTATTACCCGCGAGGGTAACGCTATCCTAGGCAATTTTTACCGGGTCGTAGCCTATCGGGGTAGCTCACGCCTAGGGGAGAAGATCTATGCGGGCTATACCAAGCGCGAGAGTGTACGCCTAGCGCGTGAATTAGTGAGAGATCGAGGCCGGTTAGACTAGAGATACGGTATAGTAAGGTAAGAGATAGGCTATAGGTTATCTCTCGCACCCTCTCACGGTAGGGGAGGGTGCGGGGGAGGGCAAGTAGCCCTAAGTAAAGTAATGAGAAAGAGGGCAAGTTATGCAACTTCAAGAGATAGATACCTTGCAAGACCTAAAGTTATGGGTTGAGGAGAATATGCCCGGTGCAAGAGTAACAATAGATAGTGCCGGAGATTTAGTAATTAACACGGGGCTAATCTCCACTATGGGCGGATACCTACACGAGAGAGAGGGCGATGATGAGTGATTACTGGTACGCGGTTGATCCGGCCTTCGATGATAACTCGGAGTGGATCACGTGTGCGTGTGGGAGAGAGTATGACCGCAAAGAATATAATTCTGACGCTTGCGTAGAGTGTGAGAATAAACTAACTATCAAAGAGAGAGAGGTAAAGTAATGCAAGAAGACGCTATATCTTGGGGTGAGCTGGCAGAATTGACTCACGCCACGCAAGTAGAACGGTTCGGTTGGTGCATATGCGAGGACACCGACGGCGAAGGACAATTACACGATGACTGCCCAGTAGAGGGAGAGGGAAAGTAATGAATAAAGAATATCTGGCAGCTAAGGCAGAACTATGCAGTAATCTAGCGCAGGAGCAGCTCACCAACGGAGATAGCGAGGGCGCCGTTGAGAACTTTAAGCGTATGATTAAGGCGCTAGAAGAAATAAATATGATTAACTACCTAGAAGAGAGAAGAGGGCGATGACGAGCTTCCACCCCAAAGAATATGATCTCATCAACCTATATGAGGTTACCGATGAGCAAGGCGTAGCCCTATGGGGCGGTAACAATGAGAGCGAGGCCATCAACTGGTACCTTAGAGGTAATGAAGCTGGCCGGATCTTGGTGTCTGCGTGGGATAGTAACGAGGAGGATGCCTATATGATCGGTAGACCCATAGATATCACCGATATTGTGACGAAATCTATGGCGTATGGGGCAGACGGATGAGGTTTACTATCGGGATCATCATAGTATTACTGATAGCCTATGCACTTATAGTTACGGAGGAGAAGTTTAATGACGGAGATCGCTAGAAGGATAGAGTCTGCCAAGCGTAGCGCGGTGGTCTATCGAAATTATAGGCGGGCGAGGGAGAGGGCTATGACTCGCCTATCCAATGCTTACCCTGAGACATACAAGGAACTGCTCGAACAGGAGAAAATTGTAGATGAACAGATGGGTAAGAAGTGGCTCGATATTGACGGCAGCACTAGTGAGTTTATGGATCCTGACTCCGATACACCACCTACGGGTGGAGGAGAAGGCAACCAAGCCAGCTCCCGTGCAGACAAAGGCAACGATGGAGGAGAAGCGTGAAAATAAAGCACTTATCGTTAGTTACCTCAGAGCACTCGGTTACGATGGGCAGCAGAGAAAGTGTGCCATCACCTTATGGACCCGTGAGAGCAGGCTTGACCACCTCGCCGATAACCCAAGATCAACGGCTTTTGGAATTGCTCAGCTCCTTAGAGAGCGTAGTAGAAAACCTGAACTACAAATCCTTCACGCTGTACGATATGTTGAACACCGCTATCGAGGAAATTTCTGCAGTGCTCTCAGCCACTCAGATCGAAGAGGCTGGTACTAATGAGACTCCTTGATCTATATTGCAAGGCAGGAGGGGCGAGCAAGGGTTACGCCGATGCCGGCTTTGATGTTGTAGGTATAGATATCAAGAAGCAGAAGAGATACCCTTATGAGTTTATCCAAGCAGACTGCCTTGAAATTATCAAGGATCTTGATTACCTACGCACCTTCGATATTATCACCGCTAGTCCACCTTGCCAGACTCACTCACGCACCAAGCATTTAAGAGATGCTCAGGGCAAATCAACCGATAAGGTGGACCTTATCCCTCAGACAAGGCAAGCCTTAATCGAGTCCGGTAAGCCATACGTAATAGAGAATGTTCCTGGTGCTCCACTGGTAAATCCGGTTCAGTTCTGCGGTTCATCCTTTGGGTTGAAGGTACGCAGACATAGACTCTTCGAGTCCAGCATCAAGATAGTTGGATCTATCTGCGATCATAAGACACAAGGTAAACCGGTTGGTATCTATGGATCTATGCGTGATGAGATCCCGCAGGGAGGACATACTGCCAAGTCAATCGAGGAAGCGCGTGATGCTATGGGAATTGAATGGATGATCTGGGGAGAATTAGTGGAAGCGATACCGCCCCGATATACTTATGAGATAGGCAAGCAGTTACTATCCGTGTTACAATAATCTTCTTTCCTTCCAGCACAACCTAGCCCTCACCGTTACCTCTTTCCGGTGGGGGTTAGTGCTTTATCCACCGTTACTGTAGAACCCTGGACCCTTAAAGGTGACGGCAGGCGAGGACCAGACACGCGACATAGAACTATGGCAGTCAGTACACATAGGCTCAAGAATCTCAGCGTGGATAGACTGCTCGATCTCTCTGGTGCTACCACACTCACACTTGAAGGCATAGATCATAGCTTCACTGCCTCTTCAACGCTTAAGTAACCTACTAACTTATCTACCTTAGACTTGTTAGCAAACTCTGAGGTCACTGGCATACGATGAGTAACCCACTCAGGCTCAGGTATATCCATCAGATCAAACGAATAGATACCTAGCGGAGTGGAGTTAATATAGAAGGGGATGAGGTCGCGCTCAGCAGACTGAGTGATGAGCTTGCGATACTTTACCTCTTCAATTAGCAGTGTGGGGTAATGAGTATGGCGACACTTGAGTTCGATGTAGTGTCCGGCCTTAGCACTGGTACAGTCATAAGTATCGAAGATACCTGGACTCTTAACCAAGTCAGGATAGAGACTCTCTTTGAGATAGTTAAATAACTCTTCTTCTCTCATCGCCAAGGTGTCTCCCCACCTAATTCATCTTGTAATCTACGCAGTGAGTTGGTGCATCTGCGATCAGCGGTGGACACTGCACACTCTAGGAAGGCAGCGATCTGTTGCAGCGTAGCGTTATCGTAGTGGCGCATACGCAGTAATTCCTGGTCCTTCTGATCTAGTTTAAGATAACACTTCTTAATATCTATCAGGCTAGCAAGCAGGTTGCCACCTTCTGATGGGCTAGATGATCCGCGTGGCTGACCATCGTTAATCATTTCCTGCATCTGCTCTAGCACTGTGCCATCTATGATGGATGTAATAACAAATGGCAGTAGCTGACCAAGGGTAAAGGTCTGGTAATAAACTTCATCGTTGATCTGATAGCCAGACTTGTTAGCCTTCTCCCTGCGTGCATAGCGTTCGACTGCACGCTTCATCTGCCAAGCGATACGGCTTTGGTTATATTCTAATTGTTTAGGATCTTCAACGCTCATCTGCTCAGTGATGTAAGCGTTACGCGTAACACCCCAGGCAATACACTCCTGAGTAACATCTTCTCGCTCTACCCAATGCTTGTAGCGCCGGTGTACTGCATAAGCAACAGACGGCGCTAACTCATAGATAATCGGATGCAGCTCAGTCACAATCAGTAACTTCAACCTCTGGCCATACGCCATCTAAGACCATCATCGCAATAGCAGAGTAGTTCAATAGATCGAGGAATGAATCACGCAAGGACTCGTTGCTAGGTTGCACATCAGAGTCAACCAAGTTGTTGATGCGAGCTATCTTATCCCACATACGTACACGCAGACCATTAAGTGGTCCACCTGGTGAGTGAGCAATATTCTTTGGGCCGTAATCGTGATGCTTACGGATAAGTAAGTTACCTGCTGCATCCATAATACGCCAGACATCTGAAGCAAACTCAGGGTTTACCTTGTCGGTGTAGGGCGCAGTAGAACTGTCTCTGTCTCCGTATTGATCTCTAGGATCTGGAAGCCCATATGCTGCAAAGTCTGTATCATCTGTTGCCATTCTTCTCTACTCACCCTTTCGGTTCACCCACTAGCAAGGTTCTGGTGGCATCTGCCCCATATGCTAAGTAGTAGTCATTGATATCCATACCAGGTGGTAGTGTAACAATAGTTGAGTTCAATATCTCATTTGCGACACGCTTAGCAAAGTCTGCACCTGGGTTACTGCCATCTTCTTTGATGTCGTTATCGCCTACAACAAAGACTGTTTCATAGCCTGTAAATAACTTAGGAAAGTGTGGCTTCCAGGACTGTACACCAGGGACACCCACTGCTGGTATACCTAACATCCCGCTAGTAACTACTGCATCTAGCTCACCCTCGCAAATAACTATGTAAGGCGATAGCGGTAGCACATCTGCCACGTTGTAAAGGTGTGCCTTCTGTCCAGTAGGTGAGCCATACCTAGGCTTGCCATCATCTAAGCGACGGAACTTAAAGCCTACACAACTGCCACCGGCAGTGATATAAGGGATAGAGATCCATCCTTCATACATCTCGTGACCATTCATCGGATCGGTCACTGTGCCTAGTTGGAACTTAGCTGCTACAAGTTCAGAGATCCCACGTTCGTCTAGTGCGACTAGAGTTTCCGGACTTACCTCTTGGGCGTATCGCTGCGCCGCTTCCAGTAGCAATTTCGACTGCGCGTTTGAGGCCATCCTTAAACTCCAAGTTCTCTATGATGCAGACTATGTTCACTGCATTTCCACCCTTACCGCAGGTGTGGCAAAAGTATAAGTTCTTATACGTGTTGATTACCGCAGACCTGCGTGTGTCACTATGCAAGCAACACTTGACCGATACATCTTGTCCTTCTCGTACTTCCCCACCGAAGTAGGTAACGATTGGACCTATGGGGATTGAGTTTGCATCAGTGGAACCGGAACTCCCTCGACCTTTACCCAACCTGGACCAGTCTTGTGCTGGCATACGCATCCTTCACACTTCTCGTGCCAGTGTGCAGCACGCTTGAGATGGTTGAGTGAGTTCTCCTCACCTGCCTTAATACAGTTATCGCAGATCATCGTGACTCTTTAATTGATTCAACTGTAGCTCCAGAAAGAAGTAAATTTGCGTGAGCTAAGCCCCAATTATATGCGTTGTGTTCTGGATTTGGATTGACTGAATCTTCTGACTCAACCAAAAGGTTACAGATTCCTGCACTAAACTTGTCTATGTCTACTAATTTGTATCTCATATCTTCTTCGCTCTCTTCTTAGGTGCAGGCTTCTCAGCAACAACTTCTACTTCTTTAACTACTTCTTCGACTACTGGTACAACTTCTGGTACAAGTATTTCTGATGTGGTGATATCACCTTGTGGTACTGGCATTACTGTTTCTCCTTTAACCATTGTGTTAGATCCTGGATGACCCAGGCTTTATCTATACCGGAGTTGCGACGCTTAACTACAACATAATGCAGTGGCACTTCCCCAATACCACGAGCCTTAGCGTAGTTAAGCGCCTCAACTTCGGCTTGCCTCCAGAACTCCGGCAAGTTTAGTCTCGCCGTGTTCTTGAGTTCTAGTACGTAGGTCTGTCCCGCAACAACACATACTAAATCTCCTTCGTCATCTTTACCCGCTAGACGTAAGCGGTCAGCTACTTGACCCATAGATCGTAGCCACTTCATAACATCTATCTCAAAGGCAGCACCCTTAGCCTTATTGTACTTCGGGTTGCTCATCTACCAGTACTACCTTGTTGATCTTGTAGACCACATCGCCTGCTTCATCCTTAACTAACTCGACGATACCAGATTGCAGCAAGGCACCAACAAAGTTGGTGAGGTCTACCTTGATTGCATCAACGTCTGTACGTAGTGCCTCGATCTTAAGATTATCTCTATACTTGTTTGTTAACTGTACTTCAGCCATTAGATTCCCTATCTATTGTTGGACTATGTAACCGCCTTGATATCCACTTACTGCATCGTTTCTTAGCATAACACCCCACGCATTTTTATCCGATATCTGACAAGCAGCGTAGTTAACAAACAGTGTTACGTAGTCCTTGCCATCTGCAGCGTGTGGACCAAAACGGTTCTTTACTGCAGCTACCTTGAGTTCACCGTTGGATGGGTCATAGCCCAGCGTTAGGATCAGCGCCGGCAACTGACTTACCTTGCCGTGAATGGCACGTCTAGCAGGTGGATTAGATGGTGATCCGTACTCACTCTGCTCAGATACGTGGTGTAGCACAAGTACACAGGCTTCAGTCTTACGTGCCATATCGTGCAGTTCCATCATAATCGCACGCAAGCCAGCCCACTCATTGTCAGTCTCTGCTGCTACGTTCATTAAGTTGTCTATCACAATTAACTCTGGAGCCTTGCCATAGAGTTCTACGTATGCCCTGATCTCTAACTCGATATCGTCCAGTGAAGGGGATGAATCAAAGACCCATTTAATATGTTCTAGTTTTCCAAAGTGCTTATCGTAGTAGTTCTTATCCTTAGATAAGTTTAGCTCCACCGATACCTGCGAGTGACCAGAGGCAACAGATGCTGCTCTCATCATCACGGTTGTAGTATCAGTATCTGCTGAGAAGAAGAGCGTTGATACATTTGCTTTCATCGCATAGACGAGTGCAAACATAGACTTACCAGCGTTAGGGGCCGCAGCTACCATACAGACTTGTCCTCGCCGGAACTTAATCTGCTTGAGTGCTAACCCCTGCCACACGTCAGGTAGTGGTGTTGCCTTGGTAAGCACTCCACTCCAAGCGCGTGATAAGTCAAGCAACGCTTCCTCCCTCTAATGCTATCCGTCGTTTACGTCTAATTATCCTGCGTTCGCCTTCAGCGATTCCTCCCCAAATGCCGTGACTTTCATTCTGTATTCCCCACTCAGCACACTCTGCTTTATGTGGACATCTTCTACAGATTGATTTAGCCATAACCATCTCGGTAGTGTTAGAACTTCCAGCTTCCTTTTCAGGAAACCAGAAGTCGCCACCGACTGTAGCGCAAGCAGGGTTCTCATAGAACCGAGGCTCGCGCACCGATCATCGAACCCAGATAGTGTCGCACTTGTCTGTTGCACCCTTTGGTGCAGCACACATATAGCCCTTCCAAGGTCCCTTGCTTGATGTTCCTTCACGAAATGCCATCACTCCGTGACGACAAGTATTGCTTCCATCTGATGCAGGAGCAGCAACTGGTGTTGCATTGAACTGCGCTGCTACTGATGCAACTGTTGGTGCTGGTGCTGCCGTGCTAGCACCTAGTTCGACACCGGTTGCCTTGATGTTGAGTGCGTTCATAGCAAGATCTGCTAGTCCAGTTTCTAGTTCTGTAACTGTTGCAGCATAAAGATTGATAAGTGTTCCATCAGATAACTTGTAGTTAACCTGGAACTTTGTTCCTTCTGTAGCCATTTATTTTCCTCCGCTAGGTTTGATGTTTAGTCTTGCAGTTTCCTCACCTACACTTACTGGGACAAAACCAATAAGTTCTTTTACTTTTTCTTTGTCAACTGTCTCACGACCTTTAACCTTTGTCCAACTGATTTCAATACCACTAGCAGTAACTCCAATGGTTCCCTCGAAAGAAGACTTGATTGAATCTCTTTCAGTTTCCAGATCTTTTATCTTACGATCTAATTGTAGAAAATGCAGAGCGTTCTTGTCAATCTGCTCGTCCTCAATGATTACTTCACTCAGGACGATACGTTCTTTTTTTAAGCCAACGCAACCCATCATTCCTGATGCGTCGTAGTACTGGCAGTAGTGCTTACAGAATGACTCATCCTTCTCAGGTTCTGGAGCTGACTCCATACCCTTGATCTCAGTCAACCATTCCATAGCCTCTAGTGCAATATCTTCATCGTAAGGTTCTGAGTGAACCTTGACATCCTTCTCAGCACCATCACGAGCAATAGCAACTAGGTTGACAGTGTTGACTGTGTGACCATTCTGCGCTAGCAGATAGCCATAGATCTGCACCTGCCAACGCTGCTGCTTTGATGGGAAGTAAGATAGGTTCTTTACCTTGCTTGTCTTCCAATCAATGACTGCGCCGGTACTAGGTATAAATAGATCCACGTGTGCTTTCATATCACCGTGTGCTACTGCAGTTTCTACTAGGTAGTCCTTACCATCTGGATCTAAGTGACCGATAGCCTCTTCGATTGCAGCGTGGATAGCAGTACCCATAATTGCTGCCAGCTTTGATTGGTTATCGTTAGTCTCAGGCTGACTGTTTAATCGGTACCAGACCTTACGACGACATCCACCTATCTCTGATGGACCTACCTGTGTCTGAGTACTGCGATCACGAGAGGCATCCTTAGCGTGGAGTACCGATAGCAGTAGTTCTTTTGGATCTGTAATCATTGCGGGTTCCTTACAATAAATGCAGCACCTGGATAGTTGGCTGCTTCTAACTGTTGTGCTATCTGTTCACGAAGTTCAATCTCCATAAAGACTGTTGTTGCTGATCTGCGACCAGAGGCTATCGCTTCCTCTAGTGCATACTGAAGTGTCTTTTCCATTATCGCTTATCTCTGTACTGTAGAAACGCATCGAAGGCATAAGCGCAGACGAAGCCAAGCAGTAATCCAAATAAAAATCCAAGCATTTGTTTATCCTTTCTCTTGAGTAACTAATTGAATCGGAGGACAGGTGTTCACGTCAAGGACCGACGCGATCTTTATTGCGCGTTCTGCTACAACCTTAGACATCAGCAGAGACTTATACGAATTAGGCTTGAGCGAGTAGAGGTAACCCAAGGCAAATGCTCCACCGCTACCGGCTGCAAAGAGTCCACGCTCACTAGCGTTGAAGGATAGATCTGATCCGATAGAAAATAACATCCCATCGAAGGCGATGAGGTAGGCAAAGCTGGCTTCCTTATCGGATGGATCGTATCCATTTTCCTTGAAGGCAGCGTAGATACTTGGCAGTATCTTCTTACCCATCCACTCAACGGGGTCGTAACCCTTATACGTTGGTGGTTTCCAATTAAAGGCGAGGATATCTCCAGGTCGTGAGTCGCCCGTGATACCTACCAGGTAGCTCCCAACGTGAACGATCTTCGGAGTCTGAGTAGATATGATGCGCTGATCGTTATCGGTGATCTGACTATCGGAGGCTAGCACTACAAAATCAGGTCCTTGGATACCTATCAGAGTTGTCATATGACAGATCATACCACTGCGTGTCGCAAGACACACTCTTATCGGGTGTGTGTACAATATGAGCCGTAGGCGAATAACGGCAGGCGGCCCTCATCGGGCCGAGAAGTAGGGAGGCCCGACACTATGTTGCTCCGTCTACTCTCCCTGCAGAAATTCATAGGCAGGAACAAGACCTACAATGGCCTTCCTAAGCCTTTTGGAGCCGATCTCAGGGGTCTAGGACCCGTCCACGCGTGTACCTGTGGATGCACTGTCTTCAACATTATGGCAGCCTTTGAGGACTATGACATAGCTTGGTGGCATCTTGACGGAACCTGTGCTAACTGCGGGAATCTGGTAACAATTCCCTGTCCTGTGGATAACCCAGACAAATAGAAAAAAGCCCCCCATCCAGGATTTCTCCTGAACAGGGGGCCATTGCCTCGCGCTTATGGGCTAATTACTTAGACCCACGACCAAACTCTGTTGCCTTTGGGTCAAGCCACTTGAGGACTGGACCTGCTACAGCAGCGATAGCTGCCATTGATAACTTCTTTGGATCTGTTTCTCCTGCAAGATAAAGAGCAATCACTGCTGCTATTCCTGCACGAAGGTATGTTGCGAGTACTGCTTGTGTCTTTGCGCTGATTTTCATTTGTTTTCCTTCTTCTTAGGTAGAGGCTTAACTGCTGCCTTCACTTTGTTGATGGCCTTTGGCTGGGGCAGCCAAGGGAACCAAGGCGAAGTGTCGTTGCCGCACTCTTCCTTGATCGAAATATGTAGGTGCTTGTGGTGTTTGTTGGAACCGGTGTAGTCACGGTCACCCTTTTCCCTTGACCAGATTCTGCCCTGAAATATCAGGTACTTAACTCGTGGATCATTCTGCAAATCTGAATAGGCGATAGTGCAGTCAATACCCTTAGCAGGATCGTGTGTGATATCTACTGCAAAGCCTGAGTTGTGGTCTGAGTTAGGGTTCTGATGTACGTGTGCTGCGCTAGGCAGTAGTCCATCTGATGCCTTCTTGCGCTTAGGAAAGTGTGCAGTTGCCTGACGCAGTGCTGCGATAGCAGCAGGTGTTGCCTTCTTTGCTAATGGAATCATCTATCTCTCCGCTATCAGTTTGTATAGATCGTCAATACGATCCTCTAGTCTCTTGACAGAATCCTTTATTGAGCTTCCACCATTGGGCTTGAGTTCGTTGAGATAGTGCTTGACTAACCATTTAACAGCGCCAACGAAGCCACCGAGGATTGTCATTACAGCAACAGAAATAGTTGCATAGTCTTGCGCTGTCATTAGATTGTCCTAATCGTGACTAGAAGTGTGCCGCCAAAGCCAGAGAACCTTTTATCCTCTGGAGTCTTATTCATAAAGTCCATCTCTTCGATGATGCCTAGATATTCCTCACCGGTTCTAAGGTCCTGAACTCGGATGGTGTCACCAAGATTTTCAATAGCTTCAAGTTGAGACATACGCTGATAGGCAGATCCTTCAAAGCCAATCTCATTACCAAACTTGTCGCTCTCGTGGTCATAGCAGAAGACTGGGTATTGGATCAGGCGCTGACGTGGAACTGCTGGTAGTGACTTCAACTGGTAGCCAGTAAAGAGTGGTCCCTTAGAAGAATCAGTACTTGATCTAATCATAGTAAACTGAAAGCCTAAGTACTCTTGTGAAGTAGTTGGGTAGTTGACGTTGATCTCAGGAACAGTTGTTCCTTGCGAGAATGTACCGATGTTGTATGTATTATCTCTTGAGTCAATAGACTCGATAGCAATGCCACCATTGGCTGTGTCAATACGAGCTTGTAGAAGTTTGTAGATCTTAGTTTCAAGTGTGTTGTAGCGGATGTAACCGGTACGCAGGTAGCCAGTTGCTACTAATGTTGTAGCTTCAGCCCAGATGTTATTGCCTGTAGCAAATGCTAACCTGTCTGAGTTACCAAAGAAGGCTACCTGGGATGCAGTTGCGCTAGTTCCAGCAGCAACAAGATCCCAAGCCCAAGGAAAGTATAGAGCGTTAGCGATGACAGTTGTGGATAGGTCAGTACGTACTAGCCCTGCTTCACCATCTACAAGGGTTGAGATGTAGGCATAACTATCTTTGAAAGCAATAGCAGTACAGGCTGCATCTCTAAAGAGCAGCGGTCCATACTGGATATCTCCAGTAGCATCAGAAACACCAACTCTAAAGCCAGCGCTGGTTGCAAGGACTGCATAAGTACCAAGGTAGACATCAAAGTCATTGATGCGTTCGCCGTTTGGCATATCAATAATTACAGTAGGTGTTAGTAACTCTGGAAAACCTAGAGTGTTAGTGTTTGCAGTATCAATGCCAATCTTAAAGACAGATGATGAGGTTCCATTCGGATCGTATCCTGAGATATAGATAGCTTGTGGTCCTTCAGAGATACTTGACCATACCCAAGATGAGTTAGGATGTGTGTATAAAGGAGTAGCAGGTAGCGCAGTTGATGCGGTAGCATTAGCGTTAAGTTCATAGATAGCGCTACCAATAGCAGCAATAAGACGCTGCTTGACATAGCGAATAGTTGCTCTGGTTACTGATGGAGTATTATAGATTTCGGAATCGGCAGGTGTTGCTCCTACTGAACCTTTGTGTATCTTGGTGCCATTGATAAAGTAATAGTTTGAGCCATCAGTTGTAAGGCTGTAAATAGTTGAGGTTGTCCCAGCCTGAGCAATAGTTGTTGGTGATCCAGCGCTGGTAATCTTTTTTAGCAATGCACCATCTGTTACAAAGATGCAGTCATTGGTGCCATCATTGACACCGATCATCTGAGCAGGGGCAGCACCTGCATAGAAGCTGGCTGTGGCATTAAGCAGTGTTGCCTGTCCTCTAGTCCAGACATCTATACCTTTAGACTCTGTGTATTGAAAGCGTAGTGACTCTTCTTGAATAGGCTCAAAGTACTTAATGCCTGCCCCAAGGTGGAATGAGGATTGAGATCTAACCCACCAGCCGGTGAGTGTCTGCTCACCAGGTTCACGCGTCTGGTCAATCTGTTGCTTGCGATACTGCGCTGTAACTCGACGATAAGGTTGCTCATCGGATGCTGCAAGAAAGAACGGTAGCCCTGAAAAGGCTACTTCGTAGGCTGGCCCAGTTGGAATATAGGCGGTAGATCCTGCAGGGTTGGAGAGTACATAGGGTATTCCCTCGGTGATATCGTCGCCGTATGGCACTGTGACTCCTTAGTTGTTTGTAAGTGCTGCGATCTCTTCACTTGATAGGCCAAGTGCTGTCAACTTTGCCTGAGCAGATTCTTTAGTTGCTGCCTTAGCTGTTGCCTTTGCTACCTCTTCGGCTTCCATTGCTGCGATAGCATTTGTTAATTGCTCATCAGTTGGAATTGGAAACTCTTGACCAACCCAAGTGATCTGATGAGGGTCATCGTTAACCATACTAAACACTGCTTCTGGATATAAGAAGCGAATTGCGTTAAAGTTTTTCATACTAGGATCTCCATTGCTGAAATTTGAATTGATGCTGCGCCTGAATTTGCTGTCCAATTAGAAGCACTAAAAACATTGTTAATCTGCATTTTGTAAGTAGTCGCAGAAGTGGTAGCAGGTGAATCTACGTATTGTCTTGCATAAGGCATATAGTTAGCAAAGTTTGTGCTAGCACCTCCGGGATAATATGAACCTACCAGTTCAGCAGTAAGCGATGTTGCACCGCGTAGAAGTTGAACCTGCCCACTTTGATAAGCTGTACCACTTCCAAGAATGTTAAAAGATGTGATGATAAGAACCTTGCTGGTTGAAAGCGTTGGAGTAATAGTCACAGATAAACCGCTTACATCAACATAACCTGCACCACCTGTGGCAGAGGTTATATTTGTTGTTGTGGCTGTGACGATCTGACCAATTCTAGGAGTTGATGAAACTGTAGTCCAAGCCAGCCCTCTAGTCTGTGAACTATCTGCAGTTAGTACCTGACCGTTAGTTCCTACTCCTACTCGCCCTACTGTTCCAGCAGCAGATGCTGCATAGATATCACCCTTAGCGGTGAGAGTATCTGGTTGGATTGCAGTATTGAAGTAGATAAGATCAGATGATGTAAGAACGTGCTTGATAGTTGCACCAGCGTTGTGAGCAATACCAGATACTCCAGGAGTTCCGGTTCCTGCTTGACCTCGACTGATGGTTAGCGTGTCACCGGACACGCCTGTTACATAAACAATTTCTTCATTGATGGTATCTACATCTATTGCAACGGTAAAGATATCTACGTTGCCAGGAGCAAGTGATACACCACCCAGTAGGGCAGTAGCAGCAGCAACTGATGGAAGAACCATAGTAGTTGCAGTAGTGTTGATACCACTGTTAAGCGTTGTCTCAACGCTGATACTTGAATATTCTCTAGTCATTGTCTGCCTTACTTTGTGTAGTGGATACGGATTGGGTACTTGTCTTGGAGTTTAAGCGCTTCGTCATTGAGTCTCTGCTGATATAGAGCATAGATATAACGGGATGAAGCAACGCCTGCTGTGCTTGGAATCTTGGTATCGTTAAGGTCAGCTTCTGCTGAACTCAAGTTGATACGTCCAGAATCTACATAAGATAGCAACTTGTAGCAGGCTCCTAGGATTACTACCTCAACAGATGAGGCAGGTAACCCTGTTACATCTGCGTAGTCATCTGTATTGTTATCTAAAGTAGTAGGAGTAGTTGTGTAGTACACCTGTACTGTTCTACCAGGCTGGATGTTTTCATAAATATTTACTGTGTTTGTTGTATTAAATGTTGCAATGTTAGCCATTGGATCTGCACGCCAGCGGTTGATAGGTAGCCATTCAAGGCTTGAACCTGTTGTCTGCCAAGACATATAAAGGATTGATTCAAGATCATCAGGCAGGGCGTAGGTTGTCTGGCTTGCATTAAAGGTAAAGGTAGTCGAAGAGACAGCCCAGAGCTTAGGATAGAGGCTATTGATTACATCGTTGATAGCCTTCTTAATTATTGATCGTGGGAAGGTTGGAGTAAGAGTGATCTGTGCGTATTGACTGTGAGGTGCAGGTGATGTTCCCTGGTATCCTCGACCAAATCCTGGAGCTGCATTAAGTGTGCTGCTTGTCTGGCTAAAGTTATCAATCCAGATAAGTTCATCATCAATTTCGATAATACCTTTGGCTAGGTTGGCAGATGAACCGATGCCAATAGCCGTTGCTGTTGTATTGATAGCAGATGTTAGGTATGTGATTCTATCTTGACGCAGGGTATAACCTGCTAGAGATGAGCGAACCTCATCAACCATATCATTTAGTGTTGGCATTATTTCCTTTCATACCAGCCATCTCCCCATAGAGTTAGCAGTCTTGCAAAGTATTGCTCGTATTGTGGTGCAATAGCCTCTAATGAATACAACGCTACTGCTCTCTTATGTATTGCTACTGGGTCTAAGTCCTTGACCCATTCTGTTGCTACTGCAAACTCCATTGCATTTCTGCAACGGTATCCAGTAACTCCGTTTGGGTTAGTCTCTGTGAAGGCTCCCCAGTCTGTGGTAATTGTTGGAGTTCCGCAGGCTTGCGCCTCGATCACCACATTACCGAAAGGTTCTATGTAAAGTGTTGGAGCAAATAGGGCAATAGCACCACCCATTAACTTTGCTCGTTCTTCTGGCCCTACTGGTCCTACCCATTCGCCATATTCAAGTTTAGGTTTACCAGGACCGGCTAAGATAAGTTTAAGACCAAGCTCTTTGCAGACGTGCTGGGCAACGATGATGCCCTTGCGATCTACCATACGACCTACGTACAGGTAGTAGTCTTCCTTCTTCTCTTGTAGCGGGAACATCTCTGGTTCTAAGTAACCAGGTATTACCGCATCATAGAAGTTACCATCTACCATTGTTGGGTCTTTATATGCCGCATAGATGCTGTGCATCCAAGCGTAAGACTCAAAGACTTTGTACTTGCTAAAGACTCCACCGTAGCCCACACCAAACTCGACGCTCATATAATCTGGATAAGCATCTGCGATAGGCTTTTGTGAAGCCCCACCGATAAGGCAGATAAAGTCTTTCTTCTGCAGACGCTTACCTAATTCGTGAATGGCGTTCTGATTAAAGATCTGCCAATGAGGTAACGAGTTATCAAATGCAGCTTCGGTATAGTGTTTATCACCGAGTGCCTCGTCTTGCTGTTCTTTAGTGATGCAGGTGATGAGTTCATCAACCGGTGCTTCATTCTGATCTCCAGCATAGAGATAGACCGTATGGCCTAGACTCTTCATCATCATACAAAAGCGCCTTACCTTTTCGGTATAGGCACAGTTGACATAATCTTTAGTTGTCTGGGTATGTGGCAGGCTTATTACGTGGAAACGCATTGACTCTCCTAGTATTAGAACTTAGGAAATTATAGCCGAGATCTCTTCACCAGATAGGCCCAGCGCCTGGAGTTTTGCTTGTGCTGTTAACTTAGCATCAGCCTTAGCAGCCTCTGCTGCCTCACGCTCTGCGCGTTCGATCTCTGCAGCCTGTGCATCTACTGCACGCTGCTCAATCTCTTCAGGTGTTAGGTCAATGTATGAGTGTGTTCCCTTTGCTACATCTACTACAAGTTTCTTTTCAGCCATTGTTTTCCTCCATAATGATTACGTGTGTAGCATCTGGACAAGACCAGGTGCAAGTCTCTTCGTCAAAGGCCACCTTATCTGGGTGGCACTCTGGCTTTGGTGCAATGAAAGCATCACGGCCTGCATCGTATGAATAACCAATTCCCGCGTAGTTCTTGCGGATGTTGCCGTTGTAGCTTGTTTTCACCCAGGTACCGCCAAGGGATTCCATAAAGGCTTGCCCCTCATCAGGTTCACTGTTATCGCCTACAAGTACGCGTAAAACGATGTTGTTCTGATCTATCTCTGCCCAATGTGACATTTTATTTTCCTTTACGCTATTGGATATCTAATAATAACAATACCTGAACCACCTGCACCACCAGTGTTTGTGCCACCACCACCGCCGCCTGTATTTGCTGTTCCAGAGCCACCAGTTCCAGTAATAGCACCAGCACCACCACCGCCATTACCACCTGCAAAAACAGTTTTTGACAAGTTTGTACCACCTGAACCGCCGCCTGCATACCAATAAGTTCCGCTTACATTTTGACCAGTTGAAGTCGCTGATCCCCAAGATGAATAAGTTGAAACACCATTGCCGCCTGCACCGCAAGCACCAAAACTTGCAGCGCTTCCAGCGACAGAAAAACCACCACCGCCGCCACCGTTATCAAAGGAAGCGTTATCGGTAAACCCAATACCACCGTTTGAACCTTGTCCTGATGTTGCAACACCAGCCGCATCAATTTGACGATTTGAACCACCGCCCGAACCACCATCATAATTGGTGACAGGTCTGTTTCCTGTTCCACCTTTACCGCCGCCAACTGCTGCAGTTAAAGACAGAACTCCACCAGTTATATTTGAGTTGACACCGTTGGTAGCTTGTGCAGAATTGTTAACACCGCCAGTACCACCGGCTCCTATGGTTACAGAATAGTTAGTTGCATTTGCTAGTGCCGTTGCTGAATTATAAACAAGACCACCAGCACCACCACCACCAGCACCAGCGCCGCCGCCGCCTGCAATAACAAGACAGTCAGCGGTCAGTCCAACCTGCGGCACAAAAGAACCGCTTGAAAGAAACGCGTGATACCAATAGGTGCCATCAGTTGCAATGACATTGCCACCGTAAGCCTTTGGCGCAATGGCAGGTGTGGTGCCAAGAGCTGCTATGCCATACAGTGAGAAGGTTGAGCCTGCTGCAAATGAGCCTGATGATGGATTTAATGTAACGGATGTGATTGCAGGATTTCCTGAATAACTCCACAAACCAGCCGTTAGCATTTGTGATTCAACAGCGCTGTTATTTTCAGCGGTTGAGTCTGAACTAATTGATTTGGCCGCAGTTCCTAAGAAATTGGGAATATACGATTCAGATGATGTAAAAGTGTTTGCAGTGTCAGAACCACCATTGCAGGCACCAATAAGAATTGCCGAATCAGCGCCATTGTTGTCAGAGCTGACTGTACCACTGTTGTTGTTAAGCCGTCTCCAAGAATATCCAGTAGTTATGCCATTAAATTTTGCATACAATCCAATAGCATTACTAGCAGCCGCAGCAGAACTTCTGACTGAGGAAACAATCTTCAAATCGGTGTAACCCGTTTGTGGGATGTTGGCAAATGTGACTGAAGCTGCTGATGCGTTGAGTTCGGTGCGTTCTAAAAGGACATAATTCTCTGGCATTTAGATCTCCTTATTTCGCATATCGAACTATGACTAAGCCGCTGCCGCCTGAAAAAGTGCTACTTGAAATTCCAGCACCACCACCACCACCGCCACCGCCTGTGTTAGCAGTACCATTTGTTCCTGCTTCCGTATCATTTGTGCCGTTTCCACCGCCGCCTACGCCGCCAACATTTCCTGTTTGATTTGTTGAACGACCATCTTTGCCGCCACCGCCACCACCAGCATAAAATGTAGATGTTCCAGAAATTGCTACTGCGACACCCGCACCACCCACACCTTTATCTGTAAGTCCACCAGTTTTGCCAACAGCGCCCGCACCACCACCACCGCCACCCCAGCCATAACTGTCATAAATTGCGGAAGTTCCACCTGCAAAGCCTTGGTTCGCTGTACCGGCTGCACCTGATTGTGTAAATGATGGATCAATAGCATAGCCACCACCACCAGAACCACCTGTGTTTGGCGCAAAACCATCCCAACTACCACCACGCCCACCGCCTGTAGAGGTAATTGTTGAAAATACTGAGTTACTGCCGTTGGCACCAGGCGCTCCATTACTAGTTGCACCCGCACCACCAGCACCAACTGTTACAGTTAAACCAACTCCAGCTGCTACTGATAGCGCAGATTCAAGTGCTCCACCGCCACCGGTTGCAGTGACAGTTGAACGTAAGCCACCACCACCACCACCACCTGCGGCGTTCTGATACCAACCGCCACCGCCACCGCCAGCGACTACAAGGTAGTCACAGGTAAGGGCAACTTTAGGAGTAAATGTTCCTGATGCAGCAAATGTGTGATACCAATACTGTGAATCCTCTGTGATGATACCGCCAGTTGCCTTTGCAGCGCCTTGGTCGGCGTTGGCGATACCGTAAAGTGAGAATGTCGAGCCGACTACATAAAACTCAGCTCGATCAAGGAACAACTTAACAGTATTGATTGCTGAAGTAGATCTCCATAAACCAACTGCCGCTTCAGTGCCAAATCCAGTATTGTTATTTCTAATCAACACAGTCTTGTTAGTAGTTGTGTTTGAGTAATTCATAAAGTCGGCAGTGTATGTGCCGATGGTGGTTCCTTGATGTGCTACCTGTGTTGAGATTTGATTTGTTGAACTTGTGCGAGAAGAAGAGGCAGATGAACCATCACCTGATAAAGTTGTGCGTGAATAATTGGCAGCAGTATCAATAGAACCATTTCCTACTTGTATGTAACCGATTGCAGCAGCAGTCAAAGTTACACTTTGCACAATTCGCAAATCAGTGTAGGCAGATGAAATGCCAGTAAATGTGACACCTGTTGGACCAGAGAGATTAGAACCAGTTACTACATAACGTGCAAGCTCTGTGTAAGTATTTGGCATATTACTTCACCCCGTATAGTGAGATAGTAGTTCCTACAGGAAGATTGCCTAAAGAATAAGCATATAATGTTATTGAAGTTATTGCATTAGTATTAGTAATATAAAGGTTGCTTGTAAGTCCTACATTTCCTGAACCATTTTGATCTGAACCATAAAGTGTACGAACAGTTTTAAGTTTATTAGTATTTGTATAATCTAAAATATCGGTAATAAAAGCAGTTGGATAAGTAGAACCTGCACCAAGAGCCATAAGAGCATCGCCAGTTCCACCACCTGAAGCGCTAGCACTAGCTCCATTTCCTCTTATTTCGTGATAACTATAATTATTTCCTGTTGTTCCATTTAATTGTAATTGAATCCAACTTGTAACATTTGACAAACCTCTAATTTGTAAATGCTTGTATGTGTTAGGAATACCAGCAAAGGTAACTGATGCTGCGGATGTAAGAGTAACAGTTGCCAACGCATCAAAGGCACCGTCAGGACTCCAAGGATTCCAGACAGTGTTGCCTGCCAACATATCGTAGTAACGGTTAAGCGACTTAAAGCCACCCGCGTTACTCATCTTGTAAATCTGATTGTTGTTTGCCACTTAGGAAATCTCCACCCCTGAGATGTGGAAGTTGATCGTAGTGGCAGATGCGCCGCCCTTGATCGTTTGAGTGGTTGCCAATACCTGCTTGAGTGGAATCACAGTTGAGTCATAAGCTCCAACGGTTACAGTTGTAGCAATAGATACATCATTGAGTGCAATAGTAAATGAACCACTTGCACCTGCCGTGTTAGTTACAACAATGTCAGTAACAACAGTTGTTGTTGATGCTGGCACCGTATAAAGCAGTGTTGTTGTGGTAGTAGTTGCAGCGCCTCGAAAGAGTGCCTTTGATGTTTGTGGCATTAGTTTTTCTCCATTTTAGAACGCGCCGATGATGACCATTGTGAAATCTGATGGGCCTGTTGCCCCTGTTGCTCCCGCAGGACCAGTAGGTCCTGTAGCACCATTTGTTCCTGCTGGACCCGTAGCACCTGTTGGTCCAGGTGTAGTAGATTCAGCACCAGTAGGACCGGTAGGTCCTGTGGCACCTGCTGGGCCAGTTGGTCCTGTAGGCCCTGGCACTGTCGAGTCTGCACCAGTTGGTCCTGTAGCACCAGTGGCTCCTGCAGGTCCTGTGGCTCCTGTTAATCCAACGGGACCAGTAGCACCAGTAGCACCAGTAGGGCCAGTAGCTCCGATTGGACCAGTAGGACCAACAATACCAGTTGAAATAATTGCCACAATAAGTGCGTGGTTATTTGCAAAGTTAGTTGTACCAGTACCACCTGATGATGTAAGGGTTACGGGTACTTCGATATATCCTGTCTGCATTGTTGGTGTTGCAGATACTGTGAACTTCTGAAAGTTATCAGAAAGGTTTTTGTCTTGAACAATGATGACATCGTTTGTTTTGATTAAACCTAAGAATATGTCAACATCCACACCATCTGAATTGATGTGGTTGATGTTGATCTGTGTTGCAGAAATCTGTGTGGCATTGTTCCAAATCAAATGCTGATTGCCAGGATCACCTGTTGTGATTGTGGTCTTTGCCTTGTAGTCGTAGTAGTTAGCAGATCCGCCGTCTGCTCCAGTAGCGCCAGTGGCACCAGTGGCACCGGTTGCACCTACCGGTCCTGTGGCCCCTGTAGGCCCTGTGGGACCTGTAGGACCAGGGACTGTGCTGTCAGCGCCAGTGGCACCTGTAGGGCCTGTAGCGCCCGTAGGACCTGTACTTCCAGTCGGTCCTGTAGCACCAGTATTTCCAGTTACACCTGTTGATCCGGTGGCACCAGTTGGTCCAGTATCTCCAGTAGCTCCCGTAGTTCCAGTCGGGCCTGTTGCTCCCGTTGCTCCTGTATTTCCTGTAGGACCTGTAGATCCAGTCGCTCCCGTGACACCTGTTGCTCCTGTACTTCCTGTTGCGCCAGTTAAACCTATCGGTCCTGTAGATCCTGTCGGTCCTGTTGGACCTGTTGGACCGGTAGCACCTGTGGCACCAACGCCAGTTGGACCTGTAGAACCAGTAGGTCCTGTTGGTCCAGTTGGACCGGTTGCGCCTTGACCACCTTGTGGTCCTTGATCGCTGGCAAATGTTAAGCCAACTTGAGGACTGGTTGATTCAACAACAATAATTGTTTCGGTCATACCGTCACCCCTGGAGTCACAATAAACTTACCTTCAAGTAAGCGCACTTCATATGCACCTGATTTAAGTACTAAGTCGTAGACATAACGACTAGGAAAAATGTTTGTTTCTGTAGCAGTAAAGGATACGTTCACTCTTCCTGTTGCTCCACCAAGAACGATCTTGCCATTTGCTGTAGTAGCAAGGAGTGTGGTTGTGGTAGATCCAAAGAATGGTCGAACAGTCAAAGTTGCTGTGTAGCCTGTCAAGTTCCAGGCAACTCCATCGTTTGCTACTGTGAACTGAAATGCAAAAGTAGTAGCTTGATCGCAGACTAGATTATATTTGGCACTCACGATGAGATACCTCTGAGAGCTTGCGCTGCAGGTAGTTGAGTAGTACTAGCGAGAGCGTTGCATACGCCGCTATAGTCAAGACGACTGTTGCCAGTCCTGCCCGCAATCGCATTAAGTACTCCTACCGTATCTGTTAAAGTTGTTGTTACTGAGCGTTGTACTGCCCACTGACGGGCAGCAAGTGCTTCGCCTACCATCGCCCCTGATGCTCGATAGGTGCCACCATTAGCTAGACGATTGAGTTCATCCAATAGTGTTGTGCCGTATGTTCCTAGTGCCACCTATATCTCCTTACTTCTTCTTGCGAGAAGCTGCTGCGTTGTCTATTAAGTTTGGATAAGGTCGTCCTGCTGCCTTAGCCCGTGCTTTTGCTGCCGCCTTTTGTGCAGGCGTTAGCGCCTTTGATGTCTTTTTAGGATTTTTTGTATCCCAAAATGCTACTTTCTTTTTCATTTGCAACTACAATCCCAAGCACGAAGTGACTTGTTTATTCTAGAGTTTGGATTTTTAGCAGTCTTGCTAGACGTATTCTTTGCCTTCATCCCACACATACGACCACAGAAAGACTTGCGCCGTCCTGCAGACTTAGGAGATTTGGCAGCCTCAGCCTTCTTGACCGGAGGCTTGAGGTTCATCCCCTGCGCTTTGGCAGAGGCACGACCCTTGGCGTTAAGGCCACCCTTTGGGTTCTTGCCTTCTGCTCTTTGCCACGCTGGAGACTTAGCCATTTACTTAGCAGACTTTCCCATTGCACCAGTCTGTAGTGATTCATAAGTCTCGTACTTCTTAGCACCTTCATATTGCTTATCAGGTGTTGGGTACTTTGTAATATCTTCTTCGTAGTTTTCCATCATTTCTTTTTCCCCATCTTCTTAGTCTGCTTCTTAACTACCATTTTCTTGCCAGTCTTCTTGGCTTCCATCTTTGCCATTGCCATACCTTTTGGTCCGTATGAAAACTCTTTCATTCCTACTTTTGGCATCTTATCTCCTTAGTTTTTGAAGGTCATACTGATTCCATCGAAAGCCTTGCCAGCCTCGTTGGAAAGTTGAACTGCTGCATTTATATCTTTACTCTTTGTAGAACGTGGTTCTATTCCTTGACGTGTTGCATCATAATAAGACTGTAGCTCTTTATCGTGTTGCTTAGCGGTAGGAATACCATTGGCTCGCAAAGAGACTTCATTAACTTGTAAACCTAGAACCTTGCATCCAAAGCAGGTAGGTACTGGTTCAGGATGATCTTCCCAGTGCTTCATACTATCGGTGTCACATAATCGCCGTAGCCGGCATTGATAAGAACTTGTGCTTGTCCGTCACTGATCTCGTACTCGTGGCCACCAAGGAAATAATAACTAGCTGCTGCTAGATCATCTTGGCTAGGAGTCAATGTCAGAGTTACTGTGGTGCCATTGACAATCATTGTCTGACCACGTGCTACATCTGTAAGGCTGATTGGAATAGAACCATCAATAGTTCCACCGTTAAACCGGCGACCAGCAAGGCGTGAGTACTCACTGTATACACCAGTGCCTGCGCCCCAGGTTTGCCATTGGTAGGGTGTTACTAACGTATATGCCATATCCAACCTTTCCTAAGTGACAGAGGTGGGTTTGACCCCACCCCTGCCGTTGCACTAGCGGAATTATCCGTTTGTTGCTGCAGACTCAATGCGATAGAGCGCTGCTTCACGAAGGCGTGCAAAGCCTCCGA
>Ga0315909_10002143_pt1 | contig 25749 bp, 19 predicted proteins | sample LakEriMetagenome_11_FD_203527 | JGI IMG/M metagenome (GOLD analysis project Ga0315909, IMG submission 203527) | Freshwater fungal communities from buoy surface, Lake Erie, Ohio, United States - Buoy 2 MA125 | ecosystem: Environmental > Aquatic > Freshwater > Lake | place: USA: Lake Erie, Ohio...
ATCACCTACACCATCCGCTACACCTGGTGATAAGGTAGGGTCGGCACTGCGTGCCGACCTAGTTGTCTCGAGGGTAGGGACAGCACCACGTGCTGTCCTAGTTCGCCGCAGGGCGAACCATGGTAGGGGCGCGATTTATCGTGCACTCCTATGCGTAGGGCGCGGCGGAGCCACGCCCCTACCTTCGGCCGCCCTGCGGCGGCCACCACGCGCCTAGGTCGTGACGCGGTCCCGACCCTACCTGAAGATGCAGGGTTAGGACAGCACGTGGTGCTGTCCCTACCTCCGAAACTCCGCCAACAACTCAGGCGTCGCGCCCGCTTTCGTGCAGACGAAGGCGGCGACATCGACGGCGCGCTGATGGATGCGGGAAAGGTCTTCGCCGCGGAGCAGGCCGATGGCGAGGGCGGCGGTGAAGGAGTCGCCGGCGCCGACGGTATCCACTACGGCTACCTTCGGGGCGGTCTTCTCGTCGTATTGGCCATTGTGCCACACAAGCGAGCCGGCGGCGCCACGGGTGAGGGCGACGGTGTGTAAGTCGAAACGCTGGGCGACGGAGAGCACGAAGACTTTCTCATCCTTGGGGAGTCCGAGCAGGTCGGCGACCACGGGGACTTCGTCGTTGTTCAGTTTGAAGACGTTGGCGAAGCCGAGGGACGACTCGATGACTTCGCGGGAGTAGAAGTTCTGACGTAGGTTGACGTCGAAGATGCGGAGGCAGTCGGCGGAGGTGTTCTCGAGGAACTCGCGAACGGTACGGCGGCTTTCTGGGGCGCGCTGGGCCAGGGAGCCGAAACACACCGCTTTGCATTTCTTGGCCAGCAGAGCCAGCGACCCATTCCAGGCGACATGATCCCAAGCCGGGTCGGCGGCGAAGACATAGCTCGCCTGCTTGGCGGCATCGAGGGTCACCGTGACCGTGCCGGTCGGGTGATCGTTGCGCTGGAGGAGCAGGGTGTGGACGTTCTTGGCCGAAAGGGAGGCGAGGGCGTCGTCACCCAGTTTATCCCGGCCGACCGCGCTGACGACCCAGGCATCGCCGCCGAGGCCGGCGGCATGACAGGCGAAGTTCGCCGGGGCGCCGCCGAAGTGAGCCGCATCCGGAAAGACATCCCAGAGAACTTCCCCGAGGCCGACGAGGTTAGGGCGGACGATTTCCGGATTCATGTCAGTCAGTGAACGGGCCCCCGCCGACCTTGGCGAGCGCTTCGCGCACTTTCTGTCCGTTGAGTTGGCCGGCCTCGGTCTTGGTGGCGATTGATAAAGCGGCGGCGACGCCGGCGGCCTCGCCCATGGCCATCGCGGTTACGGTGACACGCGTCGAAGCATGGGCACCACGGGTGGCGCTGTGGCAACGGCCGGCCACGAGGAGGTTGGCGAGCTTCTGGGGAAGCAGGGAGCGGTAAGGGATGTCGTACGGCTCCGGTTGCACCTTCTTAGGGTCAAAGTCGTTGGCGCCTCCCGTGGTCGTCTTATTGGGATGGATGTCGAGATACCAACAGCCTGTCGCGATGGCGTCGTCGAAGCGACGACCTTTCATGAGGTCGTCTTCGCTGAGGACGTGCTGGCCGATGATGCGACGCGATTCACGCACTCCGATCCACGGATAAGCTTCGATGAAGTAGGCGTCCTTGAAATTGGGCACATGCTGCTTCCAGGCACGGAACATCGCATGGGCGTCGGCGCGACCTTGGGTCTCGGCGCGAGACAGGTCGGCGGCGTCGGTCGGATTGGCCGGGACGCGGATGCCGTGGATGTAGACCTCGTCCTTAGCGAACATGAACATCACGCCAGGACCGTAGTAATAGGGCAGCTCGCCTGCCGCCTGGGCTTGCTTAAGCGCTTCGCGGCAGAGTTTGGTAATATCGGGGGTGCGTTCCACGTTGCCGATACGGAAGTGCAGGGTGAGCGGTTGAACTTCGCTGCTTTGTTCGAACGGTGCTCCGGCCCAGGCTGCCACGTCGGCATCGCCCGAGCAATCGATGACTACTTTCGGCTTCACTGTCACCAATCCGTCTTTGTTGGCCAAGGTGACCTCGGTGATGCGTCCGTCCGAGGCCGTGGCCTCGCAGACGAATGAATTGAAGAGCACGTCGAGCCGGCCTTGCTGTTCTTTAAAAAGCCGGTCGAGCAGGAGCTTGAATTCGAAGGTGTTCGGGATGGTCGGGTTATGGCTAACGATCTTCTGGGCGTCGGGTTCGCAGACGCCGGACTTGGCCAGCAGTTCGAGGGCGATGCCGCGGACGACGATGCGCTTGTTCGTGATGTGGGCGATGCCGTCGAAGTAAGGAAGGCCGACGCTGGTGACGATGCCCCCGGCGAAAGGGGCTTTCTCGACCAGGAGCGTCTTGGCGCCGGCCCGGGAGGCCGCAAGGGCTGCTGCGCTGCCCGCGCAGCCGCCGCCGACCACCAGGACATCGGTATGGACGACTTTGCGGTCGGCCTTGCGGGTGACTGCCGCGGAGGCGCCCAGGGGCAGTGTCGAGGCGAGCAGGGCGGATTTGAGGAAGGTGCGACGATCGCTCATGAAATCTTAACCCCAGTATTGGGAGGTCTTGTGCTTCAGGAAGTCGGCGCTGCGGCGGAGCTGATCGATGCCGTCGACGCCGTCCTCGATGCTGATCCAGCCGTCGAAGCCGACGCGTTTGAGCTCGGTGAAGATCGCGTCGTAGTCGTTGAGGCCTTTGCCGATCTCGCCGTGGCGGAGGCGTTTGGCGTAGCCGGCGGCGCCGCCTTCTTCCTTCCGGAGGTCCTCCAGGGTGCCTTCGATGAGGTAACGGTCTGAGGCGTGCATGGTGACGACACGATGCGAGACGCGCTTGAGCAGTGCGATGGGGTCATCGCCGGCGATGTAAGCGTTGCTGGGGTCGTAGTTCACGCCGAAGCCGTCGGAGGGCAGGGCGTTCACCAGGGCGCAGAAGACATCCATCTTCTGGGCGAACTCGGGATACATCCAGAAATCGTCCTTGTAGTGGTTCTCGAGGATGAGCGTCACGCCGCGTTCCTTGGCATAAGGAATGCAGGCGATGATGCTGTCGGCGGCGAGGCGTACACCCTCGGCGTCGGTGAGCTCGGGGCGACGCTGGCCGCTAAGCACGCGGCAATAGGAGCCGCCGAGCGCGTGGGTCATGTCAATCCAGCGCTTCTGCTTGGCGATCTCGGCGTCGCGGAAGGCCTTGTCCGGATGCGTGAAGTCGGGCGAGCAGCACATCATCGGGATGGACATCCCGAGATCGCCGACCTGGCGGCGGAAGACCGGCCAGTTGGATGAGTCAGCCATCTCGAGGAACCCCGCGTAGAATTCCAGCCCCTGGACGTCGAGCGTGGCGGCGAGCGTGAACCACTCGGAGAGCTTCATCGTGCCGTCCTTGCAGAGGGCATGCATGTAGGCCTTTGGGAAGGCGGCGATCTTCGGCATGGTCAGGCTTTCTGTCCCGGCAAGGTCTCGGGGTCCTTCGGCGGATTGCGACCGATGAAGGGGTGCTGCTCCAGTTCGACGACCGAGCCGCTGATCGGGCCGGCTTCGTCGGCGAGCCAATAGATGGCGGCGGCGGCGATCTCGTCGGGCGTGATCAGACGGCCGGCGGGTGCATACACGCGAGGGAGGTCGGCATACCAGTCGGCCTTGAGGCCGTGGTCCTTCTTCCGCTGGGCTTCGTTCTCCGTGAGCACCCAACCCGGGTTGATCTGGTTGACGCGCACGCCGTTGAGGCGATGGAGCGTGTCGCCGAGATTGCGGGTCAGGGTCGTCAGGGCGCCTTTGGAGACGCTGTAAGGCAGCAGGTTGGGTTCGCCCGAGTAGGCGTTGACGCTGCCGATGTTGAGCACCGCCCCGCGGGACTTGCTCAGGTGGGGCAGGGCGGTCTGGATGAGCAGGAACGGGACGACCGTATTCACCGCGAGCATCTTGTGGAAGAAGGCCGCGTCGGTGGTCTGGATATTGCCTTGGGCGACCATTGCCGCGTTGTTCACCACGCCGTCGAGCTTGCCGAAGGTCTTCACCGCGAGGTCGACCAGGCGCTGCGGACAGCCCGGCGAGGTCAGGTCCTCGATATGGATGACGCCGTTGGTCGCTCCGATCTCGGCGAGGGTCGCTTCCGCGAGATTCTTCTCGAGCCCGTGGATGACGACCTTGGCGCCTTCGCGCACGCAGCGCTTGGCGATGGCCTTGCCGATGCCGGTAGTGCTGCCGGTGACGATGATGACTTTGTCTTGGAGGCGCATGCTCAGACGGGCTTGAGGACGGACTTCACGACTTCGCCCTTATGCATCTTCTCGAAGGCGGTGTGCCAGTCGGTGATGGGCCAGACGCCGCCGATGATCGGACGGACGTCGAACTGGCCGCTGGCCATGAGGGCGATGACGCGCTCCCAAATCGGCCAGTTATGGCTGAAGCTGCCCTGGAGCGTGATGTTCTTCTGCACGAGCGGATCGAGGTTAAAGCCGAGCGGCTGAGGGCCCCAGCCAACCTTGCTGACCCAGCCGGCCGGGCGGACGATATCGAGCGCTATCTTCAAGGTCGCGGAGGCGCCGGCGGCGTCGATCACGCCGTCGCAGCCGAGGCCGTCGCGCTGCTGGGCCCAGGGCTTGGCGTCGCCGATGATGACTTCGCAGCCATACTGCTTGGCGATCGCTAGGCGATGGGCGTCCTGCGGGAGGCCGACGATGGCGACCTGCGCGCCACACTGCTTGGCCATGGCGGCGCAGAGGATACCGATCGTGCCGGGTCCGAGGACGACCACGCGGTCGCCGGGTTCGATGCGGGCGTTCTTCACGACGGCGTTGTAGGCGACGCAGCAAGGCTCGGTCAGGCAGGCCTGTTCGAAGGGGAGGGCATCGGGCACCGCATGGAGGATGCGCTGCGGGACACGGACATACTTGGTCATCGCGCCGTTGACGCCGTAACCGAAGCCCTTGCGGGTCGGGTCGAGGTTGTAGAGCCCGCGGCGGGTCATCGGGTTGTTCTGGGAGATGATCGCGGCGGTCTCGCTGACCACGCGGTCGCCTTCTTTCCAGCCTTCGACTTTCTTGCCCAGCTCGACGATGCGGCCGGCGAACTCGTGTCCAAGGACGACCGGATAGTTGACCGGCCAGGAATGGTCGGAGGTCCACTGGTGGAGGTCGCTGCCGCAGACGCCGACGTTGGCGACTTCGAGCAGGACGTCTTCTTCACCGATGACGGGTCGGGCGATCTCGCGGATCTCGACGGAGCCCTTTTCGGGGGCGAAGTTTACGACGGCGGCGTTATGCATGAGAGTATGGAGTATAGAGTATGGAGTATCGGGGGAGTGCTTAGCGGCCGACTTTGACGTCACCGTAGGCATGGACCTTCTGGCAGATGAGGCGGAGGGAGGATTCGAGGTCGCCCGAGGCGGTCTTGAAGGCGTCGGCATCGATCGTGAGCGGTGCGCCGAGGACGACGAGCGGGGCGCCGTATTCCGGGCAGCGCACGGCCTGCTCGAGCGTGAGGCCGCCGACGGCCTGGACGGGGACGTTGACGGCTTGGACGACTTCGCGGAGCTGGTCCATCGGGCTGGGCATGCGGAGTCCGCGGGCGGCGATGCCCCGGCGCTCGTCGTAGCCGATGTGGTGGATGACGAAATCGCAGCCCAGGTCTTCGCAGAGCTTGGCGCCGGCGACCATGTCGGGGCAGCCGAGGTTATCGCCCATCACCTTGGCGCCATGGTCGCGTCCGGCCTGGACGATGACCTTAAGGGTCTCTTCGTGGGCGCGGGCCATCACCACCACGTGGGTAGCGCCGGCCTTGGCCATCATCTCCGCCTCGAGGTAGCCGCCGTCCATCGTCTTCAGGTCCGCCACGATCGGGGTGTTCGGGAAAGCCTTACGCAGGGCGCGGACGCCATGGAGACCTTCGGCCAGGATGAGCGGCGTGCCTGCTTCTAGCCAATCCACGCCCGCCCTTAGGGCCATTGCGGCGGTTTCTAGGGCCTCATCGACATTCGTAAGGTCTAGGGAGATTTGGACAACGGGCTTCATGCGGTCGGTCATTTATCAGCGAGCGAAACCTCCGGGGCAAATCGGTTTTAGATAATAGTGGCGGGTGTTTAACCTATTAGGCATCGCCACTACCGACTTTTTATCACCCCATACCGACTTTATGCCAAAAGCGTCATCCAGCCAAGCCGAGCTCCTGCAGAGGCAGCAGGAGTATCTGCGCGAGGTCGTCATCGACGTGGAGACCATGGCGATCTTCGATTCGCTGCCGGGCTTTCTGTGTTTCCTTAAGAATCGCGCTGGCGAGCATCTTTATGCCAGCGGACTCTGGACCACGCGCCACGGTTTCCGTGAAGCGTGGGAGATGCTCTTCAAGACCGACCAAGACCTGACGCCAGGGGCGATGGCAGATTCCTATCTCGCCGACGACGCGATCGTCTATCGTACGGGCCAGCCGGTCTTGGATCGGGTTGAAATCTGCCTGGACGCGGTCGGGCTGCCCGACTGGCATGTCACGAGCAAGTATCCGGTCCGTAATCGCAAGGGCGAGATCATCGGCATCTTAGGCATCTCGCGCGTGTGCATGGGGCAGGCTCCGGTCGCTTCCCAGAACGCTAAGATCGGTCCCGCCACCAAGATGCTGCAGGAGAACCTGCTCGAGTATCCTTCGGCGGAGGTCCTGGCCGAGGCGTGCGAACTCTCCGTACGTCAGCTCCAGCGTCGCTTCACCGAGGCCCTCGGTCTTTCGCCTCGCGACTATTGGATGAAGTGCCGGATCCGCACCGCCTGCGAAAGTATTCTTAAGGGTGAGGAAAAGCTCGGGGCCTTGTCCGATCGTCTCGGCTTCTGCGACCAGAGCAGTTTTACCGCCCAATTCCGTCGCCATACCGGCGTGACCCCGAGCGCCTTCGCCCGGGGCAAGAAGTCGCTGCGCTGACCTTAGAGCGGACGCAGGATGCAGCGGCAGGGGGCGCCGTCGCCTTTCGCGATGCGGATCGGCAGGCAGATCATCTCGTAGCGGCCAGGCTTGGCCTTCGCTAGGTTGAGCCCTTCGATGATCCATACCTTCTTCCCGAGCAGGATGTGGTGGGTCGGGACGGAGTCCTTGTAGAAGCCGCCGACGCTGAAGTAGTCGATGCCTACGGTGCGGACGCCCTTGTCGACGAGGTGTTGGGCGGCTTCCTTGGAGACGTAGACGAAATCCTTATCGAAGGACTTCTTCTTCCAGCTTACCTGCGAGTTGCGGGTGCGGAAGAGGATGCGCTCGCCCTTCTTGAGCTTCAGCTTCGCCAGTTCGGCCGGCTTGACGGACTCCTTATCCTTGATTTCGACCACGCGGCAGGGGCCGATGACGGCCTCGAAGGGCAGGTCATCCATCGTGCCAAGGCCTTTCAGGAAGTGCCAAGGCGAGTCCATGTGCGTACCCGCGTGGGTGTTCAGGTTGAAGACCGAGACATTACAGACGTCGCCCTTGGCCAGCGAGGCGTGCGGCTTGATCACCGTCGGCGGATTACCCGGCCACGTGTGCATACCGTTGGCGAACGGGATGGTGACATCGATCCACGGGGATTTGCGGGAGGGCATGGGTGTAATGAAGTGCAAAGGTGCAAAAGTGCAAAGGTGAACACGTGCGGTGCACGTGAGGGGACACGTGGGCACGGTGACACGTGGACACGGGGGGAGACAGGGCTCAAGGGGAGACTGGAAACCGGAAGGGTAGGGCCGGGACCGCGTCACGACATAGCTGCATCGAGGTAGGGGCAGCCTCACGTGCTGTCCTTGTTCGCCGCAGGGCGAACCGAGGGTAGGGGCACGATTGATCGTGCACTCCCATGCAGAGGGCGCGGCGTAGCCACGCCCCTACCAGGCGTTCACCATGCGGCGAACGAGCTAGGACAGCACGTGGTGCTGTCCCTGCCTCATAGGTCGGTTAGGGTTAACCGGTTCGGTCACCCGTTAATTATTCATTTCTGATTCGATCCGATTCCAGCGCCAGCTCTGAAGCTTTGTTTTCCCAGTAAGCCTTCTCCACGAATATCCACATGCAATAACCCCAGACGATTCCGCCGATGGGAAAGAGGATCAAACTTAAGGTAAGTAAGAACGCAGAACGCAGAAGATGAAATTCCGATCCGCATAACATCATGGACAGAGGGAAGCATATCCCGAAAAGGAGCCCGGACGTGAGGCCAAATCTCAAGGATCCATAGGTCAGGATGTAATTCCACATTCCCTTCGCTCGGGTTATTTCCCATTTATCCCAGTTTTTATTCTTCATGAAAGACGGTAAGGTGGCGGAGGTGAGTTTAAGTGGTTGCTATGAACAGTTACGAACCGAACGGAGACTTGAAAAGCCTCAAAGCCTTCAGCCACCGTAGGGATTTTCCTTCATGAATTCGTCGAGCCGGGCAAGGTCACCGACCAATCCGACATCCGTCCGCCCACGGACGTGATGGTAATCACGTCCCTACCTTAGGTCCCCAGCCAATCATCCGGTCTCCGGTTTCCCATTGAGCGTGTTTTACCCGCCACCTGCCACCCGGGGCTGCCACCCGTCACCCGAAACGAATGTTTCTCCCAACCGCCAACCGCTAACCGCCAGCCGCTACCACCTATTTCGCGAGCGCGTGAAACTTCGCCAATTCCTCCGCGGTCAGGGCGCGGTCGAAGACGGCGACGCCGCCGATCCAGCCGGTGAAGCCGACGCCGCGGGAACTATGGATGACGCGTCCGATCGTGAAGGGGCCGCCGGTGCCGTCGTTCTTGGGCTGGTAGAGGTCGTGCGGATACCACCAAGGATTGAGACGTAGGGCCGTGAGTTCGCGGGCGGTTTCCTGGCCGTCCTTGAGCGTGACCTTGACCTTGGTGAAGGCGTATTCGTGGAGTTCGACCCGGGTGGCGTCCTTCTCGCTGACGACGGTCACCTTGACCGGCTTGTCCTCGGGCGGGTTGTAATACTGGTCAGCGGGGAACTTGGCGTCTTCGCCTTCCTGCAGGCCTGGAATCTTGGCGAGGCGGCCCTGCAGCCAGGCATTGGCGGCATAAGAGACCAAGCGGTCCTTCTGCGGGTTATCCAGCCAGCGGTCGCCGCTCTGGCCGTTGAGCCAGCCGGTGAGCAGTTGCGTCTTGCTGTCGAAGGTCATCGCGAACGTCTGCCAGGACTTCGCCAGCACCTCGGACGGGGCGTCATGCGGCACCTTCGGGGATTGTTCGGCGGAGTTACACTTATGCAGCGCATACTTGTTCGTGAACGAGCTCGCCCCGTTCTCGGAGACGTGGCCGCAGGCGGCGCCTTCCTTGTTCAGTCCGGCGAAGAGGGCGTATTGGCGCTGGCCGCGCTCGACCTTGGCGATCGCCTCAGTGGTCTTTTCCTTGAGGTCGGTTCCTTCGTGCCAGATACCGGCGAGGGCGTGGTTGCCGCTTTCACGGATGGCCCACACTACGACCGTGACGGCCTTGCCGGCGCCCTTGATGTCGAGCGGCGAGTCATGCAGGCGGGTTCGGGGGACGAAGAGCAGGGGACGGAAGTCCGGGTTGGTCTCCTGCTTGATGCGGATTGCCTGGCCGAACGGGCCTGAGCCCAGCAGCGGGAAGTCGGCATAGCTGGCGGACGGGCCGGCATTCCAGAGGTCCTTGATATAGTTGCCTGCGTCGAGGGCGTAGTCGTTCTTCGCGCCGGCCGGGACGTGGGCCGTGAAGCGCTGGCCCGGGGCCTCGCGCTTGGTGAAATCCCAGAACGCCACCAGGCCGGGCGTGTTGGTCACCACCGCGATGCGGTCTTGGACGGACTCCGCGGCGGAGAGGGTGAGGGAAGTGAGGAGCAGGGCGGAGGTGAACCGGATCATGGGGGGAATGAAGTAAAAAGGTGTTTTAAGGCCAGAGTATAGAGTATCGAGTATGGAGTATGGGGGCAGGTAGGGTCGGGACCGCGTCACGACATAGCTGTATTGAGGAAGGGTTGAGTGCTGAGTCCGCCCCTGTCCGGCTTCCCTTGCCATTAATCTAGCGACGGAGCGTGTTAAGGATTTAGCGCCCGGCTTGCGGTACATTCGCTGGCGCGGGCCACTCGCTGAAGCGCATCGAGGTGACGGTGGCCGGCGTGGGTGCAAATTTAACCGGCCCTGCTTTGGCAGGCAACCTGGCGGCGAGTGAGTAACGTTGAGCGATGAAAACCTCCACGATGCCTCCGTCAACGAACACGCTGACGGCGAAGGGCTCCGTCATATTCAAATCAGCAGCCAGTTCGCTCCAGCACTCTCCGCTCGCATCGAGGATACGGATTCGTTTACGCGTGAAGACGACTTCGCCCAGCGGCGCGATGCTTAGCCGAGTCTCGTTCATGCCCTCAGGCATCTTGATGTTCAGTTCGGCCACCCCGCGATGCCACTCACCGGCGTTCGGCTGCCAGGGCAGTTTTTCTAAGTGCTTCACGAACTTCGAGGGTAGGCGGGTGCCGAGCTTTCCGTCGGGCCGGGCATAGACTTCCCGTGGTATGGCGAGATGGCCGCCCCACGTCTGCTTGCTCGGTTTGGCAGGATCGGGCGGTATCCAGCCGAACAAGAGAGGCGTCTCGCCCTCGAGGGCGATCTGGGCGGCGCACAGATCCTTGCCATCCAGCATGCCTGTCGGCGCCTTTTCCCAAGGACCAAGCGGCGAGGTGCTCGTCCAGTAAGCCGGAGGTCCCACCGCGCGATCATAAATGCTGGCCAGCAGATACCAGCGGCCGCCCAGTCGGAACATCTGGGGGCATTCGGGTTCGCCGATGGTTCCCGGATCGACGATGGGGCCGTGGTCTTTCCACTGTTTCAGGTCAGGTGAGGTGGCCAGGCTCACGGCTCCGCCGGTCTCTTTGGGGCGACCTTTCATCCAAGTGGTCATGACGCAGCCGTATTGCTTCATCTCCGGGATCCAGAAGACAAAGGGGTCGCGACGGCGCTGGTAGTAGTCGGCGGCAGGGATGTGGATTTCTTTCGGGGCGCACGACCAGTGAAGGAGGTCCTGACTCACGGAGCTGGCCATCCGCCCTTGGGCGTGGCCGTAGAAGCTGCGGAAACCTTTCGCCGATGAATCCGGAAACACGCCTAGGACGAAGTAGGGCGAAATCCAGTCGTCAGGCTTGGCTGGATCGTGGGTGAGCGGTGTTTCGGTCCAGTGCAGCAGGTCGCGCGAGCGGACGAGCATGGACTCATACTTTCCCGGCTTCAGGTAATAGAGGAAGCATTCGCCCTCATGGAAGAAAGGATGCACGTCACCCAGCCGATGGTCGCGCGGCATGAAGTGCATGTCCTGGGCCATGGCCCAAGGGTGAAACAACACCCACGCAACGAGCAGGTGAAGGTGACGCCGGAGAGCGGAAGGCGGGCGATGGGTCTTCATGCGCCGTCTACCATCCCTAAGCTAGGATCTCCTTGATCACGTGGCCGTGCACGTCCGTGAGTCGGCGGTTGGCTCCGTTGTGCCGGAAGGTGAGTTTCTCGTGATCGAGGCCGAGGAGGTGAAGCACCGTCGCGTGGATGTCGTAGCCTTGGGTGAAGTGCGCACGGTCGGCGGGCTTGAAGCCCCATTCATCGCTCGGGCCGTAGGAAACGCCGCCTTTGATGCCGCCGCCGGCCAGCCAGTTGGTGAAGACGAAGGGGTTGTGGTCGCGTCCCTTGCCGCCCTGCGCGCAGGGCATGCGGCCGAACTCGGTGGTCCAGAGGATCAGGGTGTCCTCGAACATCCCGCGGTCCTTGAGATCCTGAATCAGCGCCGCGGTACCTTTTGCCATGCCGAGCGAGAGCGGGGCGTGGTCGCGGGCGATGTCCTCGTGGGAATCCCAGTTGCGCCGCGGGAAGCCGTTGTCGTTGCCGGACCAGATCTGCACGAAGCGCACGCCGCGTTCGAGGAGACGTCGGGCGGTCAGGCACTTGCGGCCGAAGGCATCCTGTTCCTCGGCGACGTTGATCTCTTTAGGCCAGACCTTGGTGGAGTTATCGATACCATAGCGGGCCTGCGTCTTTTCCGATTCCTGGGAGAGGTCGAGGGCGTCCGGTGCGGCGAGCTGCATCTTGGCGGCTAACTCGTAGCTGCGGATGCGAGCCTCGAGGCGCGGGTCGCCGGGATGCGAGTCGGCATGGGCCCGGTTGAGCTTCTCGAGGAGTTGTAGGCCCGCGGTCTCACCGGAGGGCGTAATGTAGTCGGCCGGAGGCGGTGAGAGGTCGGCGATGGGCTTGGGGGCGTTGACGCGCACCTGAGTGGCCTGGTTCTGACCAGGCAGGAAGGCGGAGTCCCAGTTCTTCTGGCCGTTGGAGGGCAGGCCGCGGATATCGGGCAGAACGACGAACGACGGCAGGTTGTCGTTGAGCGAGCCAAGGCCGTAGCTGACCCAGGCGCCGACGCTCGGGTAGCCGGGAATTAGGAAGCCGGTGGACTGCAGGAGGGTGGCCTGGCTATGCACGCCGGAGCGGCCGACGATATTATGCACGAAGGCGATATCGTCCACGACGTCACCGATGGGCGCGACGATGTCGCTGAGCATCTTGCCCGACTTGCCATAGGGCTTGAATTTCCAGGGAGACGCGAAGGTCGAGCCCGGGCTGCTCTGGAAGAGTTCGACGGCTTCGCCCGGATCCCACTTCTCGCCGTGCTTCTTCTCGAGCAGCGGTTTGTAGTCCCACATGTCGACGTGGCTGGCGGCGCCGGCCATGAAGAGTTGGACGACGCGCTTGGCCTTGGCCGGGGCGTGGAGGACGCCGCTGGTCGGCGTGGCGGCGAGGAGCGATTCCTGTCCGAGCAGGCTGGCGAGGGCGATGCCGCCGAGGCCGCCGCCGGAGGTGAACAGGAAGTCACGACGGTTCATCGCGGTGACGCCGGACTGACGATGGTAAGGAGAGTCGTTCATGGTCAGTCGACGAAGTTGAATTCGTTCAGGTTGAAGATCAGTCGGCAGAGGTTGGTCAGGCCGTGCTCGCGGACATAGCCCGACATCGCTTCGGCTTCCTTAACGGACGGCGGACGGCCCAGCGCCAGGCGGAAGGCGAGTTCGATCTGGGCGGGCGGGGCGGAGGCTTCCTTGGCCACGCGGGCCGCGAAGTGCTTGGCCATTGCGACCGTCAGGCGGTTATTGCGCATCGCGAGCGCCTGCAGCGCGTTGACGGTTTCGTTGCGATTGGCGACCGACATCGAGGGATCGGCGCAATCCAGCACGGTGAGGAAGGGCTGGGGCTGGGAGCGGACGATGAAGCGGTAGACCGAGCGGCGATGGGACTTCGGGTCCTCGACGTCATGCTGGTCGTATTCGTAGTGCGGCGAGTGCTGCGGCTTATCGATGACGAAGTCCTGGAAGCCCGGGCCGCCCATCGTGAGGTCGAGCTTGCCGGCGACCGCGAGCACCGAGTCATTGACCGCTTCGGCCTCGAGCTTACGGCGGTTCATGCGCCAGAGGAAGGCGTTGCTCGTGTCGATCTTCTCATTGCCCGGATTGCCGAGCGAAGACTGACGATAGGTCGCGCTCGTGACGATGAGACGATGGAGCTTCTTGAGCGACTGGCCTCCGTCGCGGAAGTCTACGGCCAGCCAATCGAGGAGTTCGGGGTGTGTAGGCGTGCTGCCCATGCGGCCGAAGTCGTTCGGCGTATCGCTCAAGCCGCGGCCGAAGTGGTAATGCCAGACGCGATTGACGATAACGCGCCAGGTGAGCGGGTTGCGGTTGTCGGTGATCCATTTGGCCAAGGCCACGCGACGGGCGCCTTCCGGGGCGTCCGCGGGGAGTGTAAACTGAGAGCCCAGCTCCTTGGCGAAGGGGAGGGTCCCTGGGCCGACTTGTTTGTCCGGCTGGCTGACGTCACCGCGCTTGAGGACGAATATCGGGCGAGGCTTGCCTCCGTTGGCGCCCGTGCCGGCGAAGGAGCCCGTGCCCTTGTGGATGGTGCCCACGTAGGCGACCTGCGGAGTCGGGAGGGCGGCGAGTTCCTTGGCGACCTTGGCGCGGGCGGCGGTGAGCTCGGCGAGGCGGGAGTTGTCGGCCGGCGAGACCTTGTTCGAACCCTTGCGGATCTCGGTACGTTCGCGTTCAAAGAGAGCGATACGGGCTTCGTCGCGTTCGGACTTCGGACCGTAGAAGTAGCCGTCGGTCAGGTTGAGTCGTCCCCAGCGCGGGCCGGCTTCGATGCTATCGAGCGACGTCACGTTGGCGCCCAAGGCGACATTGCGTCCTTTGGGGTCGATGGCCTGCAGTTCGGCCAAGGCGAAAATGTAATCGTTCTTGCGAAGGCCGAGCTTGGTAGCCGTCACGCGCAGGTAGCGGCCTTTCAGTTTGGCCAGCGGGAAGCGCTGTGGCTTCACGCCAGGATTCGGGACGTCGGCGGCGGTGAAGTCGGCGATGCTCGTCACGCCCTGGGCGAATTTCGCGTCGTCGGAGAGTTCGATCTTATAGCGGGCCGGGAAGCCGAAGCCCGCGCCGATATTGTTATAGGTATCGTGGCAGCCCGTCAGGACGACTTCGGTGAGTTCGCGAGCGACGCCGAGGTCGACCTGGACCCACTTAGTGGCGGATTGTTCCTTGGAGATCGCGCTGTGGTAGCCGTATTCCAGTCGTTCCACGGCGGCGGTCCCTTGCTTCAATTCATCGATGATCTTGCCGATGAGCGCCACGCGGCGGGAGTCGTTCGTCGCGATCTTCTCGTTGAGCGTCTTGATTTCGCCGTCGAGTCGGGTGCGTTCGGCGACCAGCGGGGCGCGACGCTTGGCGGCCTCCGGATCGACATCGAAAGTCTTATCGGCCTTATCGAGGGCGGCGAAGACGGCCTGCAGGCGGTAGTAATCCTCCTGCTTGATTGGATCGAACTTATGGTTGTGGCAGCGGGCGCACTGGGCGGTCGTGGCGAGGAAGGCGCCGGTGGTATTCGAGACCATGTCGTCTCGGTCCAGGGCACGGGCGATCTTGCCGTCGAGCTTGGTCTCCGGGAGTTCGGCGTGCCCGATGAAGTCCCAAGGGCCCGCGGAGATGAAGCCTTGGGCGATGTGTCCGTCGGCCGTCTGCGGGTAGAGCGTGTCGCCGGCCAGCTGTTCTTCGACGAAGCGGGCGTAGGGCTTGTCGTCGTTCAAGGAGCGGATGACGTAATCGCGATAGGGCCAGGCATTGGGGCGGAGCTTGTCCTTATCGTAGCCATGGGTGTCACCGTAGTGGACCACATCGAGCCAGTGGCGGCCCCAGCGTTCGCCATAGCGGGGCGAGGCCAGCAGGCGGTCGGCGGCCCGGCCGATGGCCGCGGGCAGGTCCTGCGCGGCATCTTTCTCGAAAGCCGCGAGTTCTTCGGCTGTGGGCGGCAGGCCGATCAGGTCGAAGTTCAGGCGACGTAGAATGGTGCGGGCGTCGGCCGTGGCGGAGGGCTGCAGGCGTTTCTCCTCGAGCTTCGCCAGGACGAAGCGGTCGATGGGGTGAGCGGCATCGCCGGAGGGCAGTGCGGGCTTGGCAAGGGGCTTCAATGACCACCAGTCGAGCGGGTCGGACTTTTTCAGGGACGCGGACTCCGGCCAGACCGCGCCTTCGGCGATCCAGCGCTTCAGCGTATCGACCTCGGCCGCGGTCAGGCGCTCGCCCTTGGGCGGCATGCGCGTGTCGCGGTCGGTGGTCGTCACGAACCTGATGAGCGGGCTCTCGGCGGCCTTACCCGGGAGGATGTTCGGGGCGTGGTTGTCCCCGCCGTGCAGAGCAACCTCGCGATCATCGAGCCGGAACTCGCTCTTCTGTTTCTTCGGTCCGTGGCACTCCACGCAGTGCTTCTCGAAGATCGGCTTCACTTCCGACTCGAAGGAGACGGCGGCGGGCAGCGTCGCGGCGGCGAGCAGCAGGGTAGAGAGGAAAGCTTGATGAAAACGCATGTGCTTGGTTCTTCGTCCTTGGTTCATTTCTTAGCGGATCAGGATGCCTTTGCCTGAGCCGCCCTTGGGCGTGGTCTTCGGGTAATCGGCGTTGGGTTTCTGCACGACGACTTTGACCGCTTGATCGAAGGGCAGGTCGGCCGGGGAGCCTTCGGCGCGGACTCCGGCGACCTTGAGGTTGCGGACGGTGCAGTCGAGGTCTGGAGAGAAGATTTCGACCCATTTCTCCGGTGCGTTCGGTCCACCTCGCTTGTAGGTCACCGATAACGGTCCGATGGCGAGGAGATGCCAGTCGGGAGTGATGGGGTGACGCACACGGACGTCTTCAATGGTGAGCCCGTCGGTGTCGGCGTGGACTTCGATCTTGCCGGGGTGATTGAACGTAAGCTTTTCGAACCGGATGTCCTTCAAGGTGCCGATGGCGGCGCTGAAATCGTTGGTCCGTCCAAGTTCCAGGTTGGGCTGGTCGTAGAGCTTGAATTCACGGATGTCCGTGATGCGTCGAAGGGTGATATCCGTGATGGGGCAGGCCAATGTCGTGCCGTCAGGGAAACGTTTGACGCCAGGCAGGAGGCGGATGGCTCTGGCGGAGGCCACGCCATCGGGCGCCCCCGTGATGTCTTCGATGATGATGCGCTCGATCGGGCCGTAGCTAGGCGCGTAGTTCTTCCACTCCCAGGCATTGAGCGCGACGTTGTCGTCGTGCGGATCGCCGCGCACGCCCCGGATGAGGCCGTCGCTGGCGGGTCCGTTCACATGCACTCCGTCCCGGCGGGTTTCTTCCAAGGTGATGTTTTCTATCCTGAATTGCCGCGCGTTCGCCAGATGCACGCCGAAGGGCCTGCTCCGGCTTATGGTGAGGTTCTTCACCGAGACGCGGCGGACGTTCTGAAGTAGGATGACGCCGTGCGTGCCGAAGGCGGGATTGGTCTTCGCGGAAAGGCCGAGTTGGTTACCATTGAGGCTGGCGACATTCGCCAGGGTCGACCAGACGCCCCCTTCGATGGAGATATCGGCGTCGCAGGGCTGATCAGCCGGCACGGGCCGGGTGTTCAGGGTGACGACATGTTCGTTGCGCACCATGCAGGTGTTGCTGTTCGGCTTGAGGCGGATCTCGGCGGTCGGGTCGGCGCTGAGGTTCTGGCCGGATTTAAGGACCAGCGGGCCGTCGAGATAGTAGGGCTGAGCGCGCGCGGGGATGTGGAGCGTGCCTTGGGCGTCGAGCGAGGCCTGCATGGCCTGCGTCCAGACCTCGGCCGTCACCTTGCGGGTCTCCGCCTTGCCGGAGGCGTCCGGCCACTGCTCCGTCCAGGATTCCGTCCGGACGAGCGGTTGCCATGTGCCGAGGGGCTTAATGGCGGCTTGAACTGCTGTCAGTGAGGCCAGCAGCAGGACGATGCGCAGGTTGATGCTCATTATCGCCGCTGACTCAGGCGATGATCTCCTTCACGACCTCGCCGTAGACATCGGTCAGGCGGAAGTCGCGGCCGAGGTGGCGGGCGGTAAGTTTCAGATGGTCGACGCCGAGCAGGTGGAGGATGGTCGCATGGAGGTCATGGACGTGTACCTTGCCGGCGACGGTGCGGTAGCCCATCTCATCGCTTTCGCCGAAGGTCAGGCCGGGCTTGATGCCGCCGCCGGCCATCCAAGAACAGAAGCTCTCGGGTTGGTGTTCGCGGCCATGCTTATCGATAGGGGACTTGCCACTGAGGTCCTGGCTCCATGGCGTGCGGCCGAATTCTCCGCTCCAGATCACGAGCGTGTCTTCGAGCAGCCCGCGGGACTTCAGGTCCTTGAGCAGCGCGGCGACGGGTTGGTCGGTCTGGGCGCAGAGCTTGGGGAGGTTGCCGCGGATGTCGCCATGGTGATCCCAGCCGCCGATGCTCACCTGCACGAAGCGGACGCCGGATTCGCTGAGCTTCCGGGCGAGGAGGCAGGCGCGGCCGAACTTGTCGGTGTCCTTGCCGCCGACGCCATAGAGGTCGAGGGTCGCCTTGGATTCCTTGGAGAGGTCGACGATCTCCGGGGTGGTCGTCTGCATGCGGAAGGCCAGTTCCATGCTCTTGATCATGCCTTCCATGCTTTCATCGCCCACGACATCGCTCTTCAGTTGGCGATTCATCCGCTGGATGAGGTCGAGGCGCTTGCGCTGGATGGCATCGCTTTCGGAGACGTTACGAAGGTTTTCGACCGGCAGGCTTTGGGCGCTCGCTGGTACGGTCAGGCTGGTGCCTTGGTGAGCGGCCGGGAGGAACGAATTGTCGTAGGTCCGGATGCCTTGGGGGTGGATGGTGACAAAGCTAGGGAGATTCTGGTTCTCGGTGCCGAGGCCGTAACTGATCCAGGAGCCCATCGACGGGCGGACTTCGGTGAAGGTGCCCGTGTGGAACTGCTGGGTCGCCCCGGCGTGCTGCGGATTATCCGCGTTCATCCCGCGGAGGAGGCAGATGTCGTCCGCGACGGTCGCGAGGTGCGGGAGTAGGTCGGAGATCATCATGCCGCTCTGGCCACGAGGCCGGACGGGAGCCTGGGTGCCGAGGGCGAGGAACTTTTCCGTGCCCACCTGGGTGATTTGCTTCGGGAGAGGCGAGTCGATGCTCTTCCCGTGGCGATCGTTGATGAAGGATTTCGGATCGAAGAGATCGATCTGCGAGGGGCCGCCCTGCATGAAGAGGAAGATCACCCGCTTGGCCTTGGGGGCGACCCCATTGGCGTAGGGAGAAGTCGGAGTGACGGCCGCTTGGAGGAGGTCGTGGAAGGCGAGGGCGCCGAAACCGCAGGCGGTGCGCTGCAGCATCTGACGTCGGCTGAGGGTGGGAAGCATGGGCGTTGGGCTTTAAAGTCGGTAGATGAAGGCGTTGGAGGCCAGCAGGCTGTGGCAGAGTTCCTGCCAGCGGGCGGTTTCGAGGGCATCGGGCGCACGTGGCGTCTGGAGCAGCGGGGTGATCTCCTGCAGGAATTTACGGGCGTTGGTCCGCTCCTCGGCGGTGATCGGACGATTCCATGCCCGCAGCCAAAGCGACTCGAGGCGGGCGTCCTCGTTCGCATGCGCGGCGATCAGCTGTTTAGCCAGGCTGCCGGCCCGCTTACGGACCAGGTCGTTGTTCAGGAGGAAGAGCGATTGCGTGGGCATCACGGTCTGGTTGCGCTGACCGGTGATGCTGGCCGGGTCGACGAAGTCGAAGAAGCTGCGGATCTTGTCCGCGGAAGACGGTCCGTTCCGCATCACTGGGAGGTAGACTGTGCGTTCGAATTCCTGGGACGGGCGCGATCTGCGATGGTGGTAGCTGGGCGGATTGATGCCCGCAGCCGCGAGGGCGCCAGTGTTCTCGATTATCTCGAGGGCGAGAGAAGGGCCGCCCGACTTGGTCGCGAGTTCGCCGCTGACCCTGAGTAAGGAGTCGCGGATGGCTTCGGCTTCGAGGCGTTGGCGATTCATGCGCCAGAACAGGCGGTTCTCCGGGTCGAGGCTCAGGCCTTCGGCGTGGTTGGCGCTGCTGAGTCGGTAGGCATGGCTAAGGACGAGTCTTCGGAGGAAACCTTTCTGCGACCACCCGTCGGCCATGAAGCGCGTCGCCAGGTGGTCGAGCAGTTCGGGGTGGGAGGGGCGTTCGCCGCGTTCGCCGAAATAGTCGACGCTGCGGACGAGGCCCTCGCCGAAGAGCTTCTGCCAGAGACGATTCACCGTCACGCGGGCCGTCAGCGGGTTACGACGATCGGTGATCCATTCCGCGAGTTGGAGGCGGCCGCTTTGGCCGGCCGGTATCGCGGGGAACTTGTCCCAGGAGGCGACGCGCAGGGCGCCGCGGGGGACGACGGCGGCGGGGGCGTAGGGATTGCCGCGCACGTAGATCGGCATATCGGCCGGTTTCGCGTCGTCTTGCATGGCGAAGGCCTTGGGCGCCTTCGATTTGAAGAACTCAGCGTGTTGGATTTCGCTGGCTTTGGTTTTCAGCAGGGCGGCGATTTCATCGCGGCGCTTCGTGAGCGCTTCTTGTTCCGGGGACGGCTTGGGGGTGGGTGCGGCGGCGACGGGGGTCGCTTTGGCGGTTTTCTCAAGGGCGGCGAGTTTGGCGACGACGGCATTATTCTCTTCGGTCAGTCTGGCTTGCTCCGCTTTGTGCGCCGTGAGCTTGGCGGCGTGTTCGGCTTCGGCTTTCTGGCGCTCGGCGAGCTGGGCTGGCGATTCCGGGAGCGGCACGCTGCGGATGGTGCTCCAGACACCGAAGCCCACCATCTTGCCGGAAGAGGGAGAACTGCGCAGCATGCCGGCCATGCCGTAGTAGTCCTCGAGGCCTACAGGGTCGAACTTGTGGTCATGGCAGCGGGCGCAACCCATCGTCATGCCGAGGAAAGCCCCGCCGATCTTGATGAGCTGGGTATCAATGTGATCGGTCTCCATCTTGGCCTTGTCGGGATTCACGATCTCGAGGTCGCCGACCATCAGGAAGCCCGTGGCGACGAGCTGGGAGGCACGTTGCTCCGGAGAGGAGGCCGGCATCAGGTCGCCGGCAAGCTGCTCCTTGATGAAGAGGTCGAACGGCTTGTCCTGATTGAAGGCCTGGATGAGGTAATCGCGATAGCGCCAGGCATGTTCGGCGAAGACTTCGTTGGAAGTCCCGATCATGTCGGCGTAGCCCGTGAGGTCGAGCCAGTGGCGGGCCCAGCGTTCGCCGTAGGCCGGCGAAGCCAGCAGGCGGTCGACGACCTTGGCGTAAGCGGCGTCAGAATTATCATTCGCGAAAGCGATGACTTCCTCCGCGGTGGCCGGAAGGCCGGTAAGATCTAGGCTGACGCGGCGGATCCAGGTATGTCGGTCGGCGTCGCCGGCGGGCTTGAGTCCCTTGGCTTCGATTTTCGCGAGAAGGAAACGGTCGACGGTGTCCTTCGGCCAGACGGAGTCTTTGACGGCGGGAGCGGTCGGGTTGGCGACCGGCTGGAAGGCCCAGAACTTTCGGCCCGCTTCGAGGTCGATAGAGCGCTTCGGCTTGGCGGCCTTCGCGGCATCGTCCGTGCGCGGATCGGGGGCGCCGCGCTTCACCCACTCCTCGAGGATCGCGACTTCATCCGCCGGCAGGCGGCTTTTGGGCGGCATCGCGAAATCCTTGTCGAGGTAGCGCACCGCCTTGATGACGAGACTCTTCGTGAGATCGCCCGGGACGATCGCCGGTCCGTTGTCGCCGCCGTGTTGCCAGCCCGCACGCGTGTCGAGCGCAAGGCCTCCTTTGGTCTTCTTTTCCGTCGAATGACAGTCGTAGCACCGCTTGATCAGCACCGGTCGCACCTTCGATTCGAAGAACAAGTCGTCGTCGCCAGCGGCCAGCAGGGCGAGCGGCGCGAAGAGAAGGGCGGTGATGGGGCGGAGGCAGGGCATTTCGCTTAGTCGGCCCAGGTAATGTTGAAGAGGACGTGTTCCATCATCGCGGCCGCGGCTTCGTCCGGTGTTCCGGTGGAAAGCGCTTTGAGCAGCTTGCGGTGGGCGAGGACGGTTTCCGTCTCCGGACGATAGTCGCCCGTGGATTGGCGTTTGAAGATCTCGACGAGGTAGGCCTCGTATTGCCAGCGCAGGGGTTCCCAGAGCTGCAATAGCCGGAGGTTGTCGCTGCGGAGCATGACGCGGTGATGCAGGTCGATGTCGAGACGCGAGAGTTCGCTGAGCGAGCGAGCTTTTTCCTGCGCATCGATGTTCTTGGCGACGAACTTGGTGTCCGTAGCGGTCCAGTTTCGGTTGGCGAGGCTGGCGGCCATGCTTTCGAGGGCGGCGCGGGCTTCCATGATCTCACGGAGGTCTTTGGCTGCGATCGTACGCACCCGGGTGCGCCCCGTCTTTTCGAAAGTGACCAGACCCTCGCGTTCCAAGGCGATCAGGGCTTCCCGGACGGGAGCGCGGCTGGTATGAAAATGCTCGGCGAGGACCGGTTCGGCGAGGGCGGAGCCTTGAGGGAAGTATCCGCTCACGATTTCCTTGCGGAGGCGCAAGTGGACGGCCGTCGCGCGGTTGTTCCGCGGGGCACGAGGGGAGGACTTGGCTTGGGGTGAGGCCATGGGTCTAAAGTGTCGACAGTTTTAAAGCCGACAAGTCCGTAAGCCAGAAGTTCCGAATCTTTTACCTCCAATCCGCTCCCGGGCGGAGGGCTCCGGGCGACCAAGCGATGCACCGGGTTTCCCAGAAAGTTGCGAGTAATTCCTTAAAAAGCATCAGTTCACATCACAACTTGATTGTCCGCCCCTTTCACCGTGAGAATCAAAAACACTCCAAACCGCATGAAGCAGATCTCGTCTTCGGGTTATGTCCGCATCCTTTGCCTGATGGCCCTGATCGGCGTCAGCTGCCTCGGTTCGGTGCAAGCCGCGCCGCCGCCCGCCGCCTTCGGGGTATGGGACCGTGGTTCCTCATTCGATCCCAAGGATTATCCCTTCCTGAAAGGTCTGGCCTTCAATCAGAAATGGGCGGACCTCGAAAAGCGGCCGGGTGTTTATGATTGGAGTGCTTTGGATGATGCCATGGATGCGGCGGCCAAGAGAGGCCAGTATATCTACCTTTCCTTGGGCGTCGGGCCGGATGCGCCCGATTGGATCTATGGCCAGGGAGTTCCGCGCGTGGTGTGCAAAGACCAGAAGGTCGACTCTTGGCCTGTTTACCCATTTTATCCTTCGAAGGAGTATAAGGCTCTCTTGGAGAAGTTGGTCGCCGCCTTCGGTAAGCGCATCCGCAGCTATTCTCCGGAGAAGCAGGCGCGCATCGCGTTCATCCAGGTCAAGACCGGGTGCACGGGCGACGAATGCGCCTATAAGGGCGACGCGATCGAGAAGAAGTATGACTTGCAGACGAAATCCTCCGCATGGCGGGAGTTCCGCTTATGGCAGTTCGGCTTGTTCACGAAGACCTTTCAGGGTGTGCCTGGCCAGCCTCAGATCTCCCTCATGTTCAACAACGTGACCTCGGACGACGACGAGAGCGGCGGCAAAGGCTACGATGAAGAGTGGAAGTGGGTGACGGAGAACGTCACCGGAGGTATCGCCATCAAGCTTGCCGGTAGCGCCCGCGGGCATCACCTGAGCGGTGAGCGGACCATGATCGAGGCGTGGCAACACCGGTTGATCGCCTCGGAGGCCGCGCCTTTGTTCGCCCGTTCGGAAATGGACCAGACCTGGCAGCGCGCCATGTTCGCCAAGAATCTGCCGATGAGCTTCTACTGGGGCGCCCTCACCGGCCTGCAGAACGGACAGAGCGTCTGGGACATCACCTCCGGGGCGCTGGAGTCCTGCAAGGAGATGGGATTCGACTACTCCTTCTATTTCTTCAACCGCTACGCCGGCCAGATTGACCCCCGGACGGCCACGGGCGCCTTTTGCGCCCTCCACAAGGGGCTGGATGCCGCTGATACCAAGGCCTATCCGGAGGCGAAGTTCGGCAAGGCCTCGCACAAGAACACCGAGCGCATGGAGAAGATCGTCGCCTCCTATGCCAAGTATGGCGCGGCCGTAGATGATAAGAACGGGCTCACGCTGGGGCAGGTGCGGCAACGCGACACGCAGACCGGATTGAACGACGTAGGCTGGGACATCTGGCCGGACAACTACGGCCGATTCCTTTATCAGATCGATGCGGATGCCACTTCGATTCCGCTCTGGCGCGTAGGCGGCCCGATCACCAACAAGTCTCCCATCTATGCCCGGTTCGCCCGTGGTTTCGAGCATGCCACCGGCAAGAACGCCCTTTACTTCAAGCTGCACGACGGCTTCTCCCAAGGCACCGCCCCGAAGGTCATGACGATGACCGTCGTCTGGTATGATGCGAAGGCAGGCTCGACCTGGAAGCTGGATTACGATGCAGGGAAGCCATCCATGAAGACGGCCCTGACGGTGACCGGTAAGGGCGACAAGCAGTGGCATCATGAGACCGTCACGGTGACGGACGCGGTGCTGCGTCAGGGGGGCGCGAAGGGTTCCGATTTCGCCCTCGTGAACACGGACGCCGCCGACGATATCTTCAGCCTCATCGAGGTGCAGCGGGGTAAGTCGGAGAAGCCAGTGATGCTGCCGCCGACTCAGTTCAAGGTGTTCGACAAGGCGCCGAAGCCCCCCAAGGCGGATAAGCCGGAGAAGGGTGAGAGTCCCAGGGAGCGGAAGAAGGACAAGAAGTGATCGGGCCGGTCGGCCCGAGTTCTTGCGGACCAGGTGGCGCCTTACTTCGCCGCTGGAAGCGTGGCTAAGAACTCCTCGAGGCTCAGGTTGCCGTCCTTGTTCAGGTCGCGGGCTTCAAAGCGTTCCTTGGCGATCTTCTTGTCGGCCATGCTGGCTTGGAACTCTTCGTAGGTGATCTTGCCGTCGTGGTCGGCGTCCCGCTCCTTGAAGCGAGCGACCCGCGGGTCGGCTTCGGCCTTCGGCGCGGGGGTAGCCGCTTTCTTCGCGGCTTTGGCTTTCTTTCCGCCGGCCTCGCCGCCGAAAGCTTCGGTCTGTTTGACGAAGTATTCGTCCCGCGGCCCTTTGTTTGCATCGAGCACGGCTTGAAGCTTCGTGCGGGCGGCTTTGGCTTCGGCGGAGAGGTCGGCGTCCTTCAGCGGCGTCTGCTCACGGTCGTCGGCGACGGTATCGAAGAGGCGTCCGTTGGTGTAGAGTTTATAACGGGCTTCGTGCGCGAACTCGTATTGGGCCTTGGGTCCGCCAGAGGGGTTATACCAGACGTAGAGGGCGTCCTTCGGATTACCCTTTTCGCCGCGGAGCTGAGGGAGGAAACTGCGGCCGTCGAGCTTGAGGTCGGCCGGGATAGCGACCTGGGCGGCCTCGCAGATCGTCGGGAGCATGTCTGCGGCTTCGATCATGTCGCTGCAGACCTTGCCGGACGCCACCTGTCCGGGCCAGTTGGCGATGCCGGGGACGTGGGTGCCCCAGACGAGGCTGCTGCCCTTGCCGCCGGTGACGTCGCGACCTTTGAAGCGCGAGGGCGTGCCGCCGCCCGTGCCGTTGTCGCCCATGATGACGATGAGCGTGTTCTCGCGGAGTTTCAGTTCCTCGAGCTTGGCGACGAGCTTGCCGATGAGCTTGTCGGTGTACGCCACCATGTCCGGGAAGTGGCCGACCTTCTTCGTGCCATCTTCGGACTTGGCCGTCAGGTAATCGGGGCTGTCGGGCGTCGCGTCGTAAGGCGAGTGCGTCAGCATCATCGGGTAATAGAGGAAGAACGGCTGGTCCTTCTTACGCGTGATGAAGTCGAGGGCGTAGTCGTTGACGATGTCGGGTCCGTATTCGTTCTGCTTGAAGTCGACCTGCTTCCCGTTGATTTCCAGACCTGGATTAAGGTAGCGGGCGGGACGTCGGTTCAGCTGCCAGAGGCAGTTCTCCTGGAAACCGAAGAGGGCCGGTCCAGGCAGATCGTTGCCCAGCTGCCATTTACCGACCACGCAGGTGGCGTAACCGGCGTCCTTGAAGAAGTGGCCGAAGGTCCGTTGCTTCGGATCGAGGTGTCCGAAGCGAGTGTAGTTACGCTTGTTGTTCAGGCCGGTCATCAGCGCCACGCGGGTCGGCGTGCACAGCGGCTGGGCGTGGGCCTGTTCCAGGCGGACGCCGGTCGCGGCGAGCTTGTCCATCACCGGGGTGCGGTAGCTTTCTCCGCCGTTGGCCGTGACGCATTCGTAGCCGAAGTCGTCGATCAGGATGAACACCACATTCGTCTTCGTCGGCGCGGCGAAGGTGAGCCCGGCGATGCAAGTGAGCGAGAAAAGCCGGAGCAGGTTCATGGGGTGAATCAACGGTTCGGAGGCGAAGGTAGGGCGCTGATGGGCTTGATGCGACTCGGATCTTGGGCGCGGGGGCGCGGGTCGTGCCAGCGCGCGCGGGGCGCGGGGGCCTGGGCGTCGAGCCAGGCGCCGAGGCGCAGGCGCAGTTCGGCCACGGAGCGGGCGGCGCCGTCGCCGAAGGCTGAGCTGCCGG
>Ga0315909_10002146_pt1 | contig 25725 bp, 36 predicted proteins | sample LakEriMetagenome_11_FD_203527 | JGI IMG/M metagenome (GOLD analysis project Ga0315909, IMG submission 203527) | Freshwater fungal communities from buoy surface, Lake Erie, Ohio, United States - Buoy 2 MA125 | ecosystem: Environmental > Aquatic > Freshwater > Lake | place: USA: Lake Erie, Ohio...
TCTTTAACCAAACACTCTTGGTCTTTGGGTTTGTACGTAAAAACTTTTGATAATCGGTAAGGGACATAACTCCATCTTTACCATCATTTTTTAGTGCTGCCTGAATATCTTCATCAAATACGCTAACTGCAGTATCTGGTAGTTCAAGCATTTGTCCCTTGTAATACGCAAACTGGTTTGCAATATCTGAAATCTTTACACCCTGGTCAATAAGTGGTGCCAACTTGCCATAGAATGCTTTAGACATTTCTCGAATAGAAGTTTTTTCTGCATCTAACTTACCAGTTGTAAGGGCTCCGCCTGGCTTTAATCCACCAATAACGCGGTCAAGTGCCTGCTTGGTATCTAGTTTAACTCCATAGTCGGCAGCAAAAGCCTTTAGTTCTGCAACATCTTGTGCAATCTTTCCATTACCCTTGGTAATATCCTCAATTGCTGTACCTTTAACTACAGGCGCTAGAACTGATGCACGAATACGATAGTAATCTGTAGCATCTAATTGCTCACCAGTAGAAACTTGCTTGCCACCTACAACTTTAACGGTACGAACAGCCTTCTTCTCTTCGGCATTTACCTTATTGTAGTAGTCAGTCTTTTCAGCCTCTGTTGCTTTACGACCAAGATACTCTGTAAAGAACTCATCAATATCTTGATTGGTTTCCATACGAGTTGTAAGATTGATACCTGAATCTGGTTGACCAGATGAACCAGCCATTGCAACGCGCTTGTTTAGCCATGAATCAAATGACTGGGTAAGCGGAGTAGCCATATCCGTATAGTTAGTTACAGCCTCAACGCTTACATTGCGAGCCGCATCAATAATTGCTCTATTGAATGCAGTAGCATCTTTAAGTTTAAACTCTGTTTCGTTCATATAGTTGGCTTTATACAACTTAGTCCGAAGAGCATCTATACCAGCAGTACCACCAGCATTTGTAATATATGAGCGGCGAACTTGGTCAGCATTAAGAACTTGGTAATCACCCTTTGAATCAATATAAAGGAATCTTTCACCTGTTCCATCAGTTGAATTTAGAATCCAAGTGTTACCTGATTGTGTAACTACATATTTGGCATCTGCTCCACCAAAATCCTCAGCCATGTCTTTGAGGGTCTGCGTGTTATCAGCCATTAGTTACCTCCGATTGAATATGTATCACGAGAATAGAATCCTAGAATTGATGAAAAGATAGCCCTGTTTGCTTCACGCACTGCTGGGTCTAATTGAATTAAAGGCTCCAAAGCCTTTTCAATAGCCTCACGCTTAGCGCGTTTAGCATCTGTAAAGTTCCAAATAAGTCTCATCTCTGGGTCAGTAGAGTATGAAATAAACTCGCGAACCATCTTTGTTGCCATAGCCATACGCTGTCTTGTGTCAGCAGAGATAGGTGCTTGCTTATTAAGAAGCATCTCTTCTACTGAACTAAGTAGTTTCTCTTCAGTTGCTACCTCAAAGCCACCTGTTTCAAGTGACAAGCGTAGTAATGGGTTAGCATTTTTAATCTGCTGACGAGCATTGGTTGAACGCTTAATAATTGCACGACGCTCTGGAATACTTCCTACTGTAGAAAGTAGTTCACGTTCTTGACGTTCAATATCAAAGTATTGCTGTTTCGCTCTAGCAGTCTGCACGTTATCTAGATACTTTTCTAGCGTAGGGCTAGAGATTAACTCATTAGCCTCTAGCCAGTTATATGCATCTGCTGTGTAATCGCCTACCTGTGGAGCAAAGATGTAGGCTACCTCACCATAGGTGGCAATTGTGTTCTTGTTAAACTGTGACCACTTCTTAACGGCATCTGTCTTATCAATAAGAACTTTAGTATTTTTATCGCTACGAGATACTGTGTAGATAATCTTATTAGGATTCTTGCCAACAAACATAGCAACTGCTAGTTCGTATGGGTCAAAGACTTCATCAGATTCAGTCTTTTCAATACCAGCAAGTATGTCAAAGAACTCAGCACGCATACTTGTAATGCCAGTAGCCTTAATATAACTAGGAATACCCTTGCTCTCACGTAGTGTTGGAGAGATTGGTGAAATCATTCCAAGAACTGCACGCATAGCAATTACGTTATGGGCTGCAATCTTAACTGTTTTAATAAAGTCATGCTTCTGCTGGTCTGTAGCATTCTCTGGAAGTTGAATGCTTTCATCACCAAATGCTTGAATATATGCAATAGCCTGAAATGCAGCAGTTGTTTCCTGTCGTGACATTTCTTGGCGTGGAAGTATGTCACGTATATTCTGCAAGAATAGCGGTGTTATTGCACGCTGCACTGTAATGTTATCTCCAAGATAACCAAGTGCATAAGTATCTATTTCATCTGCCATATACTCGGCAGGACCATCTAGTGGTCCTGGAGCATAACCCATAAGAGACCTAAAGGCAATAAAAGATAGTGCAGAAACTGGACCGCTAAGTCCAGGCTGACCAGCCTCTGGTGAAAACGATGGGTTAATCAAACGCAGTTTAAGAGTAACATCATTAAATGCTGGAACCTTAAATGCACCACCAGTTAGTTTACGCATTACTGGTTCAACAGATGAATTAATAATCGTGTCTGTAGGCAATACTACGTATGGCTCACCCTCATCATCATAGTAAATCTCACCACGAGCAGACAGTCCTTGATGCGCTAAGCGCATGCGATAAATAACCTGTAGTGGTTTATCACGCATAAGGCGATAATAACGTCGCCAGAAGTCTTCTGTTGCACGATAGAAACGTGCCACAGTTCTAGTAGATACTGCAAGATTAGAACGAATAGCAGGATTATCTACATACTTTAGAACAGAATCTACTGCCTCATTCATTGCAATTTCTGTATAACGCTTTGCAGCAAGGCTAGTAGCAATACTATCTGCTACCTCTTCGGACATGTTCTTGTTTTCTTCTAGCAATGTCCTCTTGGTCATGCGAGCAAACTCGTCTTGCAAACCAGTATAACCTTCACGAAGACGTGTATAGGTTGATATAACTGCTGGCTGACGGAAGATACCAGTAACTTGGCGGTCCATCTGTTCCATAAGGAAGTCACCATGTCTACCCCAAAGGCTTTGCAATTCTGCCTTTGGAATTAATTCAACAAATTCAATGGCTGTATTTATCTCGCCCTGTAGTCTCATGCCTACTGTAGCCTTTTCAAACTCTTCAAAAGATACATTGCCGCTTGACTTAGACCATTTACCACCAACGGTGGCTCCAGATTCCATTTCATATCTAACAAGTGCGTTATGCTTTGAAGCAACTAGGTTAAATAGTTCATCGTTAAAGGACTTTGGTCCACCATGAAATGATGTACGCATATCAAGTAGCATTGTTTCTACGTGAATACGTGCGATATCAGCATCTGCAACACCACGCTGGCGGAAACCAGTGGTATCACCAAACTCATTAAGAAACTTCTTTACATCATCTGCACGCTTAGGGTCAATAAAGAACTGCCTAATCTGATAGTCATACTTAACGCCAAGAATTTCTAGCATTTCTGTACGAGCAATAGCAAAATCTTGTGAAGTCTTAAGACCATTGTTGCGGAAGAATGCAGTTACTGGATCAACAACTACACCAGGTGCAATTGTTCTAGAGTTAGCCACAAATCTACGGAAGAACTGGTCAAAGTGTGCAAGTGTTAAGTACTTATCATTTGTTCTACGGAGCAATTCAGCGTTTAGTGGGCGAAACTTACGCCCAGTTTTAACAGATACATCCGCTAATGCCTGAGATAGTGTACTTTGCGTAAAGACTGCATCAATAATTTCTTTATCAATACGTCCTGAAAGGGATGAACGGGCTGCAACAGATGAAGCCATAGAATTTAAAGCATCAGGATGGTAAATAAAGGCTTCTTTAATCCATTTAAAGTTACCAACTGCTTCATCTACACCATACATTGCGAAGACTCGCGCAACAGATTCTTCACGAATCATCATGTTGGTAACTTCTTCTACTGGAATACCATTTCTTTCAGCAATTTCTTGTGGAATACGAATACGTTCTTCAATAGAAAGACGCTCTTCTGCTCCACCTTTGCGAAATACTCTGTTAAGTCCACGCTTAATTGGACCAACTGCAGCCTTAGAACCAGTAAGGGCTGTAAGAACTGCTTGTTCTTTTCTAATTGATGGCCTAGCAAAACGCAAAAGGTCTTGTGCTGGTGCACTAAGTGCATACATAAATGTTTCATCAATAGCAGAACGAATACCTAGACGTGGAAAAAGAGTATAGATAGTCCAGAAGTTAACAAACTCGCTGATATATTTGTTACGTGTAGCACCATCAAATAGTGCTGGGATAGAGTTCTTGCGACGGGTCATTGCAGCAACTTGAATGATTTGCTCGTATGGAAGAACTGCTACACCTTCAGCCAATTGGCTAGGTTGAATAGCACCACGAGCCTGCAAGAATGGAATATCATTTTCAACACGAACAACATGCTCGCTAATATCGTCAATAAATTCAGTTGGAACTTCAGTGCGTGCTACTGCTGTCATACCAGACTGGTTGTTAAATGTTTTATTAAGAATCTCATCCATAAAGGTGCGACCTTCTGGTGTGCCATGTAGACCATATCTATGCATAATCGTTGCATAAAGATTACGCAAGATTACAACCTGTTCATTTGTAGATGCCTTAAGAAACTCAAAGGTTACATAGTCTGCAACATCGCGTGTAAACGCCTGACGTGCTACAAGACGGAATGTTTCTGCAGTTTTAATTGCATCTTCACCAAACAGGATTCTAGAACCACCAGGGCTACGAGACATCATGCGTCCAGTAACTTCTGCAATACGACGAGCCCTTTTAACATCGGCATCAATATCAGTAAACCGCTGAATACCTGCTACGTTTACGCCTTTATCAATATCATCGCCAACTGTTTTAAGAATATCAGCAGCCTCTGCGCCTTTTGCCTGTAAAGAATCAATTCTATCTACAACAGACCTTGATGCAGCACTTGGATTAAAAAAAGCGTCTGCACTTACTGCTATACCACCGCTAATTTGACGTTGGTTACGAGCAGTTGCAATACCATTACGAAGGAATGTAATACCATCTACGCGTCCACCCAATAGCATTTGAGCATTTACAATTTTAGTAAAAAATGCTTCAGCACCATTTGCGTCAAAAGTTTCAAGATTTCTTGCAAGTATATTTACTGTTTCAAAATTGCTAAATCCTGGATATTTTTGAGCAATCTCGCGATAGGTAACAGATTGTACTGCACTGTCTTCCGCCTCTGAAAACCTTTTTATTAAAACTCCGAGTTCGCCATCCCATAATGCTTTTACATCTGGTTTTGCAAAGATTTGCTTGACTGCTCCAATGTAGTTGCCATCCTTGGCTTCTCTTGTAACCAACTCTGCATACGCTGCACCCTTAGTAGCAGCCTTTGATGTACCACCAGTAATATAAGTAAGTGGGTCAACTACAAGTTGATATACAGCATCAATGCTGCCAGTGCTTTTCTTAGCAGCCTTTTGCCATTGCTTAGCAACCTTTGGGTCAGCAAGGTCTCCTATAAAAAACTTAAGTATAGGATTCATTTTATATGTTGGGTCGTGTTTTGCTTCTAGTCCTTTACGAGCAATGTCACGACCTGGTGATGTTTGTGCATACTTAACATCTTCAAGGATTAAATTAAACTTTGCTGAATTATCAAATGCGTCTGCGATAGCAGTCGTAATCTTAGCATCAACTTTACCGTACTCTTCAATAACCTCACCAGGTGTTTTGCCAGCAAGAAGTCCTTTAGCAAGCAATACATATTCAGCACCATACTTTTCTTCAAGGCGAGAGATAGCGCCTTTATCGTATAGTTCTTTTCCAGCGTAGGCTGTTGACCACGTTTTCTTTGAAAACAAAGGAGCACCTTGGTTAACCTGGCGAGCAACAGAATATGGTGTGTTAATTGCCTTACCATATACACCAGCAACCTGAAAAGTCATAACAATTGGTGAAGCAGCAGCCTTAGCAACTTCTGAAGTTATAGCCAAAGTTTTCTTTAGTAAAGATTGGTCTTCTTTTGCAAACTCGGCAGTAGGGTACATAGCACGAATAAGTTCTTGTGCATCTTCATCTAGCGCTTCAAACTGTTGCTTAGCCTGCTTTGCATCCATATTACGCAGACGCTTAGCATTCTTTACAGTAAAAGAAAACTGCTCAATCATCTTAGCGCCAGCATCTGAAAGACCTGCAGCCTGTGCAGCATTATAAATGTTAGGACTAAGTTCGCCTACAACTGGGTCAATTATGCGGGCCATTAGTACCCATATTCAGAAATAATAGCATAAAGCATTTCTGCTTCACCGCTATTGTCAAACTGTGCAATTCTTTTAATGGTAGCAGCAAGTGTTGGTTCTGAATCTGGAATGTTAAGTGCTTCACTTCCAGGACCAGCGCCAATATCAATACCAGAAGTAATTGGGTCATTTGGTCGTTCGGTAGGAGCCATTAATGGTGTTGGCATAGGAGCAACTCTTGGAGTTGGTGGTACTGGTGCACCACCTGACATTGGAGCAGCAGTTTGCTGGTCCATTGTGTTCTGACCATATGGCATACCAGACATGTACTTAGCGCCTTGCGCTGGACCACCATCTGTACGTTGCGAGAGTGCGCCAGGACCTGATGCAGGTGCTGGGTTTTCTGGCTTGCGGTAGCCGCCTTGCTGACCAGTTGGTTGCATCATTGACATTAGTCGTCATCCTCATCATCATCGTCTACATATTTAAGTGGATTCATTTTGTTTGGAATATCTGGAAGTATCCAATCAGGATATGAATCTTTGTCCTGTATCATTGTTATGCAAATATCAACTGGAAAACCAGCAACACGCAAAGCCTTATAGTATTCGTTTAGGCTAATGCAGTACTTTTCAAGTATGGAGTAATCATCACTAAGAACTGTTTTAACTTTAGTTTTAGTAGGCTTTTTGCGCGGTGCCATGATTTACCCCCTATATAACTCGTTGTTGTCTTACTTGCGCTGAACCAGATGCCTCTCCACTTGATGTCAAACGGCTTAGTAACATCTGCAAATCTGGTGGTCCTGCCTGTGCAGAAGCGCCTCCTACTGGAGCGCCAGGAGCAGAGGGGACGGTTTGCTCAACTGGAGTTCCAGCAGGAGGATTCTCTGGAGTAAACACATCCTCAATAACATCTTCAATCGCCTTACCAGCCTTACGTCCCTTGATTGCAGCAGCAATCTTCTGAATGATTGGTAGAGGGTCCTGTCCCTGAGATGCTAATTGTGGGATGGTTTGTGTATATGCTTGCAGTGAACCAATGAGAGCCTTACGAAGTTTTTCAACTTCAATCTTCTCTTGTTCTTGTGTCACGTTAATTCCGAATGGCATTTCTCGCTGTGCCAAGTCTACGGAAATTAAATCGCCGCCCAACGCCTGAAGCATAAAAATAAGGCCCTGTGCTGGATTAAGTCCAGCCAGCATGCCATAGCGAACATCTGCAGAATAGTCATTCTTAATGTCCTTTGATGGAAGATATTCAAGTGCATATGGTGCACCTGAATCTACTCCACGAATTGTCTTCTTATAATCAAATACTAGTTCGTCAACCATAAAGCATGTTGTAATAACATCTTTAAATGTTGAAGCAAAGATGGCTTGTGCAGATTTAATCTGTGTATCGAAGCCACCCATAAGGGCTTGAACGCCCTGTCCCGTAATAATTGAAGCATCAACGTTACCAGTTCTTGACTCTGGATAACGTGTACCAGTACGAAGTTCTTGCTGAAGTGTTTGCTGCTGGCTAAATGCACCTGCAGGAACAGGAAGTTCTACGCGGCGTACACCAGCAGGGTTGTTGGTACGGATAACTCCGTCGCCACCAAACTCAAACTCTTGTACATCGCTAGGCAAGACAATAGGTGACTGTACTGACTTCTCTGCTGCTTCCATTGCAAGTAATGCAAAACGATTGCGAAGCAACTGAATACCAAGTACATCATCAAACTGTCCACGCATTTGTCCATCAACAGATGGACGACGTGCAATGTGGACTAGCATCTTCTTAACTGGGTTTTCCGCCACAGACACAGCAAGGTTATTGCGGTCTGGGATATAAATAACAGACTGGTCTTTATCGTAATAACGAATGATTGTCAGTTCTGAATTCATATTCTGGTCATAACCATCGCGACCTAAAATCGCTTCTTCATGCTCAGGGAACTGAGCAATAATTTCGGCTATTGACATGCGGTATTTCTTAGCAAAGGCAATGCAACGCCCATAGCGGTCAAACTCTGGGTAAGCCCCCACTGGGTTTTCTATGCGAATACGTGGCAGCCCTGCTTCTTCGTCAAATTCAACAATGAACGGGACGAAACCAAATGTGATGTACCAGTCTGCGCCTGTATACATCTGTACTTGTAAATCTGAATTAATAAAATAGTTCGCAGCAATCTGAGTACGACGGTCTGCAAACTTACGTGGCTTATCTTCTGCTTGGTTAATTGCAGAGCAGTTGATGGCAGGAAGTGGTGCCATAACCTCAGATAGGTCACGGGCTACAATATCAATAAAGTTAGCAACAACGTTGGCATCAATACCATCTGGAAAAAAGTCTGGGTATAGCCCAGCAATGTTACCCTGACGCACAGCAAGAACGCTTTCGTGACGGCTATCGCGCTCACGCGACCTATCCTTTAGCGATTCTACTCGCGCAGCAATCTGCTTAATTGTTAACAAGGCTATTCCTATCCATACATATCCTGCCACTGCTCTTGATAGGCAGCGTCTAGGTTAACTGATTGTCTCTTTGACAGTTGAGCCTTGGTAGCCCAACGGTTTTCTTTATATCGGTTTGTAAATGATGCAGCCTGCATAAGTTCTTGCACACGCAAGACTGCAAACCACAAAGCCATAACACAGTCAGTCTTACCCTTAGTGTTTGGTCTCCACGTCATTAACTGTTGGAGCAAGGCTTTCATACCTTCTGAACCATCGGTTGAAGGAAATTCAATTGAGTTGTTGTTTTGGAACTTACCTTCACGGAGTGTGCCAAAGAAGTTTGACATAGAGGCAACACCTAGGTTGATATCCCATTTGTTCTTACCAGTAAAATGTGGCTTTAAGTCACAACCATACTGGGCAAGCCAGTTACGCAAATCATCATCTAGGGCATAACCCTTCTGGTGTGCGTTAATTTCTACACGCAATTCATTAGGTCGGTATCTTTCAACCAACTCTTCAATGGTATTGCGAATCTTTTGCGGGGTAGGTTCGCCCATGTTGATGCAGTCAAGAACATATATACGACCATCGAGGGCGTTGTAGTTAATAACCACAAAAGCAGAGTGGCCTGCCATAGCAGGGTCAAAGCCAATGATGGTATAACCACGCACTTGGGCAGGATGTCCTGGCTTATCTGGGTCAAGTGGTCCGCGCTTACGCATTCCATTTACACAACCTTGTACCAGAGGAGCAGCAAAAATAGAATCTTCTGCTATGTCTTCCTGCTGGTAGACCAGCGCCCAGGTAGAGGCGGTAACTTCACCGCGTCGTTTGTGAAGGGCTGGCCCGTCCCATTTAGGATATAAACCTTCTTCATCTGGAGTATCATCGTCTCCATCCCAAGGGATGTCAGACTTAGGCCAGAGTGTAACCCAATCTTCTTTCTTTTCTTTATACTCTAAAACCGCAGGCATTCCCATATAGGTAAATGGGCTCTTTCCGTTTGACCAATACTTCGGGTCACGCAGTTCTTTATAAAAGTCAGTAGGTGCAATACGGGTTCCTACGATAAGGAGTTTACCGTTCTTGCCCAGACGGGTAATAACTTCCTTCTGCAGCCAGTTGATTTGCTTCTCATACTCATGGGCGTTGGAAGTGGTAATGCAGTCGTCTAGGATAATCAGGTCAGCACGAGCACCGTAAATCTGACCGCCCATACCAAGGGCTTGAATGGTTGGGTCTTTCTCACTTGAATCACGCGCATCGCCACCAAGGTAGACGGTATCTACACGCCAGGTATCTGAGTCTGCTTTCCAACCCCCTTCAGGACCAAAGGTGTTTTGCATCTTTTGGTAACGGGGGTGAGACAATCTCTGCTTAACAGAGTATACGAACTCGCGTGCTTTGTTCAACGTCTTAGAAACCACAATGATGCGGACGTTCGAGTTGATGGCGATACGATAGGTTGAATAGTTCACTGTAACCACAGTGGACTTGGCATGCTCTGGAGGTACATTGACCAGCATACGGGTGGCATCCCCTGGGTCATAGGTCATAGAGGGGTGGAGCCAAGAAGGTTCATCGCCTTCTATCAAATCAATCCAGTCCTGATGATGGGGAAATACTTTAGAACCTAAGTATAGTTCCGAGAACTGAGCAAAGGTAATCTCATCCTTGGGGATACCAAGGGCCATTAGGGAATTGGACTTAGAGTCTATCTTAGCCTGTTCTAAACGGCGAGCAAAGTCGGCATCTCGAAGAATCCATACTCGCGCCGTATCGGGCTTCTTGCCCACCTTAGCCATAGCATTTGCCAAGGACATTCCCTCAGATACCAGGTCAAGCACCTGCTGCTTATCGGCAGCCGACTTCTGGGTCTTGGCGTTATCAGGCCCCTTTATAAACGTCATTTCATCCCCTAGTTTTGGACAGAGTACACCTGCCTTGTAACAGATTATTACAGACTATTGTAACAGGATGAGTAAGGCTATAAAAAGACTTACGAATCTATTTTACTGTCTACTATATATTAATCCGTTCAAACAGGTCAAACGAACATTTAGGATAGAAATATATTAAAAGACCTGTTCAGAAGGGGGGTACTATTGTACAGAAATATTTTTGGTAGAGATACTCTACTATAGTCAGAAACAAATTAAACAATCTGGGGTCTAATCGACCCACAGATAGTTCAATACTGCCGTGCAGTAGTACTATAGTCTGGATTGCTGAGCAGACAGCAGTCTAGGCCGCAGTAAAACAATATGTCTGCGTCCCAGTTTAAATGCATATATAGACTGCGACTGCATAACTGACAGGCTACCCCAATACAATTGGGAAGTATCCCAAACCCTCAGCCTGCCGATGGCTAATGACTTAAATTTTCCGCTTAGCAAAAGATGTTAGCCAGCAGTGCAAGGCACTGACTGCCTAACTGCTAAGCGGGTTGTGTAATCTGGTGCGTCTGAAGCCGCACAGCAGATTACCTACCACCACACACAGTCTTCTAGTTGCGCTATTGGCAGAATTGCCAGCCTATTGCTGGACTAATTCTACCAATGCAGCAACTGACCGTATCACACTCAGTCAAACTGGCTAGACAGGGGCATACCCTGCCAATCGATTCCCGCATTACCATGCTTGGCCGCGTCTAAAGACCGCGCCCGAATCTTCATAAGCGGCAGGGCTTATCTATGCCCCAAACTACGTCTATCCAGTTCTGCGCCCAGCATTTCATGCGGGGGCTTGCTCGGCCCTCGCCGAGTGACAGGTGTGATTCGGACGCGAAGACTCCGTGTGGGGTTGATATTACTACGAAAGGATATACAGATGAAAGAAGTACAGTACACAGAAGCAGATTCACTCACAGTAACTAACACCTGCCCTGAATGTATCGCACAAGAACAACTATGTACCGAATGCGTAGATACAGCCGATGCCCGACTTACCGACAAGGCATACGGCTTAGTAGATGAAGGCAACCTTCAATACAAGTACCAATGGCTACTCGTTACAGAACCAAGTGGTCATGACTGGACAGACCGAGATAGCGAATTCAAGGAGCCAATCGTACTACTACAGGACGGTGGAGTGTATGAGGAACTATGGGAGTTGGACGATATGCGCCAGCGTTCACGAGAGACTGAGTGCCAATGGTGCCATATGATGACAGTCAAGATATACAACGACTGCCAATCCTGCGACAAACCACTAGAAACAAACGTAAGATAAAGAAGGCAGATAGTCCCCCTGCGCCTTGCGACAGGGGGCTATCAGCCCAAAGCACGTAATCAACTAACTAACAAGGAGAAGGTAATGAAGAACGAAATCACAGTAACAGGTACAATCAAGAACATCAAGACATACACCAATGACCGCGGAACAATGCTCACAGGTTGGTTCGACCAGCGTGACATATCCCGTACATCAGATGGAACAGCAGACCGCACAGTATATGTAGTCGGTATGAATATCGTAGCCCTTGACGACTCAACAGTTGGAGACATCATCGGTGCAAGCAAAGCAGGAACAGAAGTAACACTACCAATCACAGTAACTGGACGAATGGTGACTCGCTTTGACCGCCGTCCAGGAATCGCTCAGAAAGACCAGCGACCACCAGTACTACAGTTAGAAGTACATTCGGTAGAAGTTCACGCATAAAAGACGGGAAGGTGGGTGGCTCAGGCAGTCACTCACCTTCCCCTTTTTTTGTGCGCGGGGAAACCCGTATACGTACAGACTAATGTGAGTCCATCAATTATAATATTACAAGGAGAGTATATTATGTATCTATCTATTGCTGAAGCAATCTTCCTAATGGTATGTGCATCCATCATGGGAGTCATGCTGCTACTGCTATTTGTAGCCAACCATTTACTACTTAAAAAGAACAGACAGTTCTTGCAAACAATTAGAAACAAAAACAAATACTGCAGAGACAACCATGTGGAGGTACCTTTCTAATGGGAAGCCAACTAGCACAAGAGATATCAGAATTTGATATGCCATTACGCAATCAAATAGAAATACATTTAGTCAGTAACTTCTATCCACCAATACCAAGATTCATGGCGCAGACATGTGTAGATGCGCTCAATGCATACTGGGAAGAAGAGACAGACCGCATGATTGATATGCCAAAAGGAGTATCATATAAAGGCTCGACTTCTGCACCAGCGTGGGCAATCGTCGAGCAGCACAGACTATGGCCTTGGCTACAAGAAGAAGAGGACTATTATGAATAAGTATTATTCAACTGACCTTACTATCCCTATTATAGAGATAGTTGCTGAGACTAAAGAACAAGCCGAAGCAATTGTTCAAACATTCATAGATGAAATCTCATCAGTTATGGAATTAAAAATCCATTGGGAAGAATGTGACTGGGAAATCAAAGAGAATATACTTGATGAAAAAGAAGGGATATGGGTTGAACAATGAGTGAACCAAGATGGCTAGAAGGAGATGATGTAGCACTTAAAGACGAGTGTGAGTTCTGCGGCAACTTTATATTCGCATGTGAATGTAATGAACCAGACCCAGACTATGCTCATGATACACGCTTTGATGATTAGGAGAATACATGAATCCGCAGATAAGAAAGTATCAAGCAATGATAATGACAGCATTGCTTACATTTGCAAGCATGATTGGTATACCACTTAAAGGATATATCAAGCAAGTACATGAAGAAATAAAAGCAAACCCAACTTATATCCAAGTCAAGACTCCCATCTATTGGACTGCACGTATGTCCAAGACATATGCCCGTGGCTTTATGGCTATGGAATATCCATCATGGGGTAGGGCTGAATGGAAAGCGCTATCCAAACTATGGGGTAAAGAGTCAGCCTGGAATCACCTAGCAGACAATCCTGATTCCAGTGCTTATGGCATAGCACAAGTTCTAAAAACTAAACCTGGAACCCCAGCCCCTCTCCAGATTGAGAAGGGGCTGGAGTATATAGCCCACCGATATGAACGGCCATCGGTTGCATGGTCACATTGGAGAAAGCATGGATGGTATTAGTATGAAATCATTTTATATTATACAATGTGAGATAGAAGTCGAAGCATCAGATGATGATATGGCTTTGTCACTACTGCAAGACACAATAGGTTTCAGCGGATTCAAAATGGTCGGCTGGATAAACACAACACTATCAGAAAGAGAGAGCACAAATGACACTAACAATGACAATCAATGACCACCTAGTAGAACTAGGTACACTAGTAGGCAATGAAGACAGAGCAGCACAACGAGTAGGCGCACGTCTAGTTGAAGAGTTCTTTGCATCAGAATCTGATAAGCAAAGCGATGAAGTTGTAGTCAATGTATTATATTATCTAACAGATATACAGGTACGTGACTATGCATTGGGATTGCTTAACCCAGCAGACCCAGTTCCATTTGTAACTGCACTTAACTGGCTAATTGAGAAAGCACCTACAGATACAGAGTATATGAACGCACCTGCTGCATTACTAGCAGTTATGCAGTATGAACTAAACGATACAGAATCAGCACTTATAACACTAAGCAATACAGAAGATAACTATTCGTTATCTTTACTATTGCATCGTGTGTTTGGAGCAGGTTGGCCAAAGGAATCATTTGCTCAGATGCGTAGTGAACTACACCCTAAAGTAGTAGCAGGTATCTTCGGAGAGGAAGAGTAATGCAAGAAGTCAGCGAAGAATATAATAACAAAGCAATCAATCGCCTAAACAAAATGGCGTGGGTACAGGCAGGTACCGCAGTTAATGCAGGCTCTGCATCAGAGGCTGCACGACAGGCTGGTCTTGACTGGACAGTTGAACTATCGGATATGTTTGTCGAACGTAAGACAATCGTATCTCCATACGATACTATAACTGATAAGTTAGAAGTACCTAATCGTCAAGCAGTTATCAAGCGCACCGAAGAAGGTGAATCCGTTATCGGTGTAGTTGGTAATAAGTATAAGATTGTGCAGAACATGGAAGTATTCTCTGCCCTTGATAGCCTGGTAGATTCAGGTGATGCAAGATATACAGCAGCAGGTGAGTACAATAATGGTGCAAATATCTGGATGATTATGGAATTACCTATTGGTGTAAACGTAGCCAATGACCCACATGCTGCATTCTTACTTATCCAATCATCACATGATGGTTCATGCTCAGTACGTATTCGCCCAATCATTGAGCGTTTATTCTGCGCCAATCAAATCAACCGATTGATTACTGGTAAGAAAACAAATGACTATACCTATGTCATGAAGCACACAACCAATGCAACGTTGTCACCTTCTGAAATTGGTAATATCATTAAGTTATCTTATGATTCAATCGAGCAATACGAACAGGTATCAGCAACGCTGCTTAGTCGTGAGGCTTCTCATGCCAGAGCACGTGACTTCTTCAAGCGTGTATGGGCGCTGCCATCTACAGTAGAAGGCAAGCCTTATCACATGCTCACACAAGGTGAACGTAGACAACAAACCATTGCAGTCACAGCCCGTGATAAAGCATTTGAAATCTATAGCGAATCACCTACCCAAGAAAACATTCGTGGCACAGCCTTCGGTATGTGGCAAGCAGTAGTAGAATACGCTGACCATCATGCTTCGGGTGGCTCCGAACGCCTTGCGGTATCCACCCTCAGTGGACGCAATGATAAAGTAAAGGATAAAGCATTAGGTCTTATCTTAGAAAACTCATACTAAAAAGGAGAGAAAGAAATATGAATACAATCCAAGTTAAGTTAGACACAGGCGCTACAATCAACTACACAGAGGCAGAAATCATTCGAGCCTTTGACCAAGTAGAAAGTTACAAGACTCAATATGGTAACGAAATCACCATCAGTGCAAAGATTCGTAATCAAGTACGTGACTTCTTCAGTGAGCGTGAATGGTCAGACCGTGAGGCAACAGTCACTCTTGATGAAGTCAATGAGTTACTCAACAACATCGGCAGCCATGCAATCCAAAGCACCTACTCAGGCAGCATTACAATCTCAGTTAGTTTCTGCGACCTAGATGCAGATGATGCAGACAGTGCAGTCGCTATGATTGAAGATGAAATCCAGGTAGAATTATATGGAGTTTCAACCTCAATTGATTCCGTAAACGTAGATGATATTGAAGAAGAATAATGAGTCAAGCCTACGTACCATATAACGGTACTGCTGGCTGGTCAGGTACAGATACATCCCAACAGAGAGCGTTGGATAATTTGTATTCTGGTCGGGAATTAAACAACCAGCAAATAGCGTTAGCATATTTAAAAAGTAGAGGCACTGATGGTGCTACTTGGAAAGAGTTAGCGACAGAAACTGGATGGCATCACGGCACATCAAGTGGCGTGTTGTCAGTACTGCACCAGTCAGGTGCAATAGTACGTACAATTAAAACAAGAAATAGATGCAAGATATACGTGCATCAGAATTTCAAAGACCAAGTTATGTATGAAGAATACAAACGAAAAGAAAAACTTTGTCCCAACTGCGGACATGACATCAATGCATAAGCCGCTCCTTATGCTATGATGGGACAACTAGTGTGCGGTAGGTTTTGGCTCTCTCCTTGTCCTACCGCCACTAGCCAATCTAAGGAGAAGTATGGCAGAAGTAGAAGTACCTAGAGATAGGTACGGCAGACCAATGATTGTTCCACCCAAAGGTGGAAAGCCAATAGCGTATACAAGAACAACAACAGTTGCAGGTTCATTAGATGATGGCACTGCTCTTGTTGCATGGAAGTTACGCATGGCAGCAACTGGTTTAACATTACGACCAGACCTTTTACTTGCTGCATCAGCAGCACGTGAAGACAAATTAGAGATGGATAAATTAGTAGAAGATTCAATGGAAGCAGCAGGCGCTACTCGTCAGGCTACTATTGGTACTGCAATCCATGCTCTAACAGAAAAGTTAGATAGAGGTCAAGACCTTGGTCCAATTCCAGACGACTATGTAGCAGACATACAGGCGTATGCTAGTGCTACTAGTAAATTTACCAACGTTCACATCGAACAGTTCTGCGTCTTAGATAAGTATAAGATTGCAGGAACACCAGATAGAATTGTTGAATATAAAGGTGAGAAGTTTATCTCTGACCTTAAAACAGGTAGCATTAGTTACCCTAATAAGATTGCCATGCAGTTAGCAGTTTATGCACACGGCTTGCCGTATGACCCTGCTACCGCAAGCCGTGGTAGTTGGGGCGACATCAACACAGAGAAGGGAATCATCGTGCATCTACCAGCAGGTAGTGGACAATGTACTCTACACTTTGTAGACTTAGTTCATGGTTGGAAAGGTATTGAACTAGCCATGAAAGTAAGAAAGCACCGCGACAAAAAGAACATATCAACACCAATACAAGGAGAATAATGTCTCACACAGAAGCACCAATTAGCATCACAGTTAAGTCAGCAGCAGGTTCATTGGTTACAGTTCGTGCATCTAATGCAGATGAACTCGACCAGACTATTGCAATGACACTTGCATCTCTTGCATCAGCAACAGAAGAACTCGAAAAAGCAGTGCGTGGCACTGGTTTTAGTGCACCTAGTGTAACTCCAATTGCACCAGCAGTTGGTTATGCAGCGCAAGCATTGGGTGGTACAGTCATTACTGAGTCGTTCAGCCCATCACCTGCACCTGCAGGAGGCGGACAACGTATGTGTCCACATGGAACTATGACTCGTATTCATGGTCTAACAGGTAAGTTTGGTCCATACAAAGGACACTTCTGCCCTGCTAAACAAGGCGACCCAACCAAGTGTACAACTCAGTATGTCAAGGCTAACTCACCAGAGTTTGCAACATTCGTAGCCGACCAAACAAAGCAGTAATATGAAAACACTACGCCGTAGCGTAGGTAAGGCAGAGGTGGGAGGAGAACCATTACTCCCACCTTTCCAAGCCTTTGCTAGAGAAGGAATTATCCTACGGCGTGCAGAAGTAACAGTAATTGCTGGCACTCCTGGTGCTGGTAAGTCAAGTATTGCATTGCATATTGCTGCAAGATTAAAACAACCAACATTATACTTCTCAGCAGATACCAATGCACATACAATGGCTATGCGATTACTCGCACTTCGAGCACGCATACCACAACAACAAGCAGAACTAATGCTAAAGACTCAACCAGATACAGCAGAATCAATCTTACGTGAGTATGGAAATATGTATTGGTCATTCGAACCAAGTCCTACTCTTCGTGATTTAGATGAAGAAGTATCTGCATTCGAAACTATATGGGGTAGAAGTCCTACCCTTATAGTTGTAGATAACCTTATGGACATTGCTATTGATGGACATGAAGAGTTCGCAGGTATGCGACAGGTTATGAAAGAGTTAAAGTATCTAGCACGTGATACTAATGCAGCAGTGTTAGTCTTACACCATACGCAGGAAGGTGCACCTGGTTATCCGTGTCAGCCACGCTCAGCGTTGCAAGGCAAAGTTGCCCAGATTCCTGCTATGGTTCTAACAGTAGGACAGATGATGCAGGGCATGGATATGTACTTGTGTGTGGCTCCAGTTAAGAATCGCTATGGCAAAGCAGATGCAACTGGTAACACATACATATCGCTATCATTTGACCCAGCATCAATGCACTTAGAAGATATAGTTAGAGACTACAGACAGGTAGAAATGACAGTATGAGTAAAGCAGCCAAGGCTAAAGGCGCAGGAGCAGAGCGTGATGTTCGTGACTATCTCAAAGAGAATGGTTTTCCCTACGCTGATAGGCGTTTGGCTGGTGCAACTCTAGACAAAGGTGACATCTCAGGTATACCTGGAGTTACAATTGAAATTAAAAACCATAGCAAGATGGACCTTGCTGGATGGACAGAAGAATTACTCACCGAAATGAGTAATGACGGGGCATGGACAGGTGTAGTGTGGCACAAACGCAAGGGTAGGGGAAGTCCTGGCGAATGGTATTGCACTACACCTGCTCATGTTTGGCTTGACTTACTAAAGAGAGCAATCAATGGAGAAACCAAGCATTGAAGAATACCTTAATTACATAGGTGCAGATATACCGTCAGTCGGTAGTGGCTGGCGCAAAATGAAATGCTGCTTTCATATAGATACACATGCAAGTGCAGCAGTAAACTTTGATAAGAACGCCTTTGTCTGCCACGGTTGTGGTGTCAAAGGCGATACTTATTCCCTAATTATGCACAAGGAAGGAATTGATTTTAGTGAGGCTAAACAATTCGCAGAGAAGTTTTCTGCTACAGGCAACACAGAGATACGCAGCCAAGATAGAAAACGTGGCAGAGTATCTATCAAGCCGTCAACTCTCGGTAGAAGAGGCAAGCATCTTTCATCTGGGTCTGGTAGAAGACCCGCTGCCAGGGCATGAGCCGTATACTGGCAGACTAGCCATCCCATATATCACGCCATCAGGCGTGGTAGATATTAGATTCCGTGACTTAACAGGTACACATGATGCTAAGTATATGGGATTAGTTGGTTCTGAAACTACCATGTTTAATACTCAGGCAGTCTTTGCTGCCGATGATTACATATGTGTGACCGAAGGTGAGTTCGATTGTATTATGATGAGCGTTAAAACGCAGCATCCAACAGTCGGTATTCCTGGAGCAAATAACTGGAAGAAACATTACTCAAAGATTCTAGATGATTTCGAAACAGTTGTAGTACTAGCCGATGGCGACAAGCCAGGGCTAGAGTTTGGCAAGAAGATTAGCCGTGAACTTGGTAATGTTAATATCATTAGCATGCCAGACGGTGAAGACGTAAACAGCATGATAATCAAACAAGGGAGTGAGTGGATTGACGAACGAATCAGAGAATGCATTGCCGCTGGATGATAGTTTCTGGGAGCATACTAAGCACCTAGATTTTAAAGTAACCGTACAACTAGACGGAGATAAGTATCTCAATATTCTTCATGCTCTAGAAAGCATCTATGAACTAATCAAAGAAGACAAGATAGAAGATGCCAAGTTCTTTATTACAGGACTGGCTGCAACTATGTTGGCTGCTAAGTATGGCAAGAGCCAAGATGTTCTAAATGAGATGATAGTTAAAGTCTTAAATGAGAGTATGGATGATGAACTAAAGGAGTTGCTTGATGAAAAACCATGATGATATGCAGGCAATTCTGCATGAACTCAGTAGCACAATGCTTAAAAAGCATGCAGACTATGGACCAATGAATATATCTGGAGCCCCAGGTGGACCAATGAATGGGCTACGAGTACGCATGTATGACAAGTTGGCTAGACTTAACAACCTAGTAGATACAGGCGACACGCCGAACTACGAATCAATCGAAGATACCTTACTTGACCTTGCAAACTATGCCATAATTGGGTTACTAGTCCAGCGTGGACAATGGGAAGGTGTACCCGATTTATATGACAAAACAAAAGCGAGTCGTAATTCTGAGCGACCTACAGATACCGTATCAGAACAACGCAATAGTACAAGCAGCACTGGATTTCATATCTGATTATAAACCAGATGAACTATGGTGTGTAGGTGATGAACTAGATGCACCAGAGCCTAGCCGTTGGAACAAGGGCATGGCTGGTGAGTACGCAGGTACTCTACAACAAGGCATTGACGAGACAAAGCAAATTATAGGTGAGTTTAGAAAAGCATTAGGAAAGAAACCATTTTATATTCAGCGGTCTAATCATACAGACCGCATTGACACTTACATTCGTAAGTATGCCCCAGCGTTCAGCAGTCTCAAATCATTAGAGATTGAAGAACTACTGGGGTATAACTCTTTAGGCGTAACTTACTTACATAAGATGCACGAATTACTACCTGGATGGGTAATGGCACACGGAGATGAAGGCAAGTTATCCCAATCTCCAGGGGCCACAGCCTTGTCATTAGCAAAGCGCTTAGGCAAGTCAGTAGTCTGCGGACACACGCATCGCGTGGGGCTGCAGCATGAAACAGTTGGCATGTATGGCAAGACCAACACCTTGTTCGGACTCGAAGTCGGACACATGATGGATATGAAACAGGCTGACTACCTATCTGCAGGTACAGCCAACTGGCAGCATGGTATTGGAATCCTAGTCCAATCAGGCAATAAGGTAACTCCATATGCAGTACCTATTGTCAATGGGGAGATTAATCTTCCGTGAATTATCTAGAAGAATACAGTGAGATGGTTCAACAACTATCTGCTGAGTATCACAAACGTTATGGCATGCTAGAACGTGATGATATTAGGCAAGAGTTATGGCTATGGTTCGTTGCTCATCCCCGTAAGTTCCAAGAGTGGGATAAGTTAGAACAAAAAGATAAAGATAAGTTAATTGCTAAATCATTGCGTAATGCTGCCCTTAAATATTGCGAGAAAGAGAAAGCCCGTAAGTCTGGTTACGATTCATCCGACCTTTATTACTATGATGCCACAGTTGTTGAAGCATTCCTACCTTCAATTATTGCAGGTACATATTCAATTCCAGTTAGCATTCAAGACCTAAACGCTAAGTTTGGAACAGGTAACGATGCAGAAGGTAACAACTGGTTGGCTTTACGCAGCGATATATCCCATGCATTTGAAAAACTAAGCGAAGCCAAGCAGAATGTTCTTCGCTTACGCTTTAGCATAGACTCACCTGACTGGGCATTACTAGCCAAAGATATGGATAGTACCCCAGATGGTGCACGCATGAAGGTACAGCGTGCGATAAGTTCTTTAATTAAGAATCTAGGTGGATGGCGACCATACCACGAAGATGATGTAGTGAAAGAAGAAGAACATGCAGTCTAAAGTAGACCTCAGAGGTGAGCCTACATTCGCCTGTATATGTGGCTGTATGATGTTTAGAATTACAGTTATGTGGGATGAAGATACTAGAGCAGTCGGTTGGTACGACCTAGCACAAGAGTGCATAGAGTGTGGAACAATTACAACTGCACCGACAGAAATAGATGGGTGTGAATAATGCCATTATATGATTTTAAATGTATGACTTGTAGTGAGGTAATAGAAACAAATGAAAACATACCACCAATTTGTTCTACGTGTAGTGGAACTATGCAGCGCCTCTGGTCTGCTCCAGCAATTAAGTTTAATGCACCAGGCTTTTACTCCACAGGAGGATAATGTCAGGCCACGAAAGCAAACTAGAAGAAAAAAATGATATTGACTACTGGATTGACTTTTGGAATGATTGGGCAGATAACTTTATAGGAGGTTAGAGTGGATGAAATAAAGTGGATGGACCAAGCCAACTGTGCAAGCACAGATACAGAGCAGTTCTTCACTGTAGGTGAATCAACTATGTACGACAACCTTCCCATGATAAAAAGAATTTGCTCAGCATGTCCAGTCATATCAGAGTGTAAAGAATATTCCTTGCGCTACTACGTGCTAGGATGGTGGGCAAATACATCCGAGAAGATTCGGAGAGAAGAAAGAAAAAGACTAGGTATCACAGCGATACCGCTTGTGTCAGATAGGATATATGAATGATTGATTTTACAATTGTATTTAGTATTGTTGTTGCTATTGCAATCTATAAAGTACTAGAAATCTTTAGCGATTATCTAGCACTAAAGATTCATAGTTATAGATTTAAGAAGCGTCTATCAAAACTAGAATATAAGTACGAATCCTGGCTAGGGGCAGACTGGGATGACTGTGATGACTACTGTGATATCTGTGATGAAATGGATGAACCAGTTAAGAAGCCAGCCAAGAAGACTGCAGCCAAAAAGAAGACTCGCTAAATAGAAAAAAGACCCCCGTCAGGTAGGTTAAGATACCTGAACGGGGGCTTTTTAGTCTCTACGGGGCTGCTAGGCCCCTAAAATGAGGTGTTTACTTCTTGCTTCCAATGCCGAACTCCTTGGCTTTAGGGTCTAAAGCCTTCCAGAGTGGGGCAATAAAGGCTGAGGCAAATGCATATGCCAAAGTCTTAGGGTCTGTAACTCCTGCTGCATATAGGGCTACTACTGATGGAACAGCAGCACGAGCGTATGTGGTTGCAATTGCAACTAACTTCTTTGTATCCATTGTTACTCCTTATGACTTGAAGACAGGCTTGCCAAAGCCTACGATATAAATTGGCAGTGACTTCTTTAGTGCAGGTCCGTTCTTAACTTTGTAAGCACGAATCTTCTTGCAGACTTGACCACCATTACGCTGGTCGCCTTTCTTATCAGGGCTTGTGTTGCCCTCAATGCAGGTTATAGTTCCGTCTCCGTTATCTTTAACCACGATTCCAACATGACTAATGCGGTCCACACCATCGTTGGGAAAATCAAAGAAAACAATATCCCCAGGTAGTGGAGTTGCTTCACTTACTTTTTCCCACTGATTCTTTTTAATGAACGCTTCAGCGCCTTTAACTGTGCTGACCACATTAGGAATCTTAAGTCCCACTTCATTTGCACACCAATTCACGAATGAGCCACACCAAGGCAGGAAGTTAGCCTTAGTAAAAGCACCATACTTTGTCTCGTTATCTTTAGGTCCCTCAATTACTCCGAGTTCTCCTCTTGCTACTTCAATAAAGTCATTACGTTGACCCATATTATTCACTCGCCTTCTTATCAACCTTTGCAAAGGCTGCGTTAATTTCTTCTGATGTCAGACTTCCATCTGCTAGATAGAAGCGTGCAAGCGCTTCAAGAACTCTTGCTGCACCTAATGCACCTGCAAGTGTTGCTGCCTGCCATACTTCAATACCAACAAGAGAGCCAGCACCGATAACTCCAAGAGACTCTGCTGCAATTACAGCAAAAATTCTCATCATTACATTCTTAAATGTATCCATAATTATTCCTTTGGGTTACGTAGTCTAAATGTCACAACATGTGCGACAAAGGTAATTACTATAAAGTAACCAACAACTGATTTGGCTGACCCGTCTAGTACTACCCATGCAATGAACATTCCTAAGAATGTCCATAATTGGTTTGCTAAATCTGACAGGAAGTTCTTCATGGTTTTCTCCTATATGCGGCGGCTCCAGCGGCTGATGCCGCTGCTTGTGTTGCTATGCCCCCTGCGATAATGGCAGATACCACTACCTTTTCAGACTCTTCTCTTTCTTCTGGTGTCATGTCTGCACCAACTGACCCTAACGCAGCCAAGGCTGCGGCTGGGTCTGTAAATAATTCTGCTAATAATTCTGTAGGATTAGATAGCAACACGACTGCTTCTGCTTCCTCTTCTGTCAACACTACTCCGTTATCTAGTGTTACCATTGGCTCACTAACGATTGGAGCCACTGGTGAAACTTCAGGTACAACGATTGGTTGCGGTTCTTGAACAGGCTGAGGTTGAGACACAGGTGACTCTTCGCTCGGTTCCTGAACAATTTCCTCAACTGGAATCTCATCTATTTCTTCTTCTTCTGGACGTTCAGAAGGTTGCTCGTCAGGCAAAGGCTCTTCAGGCACTGGTAGAGTCTCTTCCAAAGGCTCCTCAATCACCTCTTCCTCGACGATATCGGGCTCAGGCTCAGGCTCTGGTTGAGGCTGAGGCTCAGGTTGAGGTTCTGGAGCCACAGGTTCAGGAGTTGGTTCAGGCTCCACTGCCACAGGAGGAGTGGGTAGGCTGGGTACAGGTTGAGGCAAAGGAGTAACTTCTGGTGTTGGAATTGATTCTACTGTTTGGGTATCTACCGTTGATGTTTCTGTTGGTAGCACAGGTGTTACAGATTCAACATTTGAAGTCGGAGTATCGAGCGTCGCAGAAGGTGTCTCAACTGTGGAAGTCTGAGTATCAGAAGTTGCAGGTACAGACTCGGAAGCAGTCACGCTTTCAGAAGTTGAAGGAGTCGCAGTCTCATTTTCCACAGGAGCAGTCACCGTCTCAGAAGAAGTTGCGGTCTCCGAAGGGACGGTCACAGTTTCCGAAGCCGTTTGACTCTCGGTAGCAGTTGATGTTTCTGGCTGTGGTGTAACTACAGGCGTAGGAACTACGCCATTGTAGTAACCAGTAGAACTATCAGAAAGATTATCACTAACGTAAATATTGAATCCTGGTGGTGCAAATCCGCCCTCACAAAATAATCTAGGGATGTATCCTCTGTTTGCAAAGAACTGGTTACTATAATCCCATCCAATTTGATATGTCTGTTGTGTGCCATCTTGCTTGGCACAAGTTACATCAGCGTAAGCAGTTCCTGCATGTGCTTGGGGATGTAAAAGAAACGTACTTCCTATTAGTGTAAGTAATATTAATAACTTACTTGATTTCTCTCTCGCAAAGTAAGAGGTAAATCTGGTCAACGCGTTGTTCAACTCGGTCCAATCGTTCGGTGTTGATATTAACTGCGTCCCTCATACTGCTACCTGAATTAGGTTTTAGTTCACTTAGGTAATGATGTACTAGCCATCTAATTGCTGCTGTAAAACCAGCAACTAGAGTCATAATTGCTACTGCAAATCCAGCCCATTCTGTTGCGTTCATTAGACCGTCCTTACAGTAATCTCAATGATTCCACCATATCCAGAAAATGCTGCGCTAGGTGGAGTCATGCGAGTAAAGAATGTTTTTTCAATTTGTACTTGGCGTAGTTCAGATGTATTTAAATCTTGCCATAATACAATATCACCAGATTGTTCTAGTTCTTCTAATTGAATCATGCGTTCAAATGCTCTGCCTTTGTATCCAATAACAACACCATTGCGGTCTGCTTCGGTATCAAAGTTATATACAGGATATGTAATTAAACGCTGGCGTGGGGTAGCAATAGTAGCCTTAACCTGATAGCCCTTAAATACTGGACCACGTGAAGTGGTCGTACTATCACGATTAAATACAAACTTATAGGCTACATACTCACGGGCTGCATTTGGCTGGTTAGTTCCAACCTCAATAGAAGATACTGTAGAGTCATATGAAATATGCTCATACTCAGCACCGTTCATGTCAACAGTTTCAAGAACAAATGTGCCATATGTAAACTCACCGCGTCCAACAAGACGCTTAAAGTTCTTTGGCTCTAGTGTTCCAAAACGAATATTGCCAGTTGTTAAATATCCAGTTGTTATTAAGTTTGACTCTGCCTCA
>Ga0315909_10002150_pt1 | contig 25685 bp, 48 predicted proteins | sample LakEriMetagenome_11_FD_203527 | JGI IMG/M metagenome (GOLD analysis project Ga0315909, IMG submission 203527) | Freshwater fungal communities from buoy surface, Lake Erie, Ohio, United States - Buoy 2 MA125 | ecosystem: Environmental > Aquatic > Freshwater > Lake | place: USA: Lake Erie, Ohio...
TGGTTTGATTGATATGAACATCTCTTTGGCATCAGGCATAACAGTTCCTGGTGGTTTAGGTTCATTGTTCAAATAGTATTCACACAACGTATGCATATTGGTGCCACGGGATGTGGCCTGTCTGGAGATTTTGTTTGCAACTTCATCACCAACTCTACGGCGCCATGCCATGATGGCTTCTTTTTTCTGTGCTCCCACCACTGTGGTCACCGATGGTAATTTCTTGCCGTCAGGTGTGACATAATATCTTTTCCCGTCAGGAAAAGTTTGAGATTCAATTTTTGGAATCTCTTTTGGTGGGCAATAAACAAACATTATAATCCTAACTTTAATCTTTTATATTCAAGGATAGTTTGATCCGCTTCTTCAATTTTTTTATTCAAAAAAGTTTTGTCGAATGTTCCATCAATGATATCTTTAATATCAACTCCCATACCAACCAATTCAAATACATCATGGTTGATACTGACACCTTTATCAGCATTACCATAAATTGATTTGCCTGCTTTAATTCGGTGTTGTTCTGTTTCCACATTTAAATCGGTTGTAATTTTTCTTGAATTGAAATAGTTTAAGTATTTATTTTTCCAAATTAACAAATTACTGTCATCGTTGTGATATCGTGTATCATCATCACCTTCTGGTATCGTATATTCTCCGGGTAATAATTCACTATAACCCCACTTCTCATATTCCTTTTCAAATTCACTTAGGCGACTAACAGAATTTTTTCTGATAACCAAGGGCCACCAATCCCAATTGTCAAACACTTCAAAATTTTGGTCCAATAACATTTTCTGACTCTTGTATACACTAGATAGGGGTTCACCAGGTAAACCACAAATCATTCCTGTATAAGTGTAGGTTGGTTTGTACTTCTTTAACTGTCTAATCGCTTCAAACTGTCTTTCATTATCTAGGCCTTTACCGATGGCCTTCTTTGCTTCAGGATGAAATGTTTCCAAACCAAATGTTGCAGCAACCAAACCAGTGTCAGCCAACATAGGTATAGTTTCTGGAAAACGTTCAATCAAATCTGCACGTAAGAATGCTGTGTAAGTAATCTTAATACCACTCTTTGCAATAGCTTCAGCAACATAATCCAATTTAACCACATTGTCATTGAATGTATCATCATTGAACCAATAGTTATTCACACCAAACATTTCATAATTTCTACGCAACTCTGCGGCTAAATTATCCACATGGCGAATATAATCATTTTTCTTTTTGCCTAACAATGGGAAGGCACAGAATCGGCATCTGAATATACATCCTCGACTAATTTCAATCGGCAAGAAATTGTTTTTGATTAAATCACTTTCTAACCATTTGATTGTTAAATCACTATCATCATTTTTATATAGCATTTCTGCATTGATAGATAGTGTTCCTTTGTATGGTACCCATTTCAAATCATCCAAACGTTTTTTGTTTAGAAATTTAAGGTAGTGTAATACGGCTTCTTCAGCATAACCCCAAAAAACTCTATCAACTTGTGTTAAATCTACACCATCAATTGGTGTCTCATTACCACCAATCAATGTTTTCACTTGTGGATATTTTTCTCTGATGTATTTGAATAAATGATTCAATTTATCAAAAGCATATATGAACGTAATACTGATACCAACAAACAAAGTTTTTGGTCCAATAAATCTATCACAAACTCTTTCAATTTCTTCTTCAGTGAAGTTACCAAAGTAATCAACGACCTCAAGGTTATAACCATGTGGTTCTAAAAAAGTTCTTAATCTTGCTGCACCGGCCGGCCGACTAATTGTTCTAGTTCGTTCCATACCGGTAAAAACAATACCATGTATATCGGTCATAATTTAAATGAATTCGTTATCTCTAACTTTTTTGGTAACATATCTTTCTCTAATTGCCTCAAAAAAATCAATATCTTCATCTGTTAATTCAGCATCATCAATTTTTTGTCGGAACCCTCTTACAAAATTTTGTAATTGTTCGAATTCTCCGTCATAATTAAAATGTTTTGTTACCTTTTTGGTGTCATATGCATCCATGATGATATGATATCGGTCTTCATCCGAGTCATTTCGAATTTGGTGCCATTGATTCACCCAAAGAATCCAGACACTACCATCAGCAGGCATATGCAAATTTTTACCTTGGGATATATGCACACATTTCTTGTTTGTGAATAATGGAATATGAATACGAGCCATATATTCCGTTTCATCAGCATCTCTATGCACCAAAGATTTTGAGTGTGCTTTCAAACAAGTAACCCTTGCTCTTGTAGGATAAAAACCCATCTCACGTATATCGTCCAGAACTTTTTTAATTTCACCAACATATGCTTCGGTAGGTTTATCATGTTCTAGACCATGTGATATATTAAAAAATTTGTATGCTTTTGCGACTAATTCATTTGTTGGTAAGAATGATTCTAATGATTGTCCTTTTTCTAATTGAACAGCTTCCCAACCGCCAGTCCATGTGGCTTCTTTGCACAGTAAACTCCATCCACCAAATCCATTATATTTCGGTGTTTCGTATTCTTCGCCTTGAATAACTTGGTCACCCAAAGTGAAAACACTATCTTTCACTTCTTGTTTTAATTTTTCAATATCTACTGTATAGTTTAATTTTTCGAAAAACATTTCTTATCCTTTATAAGTTTCCAGTTTCTTGTAACATTTCATACACCTGACTATATTCATATAATTTGGTTCTAAGTGCAAAAGCCTTTCTAAGTTTTGCATCGCCACCTAATGGTTCAACATTATGTGCAACTCTAACGTCCAGCATATATGCTTCTCCAGTTTGAGCCACAAAAGATCCAATTTCATAAACATCATCAAATGTGTATACCGCATCAACGTATGTTATTTCTTCACAAGTTGGCATATTTTGTTTTTCAGACACAAATTCTTTAACTCTTGTTTTTAATTCCTCAACATTAACATTTTGGTCTATAATTGTTCCCCCATCAACACCATGGTGTCTATCTTCTTCTGTCTTCCAAGAATTTGCTCCTGGTTTTGGTTTGAAGAAAACTGTCCTGTAATTCTGTGGGTCATAATAAAAATTGATTGTTGTTATAAAATCATTATCAACGTGTGGTAACAACAAACTATTAATAGACATTCTTGTTACTTGAAAATCTTTCCAATACCTTTCAGGTATAACTTTATACAACACTTCTTTTTCAGGTTCTGGTGTCCAAATTGTACTGTGTCTTACACCTAGTCCATATTTTCCAGCAAATGAATCAGCCTTACCTTGTGGTATAATGGTGTGTGGCATATATTCATATGTATGTTTTAATTTAACAAACGACATTATTGGTTTCCTTTAACATTTCTAGTACGTCCTGATACTTATGAACAAAAGTTCCTAAGGTAATGGCTTTACGTAAATTAAATTTACCCTTAACGCCATGTATTTGACTTACATCAAGTAACCAAATATCATAATCTTTAGCAACAAAACTACCAACTTCAATTAAATCTTCTTCAAAATATATATGTCCATTGGTTTGATTCTCAACCTGTACAGTTTTTGGAATCTCCACCTTCGGTTTATAAAAAGTTGTTGTGCAACCTTCGGTTTGCATATAGAAATTTATAGAGGTGATAATTTCAGTATCTGTGTGTGGTGGGATTATACAATCAATTGTCATAACTGTCAAGTGAAAGTCCTGCCAATACCTTTTTGGTAATACAGCATAAATCTTTTCTGCTTCAGGTGACCATATTTTCTTATAGTCAATACCTTTACCATCAAATTTGAAATTTTTTAATGGGTCGGTAATTGCATATATTGGTTTTTCAAAAGATTTTTCCAGCTTGGTAAACATCATTTCCATTCTTTAATCTTTGCCATGCGACCAGCCCAAGATTTTAAAATTACCGTATTTTGTGCATTTTTATCTACCACTTTTCTTAGGTCGGTTGATAGTGAAATACGTAGGTCATCGGATTTATTTTCGTCAACTCCATGCAACACATATGACGGAAAGAATATCAATCTACCTTCAACCGGTTTATATCTACGTTCTCTTAATTTTGGTGTACTACTTAGTGTATTGTTTAACCAATCAATGGCCTGTGCGGAATCAAATAATACAAGGTCACCACAACCTTCTTTAACTTTGATATAATACGTTGCTGCAATTGCTGATTCGGTGTGTCCATGCACCTCTAAGCGTTCTCCTGGTTCACGCACATTGACCCAACCCATGAAGTGTTCACAACCACGAATGTTTAACATCCTGAGTTGTGGAATATTTTGCACAATCTTCTTGGTTACAATGTCTATAATTTCTTGTTTGAGTATATCTAAGTTGGGTCTACTGTAGTCCCATATACTGTTGTTTGGATCCTTATCTTTACCCAATACAATATCTTTACCAATACCATAAATTTCATCCAATAATGTCTCATTAAATTGTTCATCGAATTTAGTTTGCACTTCCCACACCGGACTTTGCCAAAACATATTCTGTGCATTTTGGTACCAATGGTACGCATCTCTGTCATCTTTTGTCATAATAAAAATCAGTAATTTTGTTTTTCAAACCATTCTTTAAATTGTCTTAGGTGTTCCAATTTCAACTGATGTTCCTCATCTGTCAAATCAGCATCTTTCGGTAAAGATGCATAATTTTCATATTCTTCTGTTGGATTTCTAAAAATTGGATCATTTGCCGTTGTCCAACCAGCTTCCGTGAATTTCTGAATCTGTCCGTCAAATAGTTCCACTAATACATCCTCATACTCATAACTCATGCGGAAAAATTCATCTTTTTCTTCTTCACTTAAAGCAGCAACTCTTTCGAAGAATGTTTTTTTTACAAAATTTGGTATTAATGTTTTATCGTATAAAATATTTTCATTATTATATGTTTTTATTGTTGGAAGTAAAGTATGTGAATATTTTTTCATTGTTTTTCCAACCATTCTTTATATTCTCTAACATATGCATTATCAACATTATCTCTAGTCAATTTTGGAACAAAAACCGCACTTTCGGCCAAAGCGTTCCCAAAAATTTTTGTTAGTAAATTTTCATGTTTTGTTAACAGTTCAAAAACACGTTCTTTTTTTTGTTGCGTCATTGAGTCAAAGGCATTTGAACTATATGTGTTAAAAAAATGTCTCAGATGTTCATCTGTATAATCCAGATTGTTAATCAATATTTTAACCGGTCTTATACTAGAATATGTCGTCATTATGCCACCTTTTTCTTTGGAATAAATCTCTCAATAAAACGACCTAGTTCTGCAACCAATTTGAACATTACAAAAATTACAACAAGGCCAGCACCTTTTAAGAAACCAGGTTCTTTTTTACTTGGTCCAAACCAACGTTGCCATACACCAATTACCTTACAGATTGGTGTGCCAAACACAAACATCATTTTACCTGTCAGACTGCCTGTTTCCTTTTCACCCATCAAGTATGCCATTTCTTCTGCCCAAGGTGTTGCAATATCGTGAGCCCAAGTGATGGACCATTTCTTTGCAGCTGCACTAAATTCTTCATCGGACATCCAAGGCATCATCTTAGGACCTTTGCCATCCATCCAATCAACAACAATTTCTGCCCATGCACGATAACCATTGTAGATATCTGGATTAGTTTTTTGCAAACGTTCACCAAATGCTTGGTCTGCTTCAAAAATGTTTTTCTTCATCAATCCCAAATCAAACAACTTGGTACAAATAATCTTTGAACAATTGCAATTATAAGAAAAACAATTTTGGTTTGATGTGCAGTTGTATACGGGTGTTGTTGATAACTGACAGTCTCCAGTTTGTAACCAAGCCTGAGTATCACAGTTTGCACAATTTACTGCGGTACAATTATTGGTTTTATTACATTGAATATTACCACAATTACAATTTTTTGCGGTATTGTTTACGTTATTACAATTTCCAGCATTATTCTGTCTATAATATCTCAACCCACCAAAAGAACCTAAATTTGATGTACCTGGTCTTATAGCTGGTTTTATAAAACCATTTAAAAAAGTCAATTCCGTAGGAACGGTATATATTCGGCCAAGTTCTGCATTAATGTTTGAAAATCCGATAGGTTGACCTGGTGCTGGTAGTGGCATTTTTTCTACTCTCTATAATGTTGTTGTAGTTATTTAGTTTTCTAAACGAGATTTACCATAAACCAAAACTTCATCAACTTCACCAATAATCTCTTTAATTACCTTGATTGGTATAATTTTTTTCTGTTTATCTTCTTCGTGCGTGAATATATTACCAAAGATATCTTGTCGGTCAAGAGGTAGAGTATCACTCTTAATTAGTGTCGGAATATAACCACCTGTCATGACTGTGAATCCGGCCGCAAATAATGCCACGTTATCAGAGTATGCATTAGCACAAGAAACATCCCAAAACTTTTCGTCCAAGAACATACATGCACCTTTACAGACATGTAACACTGGACACTCTGGACATTCTTTTCGGTTAGACCAATGTGTAACAGACTTCAATTCAACTTTCGCATAATCTTCCAAGTTTCCACCATGGTGTGATTCACCGTTTTTGGAAATTTCCAAAGAACTCACATTCTGGCAGGTCATAACGTTACCACGTAAATCGACAGACAAAGTGTGTTCATCATCCATACCACACTTTTGACCCAAATATTTAGATTCTCTATGAGACAATACACCAGTCACAAAATCATCAATTTTACCTAATTGTGCTCTGAAACCAATTTGACCTTCTGTGCCATACAACTCACCAAAGGCACGTTGTCTAAAATCAAAATGTTCTTGTTTTGTGATTAGTGAGTATGATATACCTTCTTCGTCATAGGCATCAACCATTGAACCTTCACCCAAGATAACATTTTCGTCACCAGTAAGATTTACGAACCAATCATAGATTTCTTTACGACTTTGATTTTTAGAGTTCAACATTGAATTGAAACTAAAACTTTTACCAAGTCTAGTCATCATACGATAGAATCCCAAAATACGTTCTTTCTGTTCAGGATCATCAAACGGATCAGGACCACGTACAAATTGACCTGGTCCATCATGTGAAATAGACACAGCAAAATCCATCATCATTAACCAATCAATAATTTCATCAGTTAGTATCGAACCATTGGTGATAACACTGAATTGTGGTTTGGTTTTCCAACCATCAAATTTTTCAGCGATGGCCTCAGCCAATGGTTTCATTGTTTTCCAATAAACAAGAGGCTCACCACCCCAAAATTCAATTTTCAGACCAACATCTTCATCAAAGTGTAATACATTTAATTTTTCCATAAAAACATCAATGTCTTTTTTGGAAGTTTCTGGCTGACGTTCAACAAATTTCTGTGAACAATAATCACAAGAATAGTTACAACTCAATCCCATTTGAATTTTTAAATGACTAATTAATTTAGATTTCTTGAGTGGTCTATTCTTATCAAAAGATTTGTATGGTTTGAGTCTATGTTGAGGCATTTGGTCCTGTGGATATTCAAAAAGATTACCATCGGAGTCCTTCAACACATTAGCCATGTTGTCATAGAAAAATGTTTGTGTATCACCGTCTTCGAAACGTGTGGCTTGAATTTCAAAAATCATCGTCTTTCCTCTTATGTATTGGAATAATATTTATCCTAGTAACCTAAGTCTTCACAGGCCACGATCCATTGTTTTACTAGACTTGAACGAACAATATCGTCTGGTGTAAAGTATATTTCCTGAAAGGATGGCATCTTTCTTGCCACTTCTAAGAAACTATGGAATGCTGTTTGGTCTTTGTTACTCTTAATTAAATCTGTCTGTTTAAAATCACCCGAAAATATAATTTTTGACCTGTGTCCGACACGGGTAATAATTGTATTCACCTCTGACCAGTTCAAGTTTTGGTTCTCATCTACAATAATAATTGCATCATCAATAGAGATACCACGAATCGCTGTAGTAGATATAAATCGTACATGGTTTTGTTCTTTTAATCTATCCCATGCATCAGAACGACCAAATAGTGTGGCCGCAATTTCTTTGTAAGGTAATTCATAGATTTCTTGTTTTTCTTCAAGATTACCAGGCAAATAACCAACATCACGTAATTGAACAAGTGACCTAACAACCACCACTTGTTTGAATGAATTCGATTTATCCAAAACTTCTTCTATTGATTTATATAGTGCCAAAAAGGTTTTGCCTACTCCAGGACTACCGAATAGTCCCATGAAGTAGGCACCGCCTTTATACATCTCAAAGAATAATCTTTGATTCTCTGTTAATGGTTCAAACGTCTTTAGATGGTCTGGTTTAATCTTTAATGAATTGTTTACTGCGGGTTGATGCCTCGTCTTATTTTCATCCTCTTGTAGTTGTTCCGCTGCGTATCTGGCCGTTGTTTTTTTTGTAACCATCAATTCCCCTTTGAAATAATGCTGAAACTTTTGTGGTAGAATCGGGTTTCTTTTTCTTCCGATTCTTACCGGAATTCTTTACTTGAGGTTTCTCCTCAGTTTTCTTTTTAGGTAGAAATAGTGCAGGTACTTGGGCCATTACCATTCCCTTGGTCGTTTTGTTTTATGACCAGACATGGTATTTCCTGGAATGGTTTCTTTCATTCTTTGAATGACACCGGTTTCAAAGGCCGAATGTGGTTGACCGATACCAGGAACACTCATGCGCTGGCCATCACCAAAACCTGGAATGCCATCAACTGAAAAATATCGTTCTAAGTGGGGATTGTTTGTTTTAAACTCATCATACTCAGCAAGGCGCATGGTATGTTCTTCAATTTCATCTGTATTCTTATTCAAAAATGTATAAATCATGCGGTTTGAAACCAGTTAGGAATGTTACGGGAATTTACCTTGCCTCGCCACGATGCAAGATGCATCTTATTATTTATATAGTAATTACGGTAAGACTTGATTGAATCGCCTGCCACTTTTACATCATCGGGCATTGCTGGTGTTGGCTCTGTGAAAGCTACGTGATGAGGAATGTTTGTTGGTGGATACATCAATTCTTCTTCAAGACCAGATAATTCAACTTTGTGAACTTTACCATAACGATAAGTGTACTCACGACACAATTCTGTCAATAGCTTAGACAACCAAACATAGTTAGCATATGATTGTCTACACCAAATTGCTGATGGATGGTTGATATGAGTAGCCTTATACAATGTATAATCACGACTATCGCCTAGTGTCCAGAATTTCCTTTTTCTACCTGAAGCAGAAATACCTTCAAGTTCCACGCCATCAATAACACGATGAGCAGTAGAAAGTAACTGAGCATATTCGAGAATCATTTTGATACAATGCTTGTCGTTGTGCATTTCAGCACAAGTTTTGGGGTCATTGTGTAGATAAAAGATATTCATAGGAACAAATGTTTAAAGAAAGCAAACAATAAACCAAAAATTAATGCAGGTGCAATTATACCCCAAATTAATATGATTGCCAGATAAAAAGGCAATAATAATATATGTTTTATGATTTCACCTAACATTACCAATGCCTTATGACGCCTGCAATTATAAAAAGGTTTGTGATGATGTATGATAACACAATAATGGTTCTAATGCAAGCGATCCTGTTGGCTTCGCTGTCATTGTTACCACTTTTCTCACCTAAAGCTTTACACCACAGGCGCCACATACGGTAATTTAATCCTAGGAACATCTACCCACAAACCATGGGTTTTTATGTTGCCATACTGGTCATGGATATTTTTTTTCACCTGTAATGAAACCTTCGTTATCTTGTCATTCTCCATATACTCAACGACCTGAAATTCATAACTGATTGGTTCAGTCATTACGAATGATGGAGCAGGCGGTGTTTGTTGCACTGAAGTGCCATAGAAGGTGTTGGTTGTTAATACTAAACTCATGTTAACATCCTAACCAAACCAATAGTATCAATAGTTGTCAACAAGATATAGTTAACCAACATCCCAAATGATTTCCTAGTATAAGCAGCCCAAGCGTACATAGCGCAACCAGCAATCCATACAGGATAGAGAACAAGTAAGGGTGGATGTGGTACCGTGGCAGCCATCGTAATACTACACCCGATAGATACAGCCCAAGCAAGCAACTCAATACAAAAGCGAAAGCGATTAGAATGCCAATCATTCTTAATCCATTGAATTGTCGGTGCGAATATTCGTTCCATAAATTTCTTCGTCCGGTACAACATCTAATGTGCCGTCAATTTGAAAACCACAACCTTCCAAGAACATTTGAAATTCTTCCAAAATTTCCATCAAAGTCACTGCATTGGTTGTATGAACAACTGTGCGTGTGGTATTATATGATTGTTTTAGTTTAAATTCTAGTTCCATGGTATGATCCATAATATAATTCATTGTTACTCACCGAATTTAGGGATGTCGAATTCTTCTAGTTTTTTAGTTTTCTTAGCTGGTGCTTCAGCTGGTGCAGTAACTTTAGGGAAACGGCGTGCAATATCTTCAGCGGATACAGTTTGCATAGCAAATTGCTTGAACTGGTCATAACTATCAGTAACACGCATAGCATTCTTTGAATTCATACCTGCACCATCAAGTGTAAACAATGCACAACCACCAGAGGCCAACGGTGCAATTTCGATAATGTGGTCCAAGTTGATGATAACTGGACAACCTTTTTCAACTGAATTAACTTCAACAAACAAACTCATAGTGACTCCTTATTTTCTATCACAATCTTCCACACGAACCAAATAAACTGTTTTCTCTGTCTGTGGTCTCACAAAGAAACATTCACCTTTGATAGACCACAATAGGTGATTTTGTACACCATCTTTAAATTCTTTAAAATCTGGTGCCTTAGTATCTAGGTTGTATACTTGGTAAATTATAACACAAGCCAATAAGGTTGTCAACCATGTACTCAAATTAGTTTTAATAAAATCAAAAATCTTTTTCATATTTTTCCTAGTTGTAAAAGTATAGCATACACTGTGATGCCAATAATGGCAACGACAAACAAATAAACCCCTAGTTTGATGGATTCATCTTGGTAGTATTCGACCTCATTTTTAATCATGTCCCGTTGCGCCAGGATCATTGGTGGTGCCTCATGAGGACCACCCAGCATATGTACAGTCTTTTCGGATTCCTTCAACCTACGCAATGCTGAGACATAATGAATGAATGATAACATCAGCAGGTCACCTTATATGGCGGTCCATAAGGATCGGGTTGATAAGGTGCAGGCCTTGATGCAAGGTGGTGAACCAACTCACGCAAATACACATTTTCTTTTTCGATGCGTTCCAATTCAGCAAGGCGGAGTTTAATTTCCACCATTTCCTTTTCGATGCGTTCCAATGCAGTAATAATCATATTAATCCCACAGTGATTGATAATATTTACCAAACAAACGCAAACCATTAGTGATGCGTTCTTGATGTTTGTTACGACCTTCCCAGTCTATCTCATATGTATGATTTGGTCCATGACGCATTTCACTATATCTTTGTTCACCTTTAGACACTTCATTACCTTCCGCATCAACAGGCACAAATTTCCAATCACATACTCCCGAAGTGTATTGTTCTTCCCAATCATTATCTGGTTGTAGTTGTTCAAAAGCCCAAATCATTTCATCCATGACCCAATCAAAACGTTTGAAATGGTTAGCATCTATATCATATACATTTTCTTTTGGTGGTGCCGATGTAGACTTCAATTCTTCTGGTACATCTGCATCATCAACATTGGGCGAACCGTGTTTGGTTGCATGTAATTGTTTCAACATTGGAAGAATGATTGGTGACAATGTACCATCCATATTCCATGTATCCCATCTGTCGAGTTTTACATAACGAATATGTGGATGAATAAAGTCCATGAATTTCATGTATGCATTTGACAATGGCATCAGACGATTAGACCACTTTTCAATGATTGGTTCATCATAGTCAATCTCACGCCAAAAGAAAATCTTCTCCAAAATTGTATATGGAGAAATCCAGTGGTTACGATAATTTGAGAAATAAACTTTCATACTTTTAACATTTCTTCCAATGTAAATTGTTTTTGCATATAAGGTGACACATCATGTAGAACGGAGTGAGCCAAGTCACCTTTTCTACGAGGTTTCACATTAACATTAAAATCACAACCATTTACCTTTTTAAATGTGTCTATGATTTGTTGTACTGTATAACCTCGGCCACTGCCTAGGTTTTCCAACAAGAGATTTGAAGGTCGCTGAATAGCAAGTTTAATGGCCTCACATATTTCAAGTACGTGTATATAATCACGCACGGCGGTACCATCAAGTGTATCGTAATCATTACCGTATAAATTAAACTCACCTGTTTCCCTCGCTTTCATTAGATTGTACATCAACCCATCATGGTTCGTTGGATCAATTTCGTATGCAGAACCAATCACATTATAAAACCTGAAAATAGTGTAATCTATATTATTTAAGGTACAATAATTTCGCACCAATGATTCAACAACCTTTTTTGATAGACCATATGGACTATCAGGATTAGATGCTGCACCTGTAGAAGCAAAAATGAAATGGTCATAACTAACTTTTTCCATAACATTCAATGTACCAGTAACATTCGTTTGATAGTATCGCATCGGCCATTTCATAGAATCACCAACATTCACTAATGCAGCTAAATGAACCACAACATCATAATGGTCATCCAAACAATTCAGGCTGTTAATATCTTCTTGGATAAATTTTTCCGCATGTTGAGGTTTAAATACACGATCCAAACCAACAACATATTCACCAGCTAACACCCTACAGAGGTGTTGGCCAATGTATCCAGAACTGCCAGTGATTAGAATCCTTTTCATTCTTTATAATCAATAGAGTTGATTGATTTCATCTTGTCGGCAATGTCCCAGTTCTTACAGTAATCATTATCTGTATCAAACAATTTCAAATAATCTTTTGCGGACAATTCACGACTAGATACAATCACCTCATCAATGTGGTGTTGTGAGAATTCTTTGAAAGACTCTTTGCCAATTTCCATAATGAATTCATCATGTGCATGAGATTCTTCACGAGCCTCAATCACATAACGCATACGAAACATTGATACAGTTTCAACCAGATACAGTTTCTTTTCCATCTTCAGTCACTCCAAAAGTTTTATCAATTTCATATAAACACACATTGGCCAACTCAGAGGCCGGCCATTTATGCTCACTGGCATATTTTCTATTCTGCACAATAATGTCCATACATTGCTTAACAAGCAACTTGGCGAACAATTCTAACTGTTTACTATTCACCTCTGGATAGTGACTACCACCAGCTTGCAAAGCAATCGTTTTAATTTGTTCGTTCATTAAATCTCCACAAATTTCAATTGAAATCTATCAGCACGGTCTTCGTATGCATCATAACCACGGGGATTACAAACAATACGAGTAGAACCAACCATATAGTCGAAATCTTCATGTGTATGACCATGAGTCCACAATTTGATTTGTGGATGATTCATGATGAATTCATCTAATGCAGTACTGTAACCACCATTCATAATGACCTCATCAGCATAACGAGGATGAGTTGACGATTTGCTTGGTGCGTGGTGACCCACAACAACAAACTTTTGGTCAAACTTACCTTCAATCATTATACGAATGTAGTCCAACATTTCTTTGTGGTCAACAACCGCATCTTCTGGTGTAAAACGACCAACACGTTGCTTGAATTCAAAACCATCTTCAATCAATGAATTTACTTCACCAATTTTTTGCATGATGTACTCACCATTCTCATCTTTTTTATAGACTGGTGCCTTGTATGTAACCATGCGATTACTATTATCTACACAACGAAAGTCATTCATCATGCCTTTCATGTGCAACAATGTGATTGGATCCTCATTGTTCATATCAGTCCACAATGTACCACCAATGAATGTTACATCATCAACAGTTAAAATTTCTTTGTCTAAGATATGAAGATTGCGTAGATAACCAAGCTTATCACGAAGCCTTGTAATAGTATCCCTAAAATCACCGTGATAATGTTCGTGATTTCCAGCGATGTAGATAACATGAGGGAATCTAGCAGAGCATTCTTGAAAGAAAGTATGCCACGCCTCAGAGCGGCCAAAGCGGTCAGCAAGCGCATATTCATCCCTATTGTTTAAATCTCTAGCAACACAAATATCACCACCAAGGATAAGCACATCAGCACCTTCGGTATTGTCGAGGCTGATAGTACCAAATTCTAGGTGAATATCTGAACAAACTGCAATTTTCATAGTATTATTTCCTTATGATGTTATTATAACATAAGCAGTTATATATGTCAATAACCAATGTTGTTTATTTGCGACAAACGTAGGATTTTTACCTGGTCATCAGGTACGGCAAACATCCGTGCTCGGAAATATGTAAGGCCATGGCTGTGGTGAGGCATCTTTGTGAATTCGACACTTCTAGTTTTCATTATTTCATCCAGCAGAACCATTAACAACCTTTGTTTAATATCATCCTGAAATGTTGCAGGATTCATCTGCACCTGTTCCAAGTCACTAACAATAAGTTGCGCTTTAATCATATTGCCTTTGATGGCATATTGCATTTCTTTGATATCAATAGGCGCATTCCACGGATCAATGATAGTCACTACTGTCCATTCCCGTAATGAGTGTTTTTTGCATGTGTGGAAGCATCTTCAACATGATTTCTTCACCACCAGATACTTGTGCTAAGACAACCATTCTGGCCATAATAATACCAACCAAACCGGCATAACTGACCTCATAATTTGAAACTACTTTTTTGAGAAAATCATCAAAATCATCCGTAATATCTATTAATTTTTGGTCAATCATTAGTCTACTCTTTCAATGGACATTTCACAATCAATAATCATTTCACAATCACCTGGATTCCAACCGTGTTCTTCAAGGTCAAACACTGAATTTTCTTCCAAGAATTCTTCTAACCATTCAACAGTTTCAGAATCACATTCATCATAAAGATGTTCTTCCCAACAACCATCGTTTGTCTCAATCATTTCACATTCATAACCACAGTCGAACATATCAACGCCTGGTTCCAATACAGGTGGTGTGTCATCATCAGTGTGTACCTCAAATTCACCCCAACGCCAACCTGTTTCAACAATCAAACGTTGGTCATCTTTCAACCATTCTTGGCGTTCAATGATGGACTTTTTCCATAGTGGTGTAACTTTCCACGTTGCCATTATTTTTTCTCCTGAATTGGTTCAATCTTTGGTTCTTCGTATGTCAGTTCTTTTTCATGCCTAGGTATTTCACCAGTAAATGCACCACTAAGTGATTTACGAAACGCATACAATGGGAAGAACACTAGAGCCAATACAACTGTAATTCCGATACCAATTGCAACAAATGTTTTCACGTAGAAAATATACGTGACTTCTAGTAACAGGTTCCAAAAACCTGCTGTGCCAAAGTTTTCGGCTGGGTCACCATCATTAAACGTGCGAATATGTTTTACAAATTGTTTATTTAAAATTTCTGTTTGGTTGATAAGAATATCAACAATACCACGATATAGATTAATCATCATGCTTGCACCTCATAAGTTACATCATAACCGCCTTTGCGGTCAGTCCACCAATCATCTTCATCCATCCAATCCCAATCAATATTGACATCCCAACCGGCATCCTCCATAACGGTGTCAATACTCATATCACCAGATTCCAAATCTGCCAACATTTGTTGAATCTCATCTTCATCCGCATCAGGATAAATTTCACTCAAAATATCTTCATCAATTTCGGCACTGTATCGTTTCTCAACAGAATGCCATTCGGATTTAATCACCTGAACCATAATTACTCCTTATCTTAGTGTGTAGTGTGCAACAACAGCATTAGATTTCTTTAATGCTTTAGCACGGCGTTCTTTGTATTCTACATTCTCAACATCTAACAACTTGGTTTCAGAGGTGTCTTTTTCAGAGGTGTCTTTCTTATCCCAAATTGCTTCACATTGAGCTTTGTTGTAGTCTGTAAATTGTAGGCAATCCTCGATGAAATATTTTCTATCATTTTCCGGCTTGGTCATCAATTCTTCTTTGTTGGTTGGTTGTGGATCCACACCTTGTTGGATGGGAGTCGATTGAATAACAGGTTTTTCAACCTCAATGATAATCTGTTCTTGCTCGACCTTAGGCACAACTGGTTTAGTTGGTCTATGGTTTGCTAGAACAACAAGCGCAACCAAAGCCAAACAACCAATCATAATCTGTTTCCACCATAGATAGAAAACAACACCAAGAACAAATATACCAATGCCACCAAACACCATGATTTCCATGGCGTGTTGGGAAATACCAGAATCATTGACGATTTCGGAATACATTTAAATCACCTTATTGACGATAAGCCACTTCACATTGAACAGAAACTGGATACATGATTGTGCCATGATCCGTTTTCTGCGGCAGTGTTTGAATCACTGGACGCATTTTTGCGTCTATACAATCTTTGGATGACCGAATTACTTCAGCACGTTCAATTACCCTAGCCTTTTCGAAACCTTCTAGTTTTGGTGTTGAACATGCGGCAATCACCAAGAAAAGAATAGTAAACATACCATACCTCAGAGTTTTGTTAAACATTTTTGATCCTTTCAATCAATTGTGATGCTTCAGTGAAATTTGAAATATCATCAGTGAATTCCATTTCTTGAATCATCAGTTCTGCTTTTGCCATACGAATTAATTCTAATGCATAGGCAATGTCATCATTATCGGCTTGATCCAGCCATTCATCAAAACCTTCTTCGGAAGTATTCATGATAAAATCCAGGTTATCTCGGTCCCACTCATTCATTGAAGTTCGCCTTGATACCATTTTCTTTGAACAGAATTCCAAAGAGTCCGGTTATACCCATTGCTGTGACAAATCCGATTTCATTTACACCGTTAATTGCAGGAATAAGAAACATATTCCAAAGCAACATAACAAATAATGAATTCAAAGCAAGCAGGAATATAACCATTGATATTTTTATCCAAAATTTAGACCAGTTCATAACTTCTCCGTTTATAGTGGGACGAAGCATTAGACTTCAGTAGTTTCGGTTGTTGGTTGTACAACAGGTGCTGTTGTTTTAGGTGTACCAACATAACGACCATTCTTATCAAACTCGGTGTGGTTAACCAATTGATATGCAGTTACACTACGGCCTTCTTTATGCACCTTGATGATGCCGCCGTCTTTGCGAATGTTATAGATGTTTGTTGACAAGCGATAGAGAACCGCTTCTTGATCCGTGCCTTTGAAACAGGCCTTAATCTCATCGGGAGATACAGGTTTACCTGACAACAGAGTTACGGTGATTTTTTCGTGGCGATTTTGTTTGCCTGAGCGAATTGTATTTGACATTTTATGTCCTTTCAAAGTTACATGATAAAATTACCAACATGGTTAATTATAACACATAGATGGCATGTTGGCAACCATCCAGTGTTGTTTTTTTGCATCAGAATGGAATCTCTTCCGTCATGGCAGATGGAGGTGTTTTTACCGCAGGGGCATCAACCTTCGCATCAACCTTGGAATATAAGTCAAGGAACGCCATTTTGGTGTCTGTATCGAACCGTGCCACACACAATTCAATGGCCTTCATGCGGTCACCAAAGATTTTAAATGCTTTGGCAATGTGAACCAAACGCCGTGTGGAGATAATTTCATCAACAGCACCTTGGTCAAATGATTGGCGAACAATGTCAGCCCATTGTGTCAACTTCTCAACAAAATCCTTGTCATTAATCAATGGTGTAAGGATTTTCTTTTCAGTCTTAACATCAGGATATTCCTGTTCAACTGTAATAGGGAAACGTTCAAGGAACGCATCATCAAGAATCTGTGACAAGTAACGACCTTCTTCACTACCACGACCTTTGGTGTTTGCAGTAGCAATGATAGAGAATCCGTCTTTAGGATAAACCATCTCACCGTTTTTCTTGTTGTAGTATGGTTTGCCTTCTAAGATACCTTGCAAACACATGAGTTTGTTTGAACCACGGTCAACTTCGTCAATCAATAGAATTGCACCACGTTTCATTGCTGTGATTACAGGACCATCACGGTTAACAACGTTACCATTAACAAGAGTAGGACCACCAAGCAGGTCAGATTCATCAGTTTCAATACTGATATTAACTCGGATACATTCCCGCTGCAACTCCGCACATACTTGTTCCACCATGAGGGTTTTTCCGTTACCAGACAAACCTGTAATAAAAACAGGATAAAACTGACCAGACTTAATAACATTACGCAGGTCTTTAAAGAAACCAAATGGAACATAATCAGGATACCTTACAGGAATTGATACATCAGAATCATCAACCAGTTTAGGTTGTTTGAACTCTAACACTTGTGCAGCCAATGCAACTTCCATATCAGGTTCTTTTTTCACAATTTTCTTGGTGCCAATATCAGGCAATTTGTATTGACCACGTTCAACTCGGTATTCCGACTTGGTTACAAACCAATGCGGAAATGCCAAATCATTTTCTTCAATAACGTGTTGAATGCCGTCACGGGTCAAAATAGAACCTGTGCCAAACAATTCTTCGGCTGCTTTAACAAAAGCAGTTTGATTGCGGTTTAAACTCATAATTTCTCCAGTTAAGATGCCCACATGTTGGTATTATACATGATAATCACCTCGATGGCAAGTACTACTAAAACAATCATTCTGTCTCCCATTTCTCGGTTTGTTTAAAGGATTTCTCTTGGATTGTCTGGCTATCCTTGAATAGGTGTCTAGGATTACCACACAATGCACATTCAGGGTTACCACAGTCCATGGCATGGTGTTTAGCGAACTTGTGTGGTTCTTTAACATCAAGGCCGTGGGACTTGGCAATTTTCATTTGCTTTTTGATGGCATTTTCATCCTTTTGCAAACGTTTCGAATGTTTAATTTTATCTTCTTCTGTGCTCATACAACTCCTTAGAAGGCATCGAAGTTAAAATACTTAGGTGATTCTTTCAACAAAATCATGGTGATACCATCTTTCTCAAAAATGAATTGACCAGTTTTGTTATTGAATTTCACCAAGTCATCGTTGGTGAATTCTCTCTCATGCCAACCATCATCTTCATCACCTTCATCAATTTCAATTACATTTGAGACAGCGGGAACAGGAATACCAAGTGCTTTGGGAGTATCAGCTGATTTCTTTTTAGATTTAAACCAGAAACTCACACAAATTTCTTTAGATGATAACGGTGCACCATTCCATGTGGTAGGACTTGTACGGTCAGCAACACGGTCACCTTTTAGGATTTCCATTTTGTATGATGCGCCACCATCAAACTCTGCCTTCACGTTAAGAATACGCATTGCTTCTTGTGGTGTTTCATTGTAACGATTCATTTCTTCAACCATGGCCTTCAACATATCAAAGTTGAATGCTGAGAATACAGAAGCAATGTTCACAATAGTTTCTGTATGTTTTTGGTTCTGTAAATTATCATCACAATATTCACGGATGAAATCAGCATCAAGACCAGTGAAATTAACCATGTAGAAGATACGACCTGGACGGTTACGCATATGTTGGTCAACACGCCATTTGTCATTACTTGTCAACATAAACAATTTCTTAGATGAATAGATGCCATCAAGCAATGTCAACAATGCTTCTTGTTCTTCACTGTTATACACTTTTTCAAATTCATCAAACAACACAACACATGGTTGTTCAATAGATTGAATCAATGTATTGAATTTGTCACCGTGCCATGGTGCATTGATAACAATAGTTGGCACAGACTGTTTGGCCAATTCAATACAAATGTTTTTACTCAACAAGGTTTTACCTGAACCCTTTTCACCAACAAGCATTACGCCTGTAGACTTATCACGGTTCCAGAAACTGTTGATGATACGGTCAGTGTTACGTGTGGTATCACCATACAGTTTGCTTGGTGTATCAAAATCTTCAATCTGTTCAATAAAGAAATTGTCAAATGGATCCATCTTCACAACATAGTTACCAGCAGGCAACTGTTCGTGCAGGTCCATAGATTCTTTAGTGGCAATACGAAATGTATTGCCTGACTTCATGTAGTAACTCATTAAGGTTCAATCCAGCTATTGGCGTTTTCTTGCACAGGTGCAGTAAATTCTTCTTCATCGTTTGGCATAACACCAACTTCACCAATCACTTCATAACGGCAGGCACGGCCTTTCGCATTGTCATAATCGGTTGGGATGGATACAACGTCACGGGGATTGATTTTAACAATCACTGTACGTTCACCACCAAAATGGTTCAGATAGGACTCAGAGCAGAAATGCAAACCAGCAGAGCAAGTTTGGTTCTTGTCATCATTCACTTGGTTGCGTTCCATCTCAACAAACTTACCAACAGAATTGTCCATGGTACCAGTGTACACATCCATAAAATTATCACGGACTTTCTTGTAAGCAAGGAAATGGCCATCACCAGTAATTGGCAAACGATTCTTTTCCAAGAAACCATACAACTCATTCACAGCACGGAACGATGGATTTTCCATCATGTTTTGCATGAAGTTGGCCAATGGTTCGATTGGGAATCCTGACTGCAACATTTCAATCATGCGGTTAACAATGGCACCATGCATCTCTGTGCCTTTCCAAAACAACTTCTCGCCTTGGACTGCAATGTTACCTGCACCATAATTCAACACAACCTTTTTAGGATTGATTGTATCACGTACAGCATCCCAATCACCTGCCTTAATAGCATCAACTACCTTTTGATAGGTGATATGGGTTTTAGAAATTGTGTGTGGTGTATTATCAATAACAACCACGACATTAGAACCTTGAATCAAAAACGGAAACATCTTAAACACCTTTCACTGTGTCAACTAAATTAATATACTCACACACATCACCCTCATTTGCATAGGATCCAAACTTTTCAAGCAGAGGATAACGCATTGAAAAAGTTTTTAGTTTTTGTTTGTTTTGTGCAACCAAATCATCAACATTCACGGTACTGATAATACCTAGTTTATTAGATAAGATTGTCACCCAATGAATGCCTTTCAACTTTGGTAGACCAACAAAATCATCTAAGAACAACTTTGCAGGACTCTTGGCATCAACACCATCAACTACTGTCTGGTAATTATAATCGAAAATGCCGTGTCTGTCAAGCCGTTCTAACACGGTGGCCATTGAAATTTTGGTAGTCATGGCATTCATTGTGGTAAAGATATGGTCTTCAAGATTAATCCAGTTTGGCATCTTTTTGATAGACTTGATATCACCTTTACGTACACCATATACATCAACCTTGAGTTCATCAAGTTCGGTTCTACGCAATAGGTGGCACAAATCACTCACACTTCCATATTTCAACTTATCAAATTGTGGAATAAAACCAGACAATGGCACATAATAAAACTTTTTGGTTTTATCAAAGGTGTCCAATGTACCAGATGCACGCCATACAAAATCTTGTGATGCTGAACGATTGGATGAACCACCACGTTTTTCAAGTTGGAGAATATTTACATTCTTACCAAGACCATTACCACTGCCAGCTTGACGAGGTTTCTCAAGCAATTCTGAAGAAACCAATCGTTGTTTGGCAGGTGGATTGTGCATTATTGCATAGAAGGCAACCAAATCCATTGGCTTGGTACTGTCGATTCTATCCAACACATAAACTGTATCACGGTAACTGCCTTTGCTTTTATCCTTATTACGGAAGTGGTGCTTGGCACGTTCAAACGAACCTTTCTTGGTATCATTTGCAACAAAGAATGTATCCTTGTCTACAGCAATATTGAAATACTCATAACGCTTTTGGTTATCATCATATCTAGCATTTGGGCTATAATTCTTGCAACGAGCAATACCACGTTCAGTGCCAAAACACTTGATGTTAATATTCAACTGAGACAATTCAGACAACAATGTTTCGATATCAAACGAATGATTCCAATCGTTTTTCAACTCATACAATGGGAAGTTTGTTGTTGATGCATATTCAAACACCGCAGCCTTCCACAAGGCACTACGTTTCTTTTGATACAAAAATTGTGAACGTTCCCACATATTATCAATCGCATCAGCTTCAGTAGCAAGAACCTTAGTCAATGCAGCATTCACATTAACCAATTTTTTGCGAATAGAATCAATGGTCAATGGAATGTAGGACAAACCTTCACGACTTGCTTGAAAGTCCAACTCACCAATATCAAACTCCATGACAAGGCCATGTTTCAATAATTGGTGTAAACCCTCAAGCGATTGCTCTGCTTGTGGTACTTCAATTGGATACGCAATGTTACCCATGACAGCGATTGATCCTGGACGACCATGGCTCAAGTGCATCGAATGAACACCAGGAATAATATCCTTAGTTTCAAAATCAAGTGGCTCAATAGCAATTACATTGCCTGTAATTGTAGGTGTAACAGGGAACCAACGATATACTTTGTTTGCTTCATCAGCAAACTTATTGAAATCGTATCGGTCATTCACGGAGAATTTTACCTCAACGCCATTAGGTTCTGTTACCTGTTCTTCACCCATCAGAGCAATAGATGGCACACCAACATCATTGATAAAGGCAGAATAGATGCCTTTGCGGCCATCTTTGATAGCTGTTACTGTAAAATTATCAGTGTAACTAAAAGGAGACTTGCTACCAAGACCCAGTGCCCCGATAAAGGCATTGGACTCTGTTTTAGTACTCTCAAAATATGTTGTGTATATGTTAGAAACCTGCTCATGATTCAATCCTGTTCCGAAATCACGAATGTAAAACCACGGTTCTAGTGTGGTTGGTAAATGCACCTCAAATGGTTGATTGGTGCCTGCTGCGGTGTGACTATCAATGGCATTACATGACAGTTCACGAATAATTGCTTTAATCTTATTGGCATATAAACCACTAGATAGAATGTTAAATGCTTTTGCTGAATTACGGATACGGAATTCACCGATTTCACCAACATTAGAAAGAACCGCCTCTGCTTGAGGTGCATTGTTTAAAATCATTACAAACCTTTTCAATCAATCAATACAAGTATTATATCACGGAATGATGCCATTGGCAACAATTATTAACATTAGTTGTACAAATACAACAGTAGTACTTTAGTACTAACTCCGAAATGTTTTAATAATCTTATCCGCACAATAATGTCCATCCATTCCTTTGTCACCTAGTTCTTCACATATGGTTAGGCATTCCATAATAATCAACTCGGCGAACCTGTTTAACTGTGCCGGTAAAAGTTTGTCTGTATTGGGTTTAGTCCAGTATTCTTCTGCCCATATTTTATCAGCAAGTTCTTCAATTCGTTTGTTCATTCAATGATACCCACCATAACAATGTTCTGTAACATAACTAACCACACTCGCTTGGCCGTCTTCACCTGAATTGAATACATCAATTGGATGCTTCATATTAAAGTGGAAGTTTGGACTATCCCACCATTTGTCCACCAAATCTTGACGACCAAGCAATGCCATCAACATATTATCACAATCAGCCTTTTGCAAGGTAGATTTAATTTTATTATCAATTTCTCTTTTACGCCACATATTAATTCCATGTTCTGTGACGTTCTGCCACATGTTCCATACCATCATATTCTTCAATGTACCAATTCACATCATCGGGTATTTCCACAACTTTTAAATCAGAAAAGGTACCATCAGCATCACCTTGTTCTACCATTTCAACCAAAACTGGACACTCTCTTGGTATATCATAATACCAAAAGTTTTCATCGGTGATACCTCTACGTCTTTTATATTCATGCAATGAAGCATCAGATAAACCAAAACCACCGAAACAACGATTAATAACAACTTTTACCATAATAGAAATCCAATCAAAAAACCTAAACCAAAAGCCATAACACAACACCAAATTAGAATACCTAAAAAGGTGAATGTGTTATCTATAATGTTTTCAAATTCTGTCACCTGATTAACCACAAATTGCATACTCAGCCAAATCAGACCAGTTTTTACCTGCGCCTTGGCGAATCTTTGTTACCTGAATCAGCGTACGGAGTGATAACTCTTTGACTGAATCTTGGTGCTTCTCAATCAAATCCATGGCATCTGCCTTGATTGATTTGTCAAACTCAGGCATAAACTCACCTGTAGATAACAGGTGACGCATACGTTCAATCTTTTGTTTAGTAGTCATAGACAAGTCAACAGCCAATGAACGGGTCAGGATAGCCTGGTCAATATTGGATGCGGACAAGTTGGAGATAAACACAACACGACCTTTGAATTCAAAGGATGTAGGCAAATCTTCATCTTTGATATCAGCACGCCATGAAATGATACGGCGTGAATATGAATCAAGCGCACCTTTGAGCAGGTTCAATGATGTAGGATCCTTGAGTACAGAATCACAATCATCAAACACAATAACGCCGTCTTTATTTTCATAAAGTGTACGGTACAGGCCTTTAGGTGTTGAATAACCTTTGATAACACGGAAAGTCTTGGCAGTTTTGAGTACAGTACCAACAGCGAAATCTTCGAGCACGGATACATCTTTGAAACCAAGTGCTGTCAATGTTTGTGACACAGTGAAAGACTTACCAAGACCACCAGGACCAGTCACAACAACGGATGCCTGAGCGCCGTTAGCGAGCATAGTAACCATATCAGATACAAAACCAAAGCGTTGGTTGATACTGAAACGGGACTCGAGCACAGGTGCAACAGAATTGGATTCTGATTGTGCCTTACGAATGACATAATCCATATGTTCTTTTTTAGAACGCTTTACAGTTTTGCCGTTGATAACAGCAACATACTTACCACCAACAAATTTCACATCAATCATCGTTATTCCTAATCAATCAATACTACGTATTCTACAGGTTCTGGTAGAAAAGGCAAGCCTAATACTTTAGTACTCAAGCAGACCGGTCAAGTATTCTTCTTGGAACGCTTCGGTTTCTCTGCTTCAGCAACCATTGCGGACTGCTTTTCCTGTGCGTCCACCCATTCCTGGTGCGCTGCAATCAGTTTTTTGTACTCATCATATGTGACAACCGTGTCATTCCAGCGGTGCGTGAATGTTTCCAGATCCATATATTATACGGACTTTCCTGTCGCTACGTGTACTACAGCAGGTGCAAATAAGACTGTCACCGCTAGTTCCAAGAGGTCTGGATCCAGTCCATCATCATTGGAAATGCGTTCTATAGTCTTGGACATGACCCAAGGTTGATGGGTTAGGAAACGGAGAGCGGAATCTATTGCAAAATCTTGTGCATACAAAAGTTCTAATTCATATTTCATACATCCACTCCATAATATTTCATAACACGTTCCAAACAATACAAATGCTCTGCAATTTCACCAATGTCCTTGGCTTCATCAATATCAAATATTGCAAAACCACGACCATCAGCACGATTCAACATATCTTGTTTTAGTGATTCGTAGGTACTTTGCAATTCCGTCTGTACGATACCATCAACAGTATCCCAATCCAATTCAACGGTAACTTTTTTCATATAGGTCCTTAATAATTAATCCTTACTGGGGGGCACCGCAATTATATAACATTGTTGGTTTCTTGGCAAGTCCTTTTCACACACTTTCACCATTTCATGAACTTGCCTTGTGGTACTGTCAGTGAAATTAATCACAACAGCACACAAGAAAATGCCAACAAAGGTACCAATAAGCAAATTTTGCATTTTACCACCA
>Ga0315909_10002153_pt1 | contig 25646 bp, 42 predicted proteins | sample LakEriMetagenome_11_FD_203527 | JGI IMG/M metagenome (GOLD analysis project Ga0315909, IMG submission 203527) | Freshwater fungal communities from buoy surface, Lake Erie, Ohio, United States - Buoy 2 MA125 | ecosystem: Environmental > Aquatic > Freshwater > Lake | place: USA: Lake Erie, Ohio...
GAAACATACTACTAACCGTTACGCTCTATGCGGTATTCATGGGTTTGCCCCTATTCACTATCATTCGGGCACTATACACAATTTACAAAACCATAAAGGAATCGAAACAATAATGGAATACCTAACACTCACCTTACTCTTTATCGCGGCCGTTGCAGGTGTTACTGCTACCGCACTAATGATTATCCATCACGTAAACCGTAAATTGTTATGGGCTCGTGACGCCGCGTTACACGCAGACATTTGTAAGTATGCACTATGGGCTGCTCTTGCATCTGCGGTATTGGAGTTATATCTATGACCGGAACGATACTGTCATTTCTAATGTCCGAACCCATGTTATCAATACTTGTTGGTATTGTGGTTGTCATACTTGCATTTATGATGGGATTGATATTGGAAACAATAAATATAAAATGGATTCGTAAAAAATTAAGGAACAGAAAATGAAAGTCTATGTACTTTACAATCAAAGATTTTGTGAAATTCGTGGTGTCTATTCATCACATGATCTGGCTATGGAAAATGCAGAATACGGAACAGACTTTGTATTCGAGTGTGAACTTGACGAGGTATTCGCATGATGACATTTCGTGGTAAACCGAGAGTGTGGACAGAGGATAGTCCGAGAACTGTTGACCTGGTAATGAACATTGTTCTATGGTTAGTAGGATTGACTGTGTTGAATACTGTGTTGATTGGCATGATACTGTGGGTTATTTTTACGAACAGATAAGTGGTGAGGTGTGTGACAAACTCAAACGAAGTTTGAAGTTGGAACATACCGAACACAATTACATAGGAGAATACTATGGACAAGCAACCGAAAACAATACTGGAAAACGGCGACGAGCGACTGACAAATTGGTTGATTGGGTTGGGTTTGGCAAACGCAATACTCTTTCTATTCATTGGTGGAAAGTTTCTATCAGCAATTCGTGGATTCCTAGAAGTATTTGGAGAGTAACATGAAAGACATAACGACAGACATGATAAGAGAATGGATTGTCCAATGTGATTCTCAACTGAAACACTTACAGAACGCAAGGGAATTTATCAAACGTGAATACTATGAAAGACACACGATTGATTGGTCATTGGAAGAAGATTTGTTGATGGTAATAGGCAATCTTATCGGTGAACATAAAGCAAAGAAGCAACTGTTAGAAAGGATGTTGATTCATTGTGAAACTGAAAACGTTGTCCAAATGTTTGATCCTTTCCTGAAAAGGATAGAGAACAGACTTCCGGAATATATGCATAAAGAATTTTGGTATTATGTTTACGAGATTTGATTTGGGTCCGGTGGCGTAATAGGCAGCCGCAACGGACTTAAAATTCGTTGTTCGTAAGAACGTGCGGGTTCGAGTCCCGCCCGGACTACAAAAAAAATTATGACCGATTAAACCCAGATGGTATAAAATCTGTCTAATGTATTGTAAATGTTTTTTAACAATCTATTAAGGAGTATCGCTATGCGTATTCTATTGAGTTTAGTTGCATTGGTATTTTGTTTTGGAATTACCATGAATGCAAATGAGAAGGAAGTTCTTAAGCAAAAAATTACAACTGCAAAAGAACAAGTTGCATCCGGTGTATCAACAATGCAACAGTTGAAGGCACAATCCAAAACAATCAAAGAAAATGTAAAGAGTGGTGTTCTCACAAAAGAACAAGCACAACAATCTTTACAAGAACTTCGTAATACTGCAAGAACAACGAAGGAAGGAATCAAAGAAGCGAAGGCAACAATTCGTGATTCGAGAACACAGCTTCGTGCTCTTAAAACTAAACCTTGATAAGTAGACTGATACAATTCATTTTTATGGGTAGTGGTTTTTAATCACTACCCATATTTATTTTAGTAGATATGTTTTATTTATTTTATGAGGTTATATCATGTTAGATACCTTAAAGACATTCATACCATTACTTGTTTTGTCCGTCATCGCAATCGGTGCAACATTTGGGGATGGTAACTTCAGCACATTCGCTGTTGGTTTAAGTAAGTATGCACTTGCCGTTGGAGCTGCATGGTTTGTTGATTCATACTTAATCAAGGAGGTAAAGACCCGTGAGATACTTGCAGAAAATCCTGTTGCTTACGCTATTTGGTTGTTTGCTAACATCCTTACCGCTGCTCTCTGCTTCTCAAACAGTTGATCAAACAGACGGTGAAAGGGTTAGAAACATTGCTTACGGATTCGTTGGAACGAAAGAGGAAGGAAACAACAGCGGTTATTGGGTAAACAGATTTCTAAAATCAGTTGGCTTACGACCTGGTAATCAATGGTGTGGAGCATTCGTTTCATTCTGTCTTGATAGTGCTAAGATAAAGACTATGCGTGTTCGTTCTGGTTTAGCCAGACACTTCATTACAAAGAACAAGACAATCCGTGCTACGAAAGTTATGAACTCAAACATGGAGATTCCTATGGGAACAGTAGTGGTTTGGCGTAGGGGAACAACAATGTTTGGTCATGTTGGGTTTACTGATAAATGGAAAGGGAAAGGTGGAACTACCATTGAAGGTAATACATCTTCCGGTAAAAGTGGTAGAGAATGGGATGGTGGGGGAGTATGGTATAGAAAGAGAACAATCAATCCATACAATCATTTCAGAATAACGGACTTTGCTCTGTTAGACCAACGATAAAATGAAGGTGAGTTTATACTCACCTTTTTTATTTTTGCTTGTTTGTTACCGAAAGATTTTGTATATTTGTTTGTGGTTTTGTTACATTATACCATATTTATATTCACAATGTTTTAGTGTTATGAGTTAGTATGTTATGAATGGAAAAAAGGGTAGACCACCGTTGATATTAACGGAAGCACAAATCCGTTATGCAATGCAAAACAGTTTCGGTAACAAAGATGCTTCAAGATTTCTCAAAGTAGATTATCGCACATATAAGAAGTGGGCGAAACAGCATATTGATAGTGAGACCGGAAAGACTTTGTTTGAACTACATTCAAAGATTGGTATTCCTCTCACAAGAGAAAAGAAAGATGACAAGTGGAATGGTAAATCATTCGACTGTAATAAAGGTTACAAGGAAAGATTAGAGGATATACTTGACGGTAAATATCCTGCATATGATTCAAGAAAGTTACGAAAAAGATTACTACTATCAGGATGGGTTCCGTGTGTTTGTGCGGCGTGTGGTTGGGATGAACCAAGAATGACTGACGGTAATTATCCCCTACTGATAGACTTCATTGATAACAACTGGCGAAATACTCGTTTAGAGAATCTTCGTCTGTTGTGTTTTAATTGTTACTTCAATCTCGTAAGGACACCATCAACATCATATCAAGGATGGACATACGGAACAGTATCAAAGACACCTTGGTATGGCGAGAAACGCCCGAGAGACGGCAGATACCGTAGAAGATTAGAAGAACGAATCAGACAACAAGAAGAAAAGAAAAAAGAAGAACAAGAAAAATTCTTTGATTGGGATGAAACTCCCGATGAAGAATAGATGTTATACATGATGTTATATTTTACACAAATTAAATTTGGAGGTTTTTATGAAACTTGTACCATTACAAGACAGAGTAGTGATAAGTCCATCTAAAAAGCAAGAAGTAACAACAGGTGGAATTATTATTCCAGATACCGCCAATGAAGGTGGAACTGTTCGTGGTGAAGTAATTGCCATAGGAAATGGCAAAAGAGACGAAAAAGGAAATCTAATACCAATGGAAGTAAAAATTGGTGACAAAGTTTTATACGGAACAAGTTTGTATGGAACAACAGTTTCCATAGACGGTGAAGAATTTGTTGTTATGCGTGAAGAAAATATATTAGCAATTTTAGAAAACTAATTGGAGGTTTTAAGTTATGTCAAAAATAATTTCATTCGATGTAGAAGCTCGTTCTGCACTTAAACGTGGTGTTGATCAACTGGCAGATGCTGTGAAGGTAACACTTGGTCCAAAAGGTAGGAATGTAATCATCGACAAGAAATTTGGTTCACCTACCGTTACGAAAGACGGCGTTACAGTTGCAAAAGAAATTGAACTGGAAGATCCAGTAGAAAATCTTGGAGCACAAACAGTAAAAGAAGTTGCATCAAAAACAAGTGACATTGCAGGTGACGGAACAACAACTGCTACTGTTCTAGCACAAGCCATTGTTCGTGAAGGTTTGAAGAATGTAACAGCAGGAGCAAATCCTATGGATTTGAAAAAGGGGATTGATTTTGCAGTCACTAAAATATGTGACGAGTTAAAATCTATAAAAAAAGAAGTTACAGGTAAAAAAGAAATTGCACAAGTAGGTACAATCTCTGCAAACAATGATGACGCAATTGGTAATCTGATTGCAGATGCAATGGATAAAGTTGGTAAAGATGGTGTAATCACCGTTGAAGAAGCCAAAGGAATTGAAACATCATTGGATGTTGTGGAAGGTATGCAGTTTGATAAAGGTTATCTTTCACCGTACTTTGTTACTGACCAAGAAAGTATGGAAGCGATATTGGATAATCCGTATATTCTTATTACCGATAAATCCATAACCGCAATAAAAGAATTATTACCAACACTTGAAAAGGTTGCACAAACAGGAAGAAGTCTTTTGGTAATTTCCGATGACATTCAAGGTGAGGCACTTGCAACATTGGTTGTGAACAAACTACGTGGAACAATCAAAGTTGCTGCAGTCAAGTCACCTGGATTTGGTGATAGACGAAAGGCAATGCTAGATGATATTGCAATACTAACGAATGGTTCAGTAATATCCGATGAAAAGGGTTTGAAACTTGATACAGTTACATTAGAACATTTAGGAAGTGCAAAGAAAGTAACTGTTGATAAAGAGAACACCACTATTGTTGAAGGTGCTGGTTCTTCGGAAGAAATCAAGAAAAGAATATCTGAAATTAAAGCACAAATTGAAAAAACATCTAGCAACTATGACCGTGAGAAATTACAAGAAAGACTTGCTAAACTATCCGGTGGTGTTGCTGTTCTCAAAATCGGTGCTTCAACCGAAGTTGAAATGAAAGAAAAGAAGGCAAGGATTGAAGATGCATTACACGCAACAAGAGCTGCTGTTGAAGAAGGTATCGTACCAGGTGGTGGAGTTGCTTATCTCTCAATAGTTTCAAAGTTAGATGAAATTGAAACCGAAAATGATGATCAAAAAACAGGCATATCAATAATCCGCAAGGCAATTGAAGAACCTATCCGCCAAATTTTAACAAATGGTGGTATAGAACCATCTGTTATTGTTAATAAAATAAAAGAACATCATTCGGCTCAAACCAATCCATCCGGTTATGGTTACAACGCAAGAACAGATACATTTGGTGATTTGTTTGAAGAAGGTGTAATTGATCCAACGAAGGTATCAAGAGTTGCATTGCAAAATGCCGCATCTGTTGCTTCATTGTTACTGACAACTGAAGCAACAATTGTTGATAAACCAAATGAAAAACAAAATCAACATGAAGGTGAAAGTCCAATGATGTTCTAATGAATATCAAAAATAGAATGCCCCATTGTGTATTATCAATGGGGCTTTTTTTTATCAATCATATTTATATGTATGATTAAATTAAAGGACATATTGCTTGAAAACATACAACTTATACGCGATAGAAAGGGTAAGTTAATAGGTATGATAGAAACTCATGGTAGTGGAAAACAAACATTCAGAGGACCTACTGGAAAGTTTTTAGGTTGGTATGATCCACATTTAGATACAACCAGAGATCATACAGGAACAGTTGTTGGTAAGGGCAATCTATTGACTTCTCTGATAACAATATACAAATAAAAGGATGTAACCATGTCAATGCCGTCTTTGATGTCTTTATTAAAAAGAAGAGATTTGTCTGGAGTTGTGTACGATACAATATCATATCTCGCGTCTCAACCGAATAAAAAGGTCTTGTTCATAACAACATCAACACGATACCCATTTAATACACACTACGATAAGGGTGGGGTTGAAAACGAACTACCAAAATCAACCGAATTGGCTCTATTTATCAAAGAACAGATACCAAACAAATCAGAATGGTTGGACATCCCACAGTTGAAAATAGTGCCTTGCGAGGGAAATGTATCACATAAAAGTGGTAATTCTTGTGGTATTTTGGACGCCAAATTGACTACAAAGGACAAAAACCCCACAGGCCACCACAGATGTTGGGCAAGTCTAAATGACCCATCAGATCAACTCTGGAGGGTGTCAAAAGAGGTATTTAAGAGTGATATTATCCTATTTTTCGGGTCTATTCGTTGGGGGCAGACTAATTCCGAATATCAGAAGCTAATAGAGAGATTAACTTGGTTAGAAAATAGACATACAACATTGGGTGAAGAAAATCTACTTGAAGGGAAACAAGCGGGTTTTATTTGTATAGGACAGAATTGGAATGGTGCAAATGTAACAGTAGTTCAAAAAAGTGTATTGGATGCATTCGGATTTGATACACCAGATAATTTATTTTGGAACTGGCAATATACATCAGATTTTAATGATGAAACACAAGAGTCATATAAAGCGTCACATAAACAATTTCATTTGGATTTAGGAATACCTCACATGGAGATAAAAAAATGATACGGTTAAAACAATTATTAACAGAAAAATTAACGCCATTTCAACAGAGAAAAAAACGTTTCACTTTAATGTTTGAGGGCGGTGAAGTTGGATTTGAATTGGATGCAAAAGAATTTGCAGACTTGAATGCAGTTGCAAAAGAAGTTGGTGCAGAAATTGCTCCATTTGTTGAAATGGAATTGGAAGAAAAAGAAAAACCAAAGTATTTACAAATGACATCTGCAGAATTAGAAGAAGGTGGATATGTTTTGAAGATAGATAAATCCGTTTTCGATGGTGTTGAAGAAATTGTAGACTTGGGATTATCTGCAAAGAAATGGTATGAAGAAATGAACCAAAAGATATTGAGTGCAATGGATGAATCCGATGGATGTTTATTCCTGCTTCTGTTGGGGATATTTGCATCATTTGCTAGATTGTCAGATAACTTCAAATTGGCATCACAAGTTTACACCGGAATAAAGAAAGATTTATCCGATCCAAAAACAGAAGCACAGTTATTGAGAATGATACAAATGTCAAGTACAGAATTGTATCAGAGTATAAAACAAAGGGGTGAGTTTAAGAACTTGGCAACAGTTAAGGGAATGATTAAAGGCAACAAAAGTCTTCCGACTGTTTTGCCAAATATATTAAGAACTCTGAAACTATACAAAGAAAAGGGATATACCTTCCAGAAAACAGACCTTGCACAAGAATTAGGTAAACATATTAAACCAACAACTGGTGAATTGATGGACACAAAGGTTATATCATCAGAAAAGATATTATCATTCTGTCTTAATCTTTTGGATCCAACATATAAAACAGAAACAGGTTGGATGCCGGTTACAATGGATATTTGGATGGCAACATTTTTCTATCCTCATTTATCTACTGCAGAAAAAAGAAAGATACTCGCACAGAATAGAAGTTACCAATATCTTTCCAAAAAGACACATGAACTTGCACAAAAATTTGGAATGGAACCATTGGAAATACAGGCGATACTTTGGGTAGGAACAATTAGAAAGAAGAAAGGCGATGCTTACCTATCAACATTTGACCAAGCAATACAACACAACCTTGATAAATTCAAGATTAAAGTTGATGAAATGAAAGAATCTGAAAAGGTTTTTGAGGAAATAATAAGATTGATTGGTAGTAAGGCATTTGAAGGATAAAAAGAAACCCCATGAATTTCATGGGGTTTTTTATTAGAAGATGTCTTGTTTCAAATCATTCGTTATCAAATTAAGAAATTCCACACCCTTAATAGTCAATGAACAATCACTAAATTTTATTTTGTTTTTCACACTCGTTACTATATCATAATCATATTTTCTTTTATCTTTTATCTTATGTAATTTTAGCAATACCCAATCTATCTTTTCCAAGACATCTTCTTTTTGTTCTTGTGTTTTATACGGAGAATTATCCGTATATCCTAAATCGGATATATCATCTATTTCTAAACTTGCCCAAAAAGAATCTAACATAATTACAAACTTTCATAGTTTACTGAAGCATCTAAACTGTAATCACCTTGTATTTGAACTTCAAATCCCAATACGGATAACAAATCTGTAATGGCTCCCGATACTTTATCTGTTACTTTTTGTATGAAGTCCTTTATGGCTTGAATTATTTTTTTAATAACAGTCATGCCTTTTTCTTGTAGTGTATTCCACAAATCAGAAAAGGCACCCTCTGTTATCAATTTAGAGTTTCTGCGTTCAATGAGTTTATTTTCTTGTTCAACAAGATTGTCCATTTTTTTCATTCCCTCTTTGAAAAACATTTGGATGGTTTTTGTAATTCTAACACCACTACTTTTCGATGCGAACTTTGGTATCTTAAAATTTGATATTACTTTTGTAGTTACATCTTTAATATCGTGGCTTTTAACTGTTGAGAAATCAGCTGTCCAAGTTAGAATAGAATCTGCTCTACCGTCTGATGTTTCACCCAACATGGTTTTTCCAGATAATGATTCATAAATAAATTCATTTTTGAAATTAGATTGTGATTGAACTTTATCAAAAATTGCCTCTATTTCCCTATTCATTTCTGCTGTATTATCATCGTATTTTTTAATAAGTTCTTTCATATTTTTATCCAATAACTTTCTTAATTCTCCGAGACCGTATTTTTTTCCTTTATACATTCTTGATAATTTTGAACCTTCTTCATTGGATAATTCTTTTAGTGTTGCAAGTCTTGTTCTTATAGTTTCTCTGATAGTCTCCGTTTGTTTTGTCTTATCCATTGCACAATGTATCAATGCGATTATTTGAGGAGCGGAAGCATCCAATACTCTAACTTGTGTACTTGCATTTTTTACAGAGTAAGTAATTCCTTGACCTATAACATCAGCCTTTGAACGAACAGATTTAATTCCACCATAAGATTTCCACAAATCAGTTGTATTAAAATTTGTATCACCAACTTGTTGTGCATTTGCTGGTAGTTTTTCCTTTTTTATCTGTGTTATTGCGCCATAATAAACTTCAACAGGATTTCCTTTCAAAAATCTTGCAAAATAATTTTTAAGAAAAACGGCATTTGTGTCTTTCGTTTTGTAAAAAGTTGCAAATTCTTCTTTTGTTTTACTTTGATTAGACATTAGAATGGCAAGAACATTTTCTGCATCAGTTGATCCAGTTGTGTCTCCTTCTGATATTAAAACCTCTTTCAACAATTTAACTAATGACATACCATTATTTTTCATTTCAAATTACTCCAAGTATTTTTCCAAACTTTATTGTATATTTTATGCGGTCTTGTAAACCGTTTGTTCCACCATTTATTCTTTTAGTCAATTCGAGCATAACCGGTTCAGTCAAACCTTTATCTGAAATCAAATTCAATTTATTCTTATGAAAAAACCAACCAGCAGACAATAACGGGTATTTAGTTGCCACTAAATTTGGATTTGACATAACATCTTCATTCACAAATTTGTCAAATGTAGAGTAATTACTTTTGCCCGTTAATTGTATGTAACCTCTGCCTCTGAATTTCCAACCATCCGATGTTCCTTCTGCACCATTTCCCATTCTATCTGCATACACTCTTGATGCTATTCTTTCTGGATTTCTAGCATACGCCTCAGCAAGTCCAGGTTGTTTGAAATACTTTGGGAATGTTGCAATTAAACCCTTAGTTGAATAGTTTAGATTTTCTGATGTAAACTTAAAGTTCCCACTTTCATGTGCACATTGGCCCAGAAAATGAGATAATCTATTTGGTGTGTTTATTGAAAATACATTCATTACTGATTGTATTTCATCATACACATTATCCGGCAATTTACCTTTTAGTTTACTAACATCCATATCAGTCACCAGTCCAATGTTCAACTCTAACTGGAACTACTATTGTATCACCAACTTGTTTTGCCTTTCCAGCAAAATTATCTGTGTTATAGTTATCCCATTTCTTACAAAGTTCTCTAGAAATTTTCTCAGCATCACGAAAAAGCATTTCTGGATCAGTCATATTGTTAATTGCAGGAGACTTAAAACCAAATGTTATATTAGTATAAGTTGTTCCTCTATTAGAAGAATACCCACGTTTATCATCTTCTATCTTCAATATAGTCAATATAGGATGATTTATCTTATAGTGGTTATCTGCCTTTGAAGGACCAGTTGGTACAATCATAGGTGCTTCTTTTAATTTATTCTTAAAGTTATCTTGAAGATGTCTACCCTCATTTACCAAATCTTTCATTAAATACTCCGTTAATAATATACCACATATAAATATGTAATAGTTTACAAATCAATCAACTTCATTGTTGTAAAAGTAATATGCAGTGTTTCCATAACTGCGGTCAATATCCTCACTTGACATGAGTGGATTGTTAATTCGTATCTTTGGTGGTTTGTTCTTATCGTATGGAACTATGAAATCTGGATTGTGCCATCTTAACAGATTGTTTGGATGAATACAGAAGTTACCATCTTCCATTTCTATAAAGTGATAACACTTACTATCCATATCTTGTGAATAACCAACATGAATTTCATTTGGATCAGTATAGTAATCGTCTATTGTGAAGTGATATATCCCACTACGCCATTTTTTATCTCTACAAAAAACATCTACTCGTTTATGTTGTAAGAATTTGAAACAACAAACGGATATAGCAGTTGATTGGCAATCCCAAGTCTGTAATAACTGCAATCTCTTTTGTTCGTTATCTGATAGTATATCAAAATTTTCTTTATGGAAAAAGGCACTAATTGGCATATTCCAAAATATCGCTCCAATCTCACTTTGAAAGTGAAATAACATAGGATAATTTAACATAGATTTTACACCAAATATGTAACCTTGTAAGTGTTTATCGTAACCTGTTATTTCTTTTCTTATGTAACATTGTACATAAGGAGTATTCGCATTGAGTTGTGCCATTAAAGTCTCCCATGTTTAACATACATATAAATATGTAAACATTGGATATAAACAGAAATCGCCAGACATAATCTGGCGACTTCGTAACTCTATTAACACATGGTTATTGAGATTATTCTACAACAACCCAATTTGTTCCATTGAACCAAAGTGTTCTTGATTGGTTTGGATAAATAGCATAAATCATTGCAGTATCGAAATTCCATACCGAGTTCAAAAGAGTAACTGTATTTGCAGTTGAACCATTGAAGATGGAAATGAGCTGACCAACAACTGGATTTGTAGGTGATGTAATGTTGTAATCGACCGCAACACGACTGACAACCCATCGTGTATCTCCAGGAATACTTGTTGGGGCGGCGGTATAAACTTGAACACTACTTGTTCTGTGTTGTGGATTAACTTCCCACGAAATTCCGTTAGTTCCACGAACGGCATATGAACCAACTGGAGCAGTTGAACTTCCTTCGAGTGATGAAAGTCTAACGGATTCCGGTTGAAAGTTACGATGTTCGATTGAATTATCAACCAATGTCTTTGCGGTATCTGCAAGAACTGAACGAGCAGAGTTTGTTGCAAAGGCAGATGTAGATGCGAAATTAGCATGGTCTGCGTCATAAGCAAATACTGATGTGTCTGCATCAAAAGCACGGGCGGCATCTAAAGCATATCTTGCAGTATCGGATTTAGCAGAGTGTGCAGCAGTTGAAGCGTAGGTTGCCAAGTCTGAAAGAGTTGCCTTACCAGCGGCTCTACTTGTATCTGAATATCCACTTGTATTTGAATGATTACTGACTGCAGTTGAATCTGCATATTCGGCAGTTAGTGAACGATTTGCATTAACAGCATGGGCAGATTTCTTTGAACTATCTGACAATGTAGCTCTGTTTGATGTTTGTGAATGTTTTGCCTCAGCAGCTTCCAATGAATAAGTTGAGAGAAGTGAATACGGAACAGTACGGATTTGCAATCTACCAAGAGATACACCATCTACATAAGCATATACAAACAATTTCTTACCATAGTTGTTAATCAGAATACTATCTGCAACATTCTCAATAAGATAATTGATAATACCGTTGTTGATTTCAATGTTTTCATTCTCACGATACCAAAGAGCATCAGAGTTAAGATGTGAGTTTTCATTGAAAGAACTATCTGCAATGTAGATAGAAAACTTTGTCTCGGTTGGTGAACCGGCAGGTGCATGTGCCTGATATTGAATGTTTGTTCCAGCAAAAGCATTAAACGAAACGAGAGCAACAAGTGCCAAAATAAAATAACGCATTGTAATAAAACCTCTTAAAAATTAGTAAATGATAGTTGTTGAATAAGTAACATTAGAGTTTGTTGTAACTCTAACAATATACACACCACGATTTGTGAATGTAATAGTTCTGGTAGAAACATCAATCCCCTCTGTTAGAAACTTACCATACAGGTCAGATACTTGAATTGATTTAACATTGTCCATACCAACAGTTGCAACGCCATAACACGGGTTCGGATAAACCAAACCATCAACATTTGTGGTTTCTTCTACGGAAAGTGCCAATCGTTTTGGAACACGAATACCGATGTGAAACCTATTCTTGAAACCTGCAACCACTTGTCCAAGTGTTGCATTACCATTACCACCACTCACTATTGATTTGAGTAGATGTGGTTTGGTATCACTCGCAGTCAATACGCCAACTGCGAGGAATAAGGCAATGATATATCTCATTGTCTAAACTCCTTTTGAAAATTATTAACTATACTAATATAACAAATTTGTAGGTAAGATCAAAATACATTTTAACCCATTGGGTTGGCATCCCTAATCTTTTCTTTTATCCATTCGTATGGTTCATTTGTATGTGCATTAACCTTCCATTCTTTAATTGATCTATAATCTAAATCGTGAATACCGAAAGGACGAACATCTGAAATCTTGGCAACATGGCCGGTCTCAAATTCAACGTGCCATGCAACTTTTTCTACTCCATCGAAGTCATCACCCGATTCAGTAGAAAATGTTGGTTGTCCAAATGCTCTCAACAAATGTCTAAACTCACATTCCATAACGCCGACTTGTGGTGCCAATCTGACCACAATATCTTTTCCCAGTCTATGTTTGGGATAATTCATAACCACCTCACTTATTTTTGTAATCTGTTTCGTAAAATCCATTTACTTTCAGTATTGGTTTACTGGAAGAAAACGTTTCCACTTTTGTTAATTTTTTACTTTTACCACATGAACATTTATCGGGACACGAATTTACATTTTTAACCAAGTGTTCTTCTATTACACCACACTTATCACATTTGAAATCATAGATTGGCATAAAAAATTCCTCCTGTTCCAAAGATTAAATTCATAGCTAATTTTATCAAATAAATTCCTATTGCAATTGGGAAACCCAAAACAAAAGTAAATAGTATTGTAAATATCATATAAATGATATACATGATTGGTGTGATTATACCAATGGAGAGAAACTCAAAAAACTTGTTGGATGAATCCATAAAAACCTCATATATTATTTTTTTGTATTTCGTTCACAAATACTTTGTAATCTACATTTTCAATGTTAATAAAACCTTTTAGTATAGGAAGACCCACTTCTTTTAAGTTCTTTTTTAGAAATAACTTCAACTTATCTTTGATAATTGGTGATATTGAATCAACAAATATATCATAATCATATTGACATATCTTTTCAGAAAATCTTTGTTCTTCAGCGATAGTGTAACGAAAATCTTCTATTAAGGTTTCGTTTAACCTAACCAAATCTATTATTGTTCTTGTATCAAAATTCATGTGACTGAAACATTGGTTTTTGTAAATCTGTAATAGGCGTTGATGTTAAGTACGAATATGACATTGCCTTTATTTCTTCATCAGACAGACCGTTTTCGTAATAGTTTTTCAAATCATCATTGGTTACTGTAATATATTCACCCAAGTATGATATGATTCTCCACCCATCAACAAAGACAAACGGTATAAAATTCATTAGTTACCTTTCTGCTGAAAAGAATATATCATCATCTTCTTCGTCTTCATCATCTTCAAAGTATTCATCTTCGTCATCAAAGTCATCAAAATCATCGAAGTCTTCTTCATCATCAAAGTATTCAGCATCTTCATCATTGAAATCTTCTTCTTCTACATCATCCCATTGATCATCATACTGTTCTTCTGATTCCATTTCTTCTCCTCCGTTAAAGTATTTCATATAACCATGAACTGCATCAATATAGTTTTCTGCGATTGAAAGTTTATATTGTAACCAATCTTCTAAATGAGTTACACCATCCAACATTCTATAAAGTTCGTTAGACTTTTCCATTATTGCAGCCAATTGTGCCTTTGCCATTTCGGATTCGTCTTCTGGACCATGTTCTTCTTTTAGGCGATTTCTTTCTTTGATAAATTTATTTTCACTGATGGCAATAAGTTTTTTTGCCACTCTATATTTCTTTGGATTATTTTTAACTATATCGGCTGTTTTTATCGCCTCAAATAAATTAGTTTTGGTTTCGCTTACTGTTTTTGTTTTTTTCACTTCTCTCAAAACTTTAGCAGCTTCTTCGATTATGATTCTTTTCATTGGGTTCATTACAATCTCCAATATCTCCAACGGAGAATATACAAATATACTAAAATTATTTCAAATTAAAAAGCAAATTATTCATCATCATCTAAAATATCTTGCATTCCGCCAAACAAATAATCCAACTCATCACCTTCATCTTCCGAACCCATAAAGTCTCTTTGACTAACTCTTGTATCTAAATCAACAAATGAATCAAGAAATGCATCTTTATCAGGTGATATGTAAGTTTTTCTTTTCATTAAGGGTTCAACCGTTGCAACAAACATTTCCTTTTCAGCATCAGTTGTTGGTTGCATCAGTTTATTTTTCAAACGAAGTGTATCTTTCGGCGAGTATTGTGTTACACGATGTCCGAATACATCTTCTTTCATCATGTCCATAATATACTTTGCATCGTTTATTTCTTTATACATTTTTTTACCTCGTTTCTTTTTCCTTCCAGCACAATGTGCTTTTTGACTGAATCCCTTTGGTCTTTTACAATTGATTGATTTCTTGTATTTGTTAGACCATTTTTCTAAAAGAATTGATATTTCATCATTAAATGTTTTCATAATAATAAATATCAAATTCTTTGTATTGCATCGTAAATTTGCGGAGAAATTGGTTCCGGAAGATTATCCTTTGTGAACCAATTAACATCTTCATGTTCCCAATCTATTTTAACAAAGAAACGTTTTTTAACTTTGTATAGAAACAGAAAATACATTCTATCATCTGCAAAGTATCTATCTATACAAGTTAGTTTAGCATCCGATGGAATTTGGTGAGTTGTTTCTTCAAAGAACTCTCTACGTGCACAGTCTTCCATAGATTCCAAGTTATTCACATCAACTTCACCGGATGGAACAGACCAGTGTCCACCGAGATAATGTGCCTTTGAAGTCCTTTTTGCTAAAAGAAATTCACCAGAAGCAGTCATAGTTAAAATACCTGCTGCTCCTGGTTTCATTATTTTAGAAAGTTCTTCTGGTGATATATGATTTATATTAGGCATCTTTGGTCAATGACTGTGGGTATTTACCATTTTTTAATCTGTTGTATATCATAATCAATTCTACCTCTGTCATATCGTCAAGATGTTTTTTACCAACAATAGAACCACACCATGACATAAATTCCTTATCACCATCCCATGATACATTCATTTTATCTGCAATCATATGAATGTCTTTTGCTATCATCTTCTGTATGGAAACAGGTCATTTAATTTCTTTTTTCTCTTATTACAACCGCAATCTTCTTTTCCCATTGCATGTGCAACCGTTTCAGCAACCTTATCTAAACCAACTGCATTAGTAATTTTTGCAATAGTATCACCAAGACCCTTTGATTCTTGATTTTCGTTTAGTTGTGTTTGTTCACTCATAGTAACCACCTTTTAATTAGTTTTACTTTAATGTAATTAAATAACGAAGTTTATTAAATTCTGCAACCATTTCGTCACGGATGTTTAACAAATCTGTATCTGTTTGTGAATCCAAAACATTGTCAAGATTCAACAAATATAAAATAGTTTCATCTATAAAAGACATAATATCCTTTTCATTTCTATTGTATAGTTTGAATGGTAATGCCGGGACTCTACCGTATTTACCCATAAGAACTTCAACAAATCCATCGATCAATTCATTCATGGCACTATATGTTCCCCCATATGCCTGATGACGGGCGTATGATTTTGTTTGCCAATGAAAAAACCTCAATTGTGTTTGAATAGCTACCAATGTACTTGCTATTTCATGCATAAATTTCTCCAAAATAAATAACTACTAAGATACATATAAATATGTTTCTATTTTTTTATATTCAAAAAAAGTTTCTCATAGTGTGATATTCTATGAACCACCAATGTAAATATATCAAATTCAAACTTACCTTCAACTATTCCATTTGAATCAATTATCTCAGGAAGATATTGTATGAAACGGATATTATCACTTGATAGATTTTTTGCATCAAACTTTAATTCAATATCGGATGTCCGTATCATTGATATTTCAAAAATTCTATCTTTCAAATTGTATTTAGTATTCGGTTGTTCTTTTTTTATGTATTCATCTACCAAACTTAAATCGGTATCACAATATATTTTAGAACAATAAGGTTCTAACTGTGCAAGGATTGTGTCTGTACAATTATCAACAACAAATGCAATATCATATTTGTGTGGAACTATTGGTTTCATGTATTCATCGTGTTTAACAAAGTGTCCCCATTTCCGTATGAAATTTCTACCATTTTTAGTTGTTGTGTCAATCCACTCATTAGAGTTTACACCTGCACTTCCACCAGAATGTTTGTTAAATCTACTACCACGAGAAGTGAAATGATAAACCAATGCATCCCAAGATTGTATAAACTTGTAACCCATAAGATGAAATCTATTGAATAAGTCTGAATCTTCTTTGCTTTGTGGTGCAAATAGTTCATCATGTCCACCTACTGCAAAGAAATCATCTTTATACATACACCATGGTGCAAATATACCTTCTGTTGTTTTGTTTTCATTTTGTATTTCGATTTCTGATAAAACTTCTAATGTTTTTTCAATATCAAATTCATCAACATCATTTCCCAAAGGTAGAGTTATCTTTTCTGGTCCCGGAGGATGTAGTGGTGGTTCTACTCTTGTTGCAGAAACAACCGTTCCCCTTTTCAAATGCTTTAATATATTGGTATCAAGATTTGGTGACGCAACCATGTCAGCATGAAATGCAAATATAATATCAGTTGTTGATAACTCTATACCTTTATCAAACATTCCAACTATACCAATCCTCTCTGGTCCTGGATTGGAATATATTATCAAATCATCATCATTTAATGAGTTCAACCATTCCAATGTTCCATCTATACTTGCATCATCTAAAACGAGAATTTGATGTTTAGTTTTAAGATTTCTCAATGATTGATATGCAAGTTTAAGAAATTCTAAATTATTTCTACTCGGTAATACAAACGTTATTTTATCCATATATTCACCTATCATTTCTCTTAAATGTGAGATAAAAATTCCAACTGTTTATCATTTCATCGGGCATAGTAGATTCTGAATCTAATTTTTTTGAATATGGACACTTTATATGTGATGGCGTATAATGTAAAAAAGAAAAACCATGTTGCCACATAAAATGAATAAAATTATCCCAATCGAATAGTCCTCTGTATATCCACGCATGACCCATTCTCCAATTTGGAACGGATATGAATGCCAGTGCATCATCATTCATCATTTCTTTTGCATCCAATATAACTTTAGCAGGACTTTGTATGTGCTCGAGAAAATCGTTTGCTATAAACAAATCCACTTTATTTTTTAATTTAACATCTATCCCATTATTCAAATCTGTTGTAAAAAAATTACCACCGAGTTTTCTTTCCAAATTTACTTTTTTTGCAGCATCAATATCAATTAAATTGTATACAACATTTTTATGTACTTTCAAAATTTTATTACATAAAATTCCAGGACCACTTCCAACTTCTAATATATGTTTAACATTATTTTCGGATATTATTTGTGATAGTATACCACATTCTTCTTCGTATCTATCATCCCAAATTTTTTGATCAAGTCTAGCAATTGAATCAAGAGACATCCATTCGTCATCTGATAATATGCCCTTTTTCAGTATCTCACAATTTGATTCATCCTTTGTTCTAAAAACAACATTCTCTTTTCCAAATCTTTTCATCGTTCACCCTTTAATTTTTTCAGAAAGTCTTTTATGTAATCTTCTATGTTTATCTTCGGATCCCAATTTAATTTTTCCTTTGCAAAGGAAATGTCACATAGAGTTTCTAATGCTTCGCCTGGTTTATCATTTTCATATACTACATCTGCACCAAACATATCTGATATTTCTTTGACGGAATGATTTTCACCCCTTCCAAATTCAAATGCATAACCCCAAGCATTATTTTCAACTATCTTACACAGTCCATCCACAATATCCGAAACGTGTGTGAAATCTCTACGTTTTGTACCATCACCATATATTTTCAATGGTAGGTTATTCTCCATACATCTTTCCCATATTCCAATCAATGTACAATATGAACCATCTTTTAATTGATTTGGTCCATATACATTGTAAAATCTTGCAATAGATGCATTTAATTTGTAATGTGTTTGATATAGTTGTATTATTTCCTCACCAATATCTTTGGTAAATGTATATGGGTTTTTGAATTTACCACTATGGTGTGAACTACTGCCTGCATATACAATCGGTACATTTCTTCTTGAACAATAATCAGCAAGTTTCATAGTACCAAGTGCATTCGTTTCAAAGTATTTTATTGGATCTTTGAATGATGGTTGTATTCTAGCAATAGCAGCCAAATGAAATACTATTTCAAAATCTAAAACGGAATATAAGTAATCTTCTTTTATGTCACCATCTATGTAATAGACACCATCAACATGATTTGATTTCAAGCCAGTTGTGTAATTGTCAATGGATATGACAGAATGACCGTCTTGTTTCAAACGTCTTATTAAATTTGTTCCAACAAATCCAGCACCACCTGTTACTAAAACTTTCATGTTATATCGTATTCAAAATAGTTTCAAAATCATTTCTAAATTTTTCAACAACTGTATTACTATGATACAGTTTATTCACGTTGTCCAATGCCTTTCTACTCACTTCTTCGTAAAAATCACAATCGTTCAAAAGTAAGTGTATTGATTTTTTTATAGATTGATAATCCATAAAGTCAAATGATAAGTCTGGAAACAAATCTCTCTGTGTATCAAGATTTATATTGCCAACTAATGGAACTCCCAATGCAGCATATTCTAGAGAACAATTACCACCTGAAAATTCTCTGTGAATATCTATACCAAATTTGGATCCATAAATAAATCCCATCCATTCATCGTGAGGCATTCTAGCATGAATAGATATTCCATCAAGAGAATATGTATCGGGAAAAGATAACATATGTATTCCACTCGGTCTGTTGTATTCTAGAGAATATATTGGAATATCTTTCACTACATCTGATGCTATCTTATGACAAATCATTCCTCTCTGGTATCTTTTTATTGGCGTTGGTAAAGAAACATAAGTACCATCACCGAATTTTTTTGGTTCATCCACAGATATATTGATACACCCATTCCATTGAACAAAGTTGTCAATGAAAACTGACATTAACTTTTTATCAAACTCACTATGATATAAAAACGCCTTTGATTTGGATAACAATTCGATATACAATCTCTGTTCATTTGCATTCCAATCAAACCAATCAAATATAGTCCCTTCTTGTGAAACAAATATATGATTATTATTTGACAATTCCAAGGCAATTTTTAATTTCTTTTCTTCATCGTGAACAGGTGTTTGAATAATTACTATATTGCCATCACCTTTTATTTCTGATGATATTGAATCCCATCTAACAGAATACCAAGGATATAGTTGTATATGAGCAAATGGAAGTCTTTGTATTCCAAAATCAGTTTCTATTCCGTTTGGCAATCCTAAATCATTTATGTAATATATTTTTTTGTTCATTGTAATTCTTTTAGTGAGTTGATAATTCTTTCCATCATTGCATCTATTGTATATTGTTTACACCAATTTCTTCTATCTTCTAAATCAATCGTATCTTGTTTTTCATAAAGCATTTTTATTTTATTCTTAAAGTCTTCGTAATCACCTTGTTTGAAATAGTACGCTCTATCACCAAAGTAATCACTGGCACCTTGATATATTGAGTCTGAAATTAAGACATCCTTTCCATTATAGTAACCTTCCAACAGAGTTAAACCTCCAGTAGATGCCTCCATATATTCCGTAACCAAGAACGAACAAGACAATACTTTGTTCTTATATTCTGAATATGATAAAGAATGATTACTTCTAAAAAATTTTATACCCAATTCATTACAAGCATTATCTAAAATTTCAAAATTTATGTCATTGTATTTTCTAACAGGATGATAAACAAATCCATCATTGACTGCAGAATCATATTTACTTTCAAAAAATTCTGCATAACATTTGATGGGTTTAATCTTTTCAAATGGTATATTATATGCCTCATTTAATCGCAAGGCAACCGCATTAGATGGAACCCATATTTGATCACAATTCGATACCCACTCGTACTCATTGAAATACTTTGTCCATGGATAACAGTCCCATACATACATTATTTTTTTCTTATCAGGAAACTTTTCAGAGACATCTTTGAATCTATTCATTTGACTCAATCCATTCATAGATAGAATGAAATTACAATTGTCATCACATTCATTGACCAATACTTCTATACCATATTCTCTAAATTTCTCTATTAAATTGAAAGTTATTCTCGTCTCTGTGCCTTTTAGTTCAGTTGTATTTTGAATGTAACTTATTTTCAATTTTCAATTCCTCGAATTTTTTGTTTAATTCTGACAAAAGATTATTCGTTATCTTATACTTATCAAGTCCTATATCATTTTTCTTTAATCTTCTTGCAGGTGAACCTATGTAAACACCACCTGGACTTATTACACTTGTTTTAGTTATCATCGTACCCATCCCTATCATAGAGTATGCACCAACAACACTATACTGATGACACATAGATCCCAAACCAAAATTCACACCAGACATTACTATAACATAACCAGCGATTAAAACGTTTGCAGTAAAATTAACATCATCTTGTATAATACAATCGTGTCCGATATAAGTACCTCTTAATACTTTAACTCTGTTACCGATAGTTGTTGCACGGGTTGAACCGGAATGAACGGTTGTAAATTCTCTGAAAAAATTATTGTTTCCGATTACAGTTTCACAATCCGTTTTCTCAAAATATCCATTATGTTCTGGTGGTGTCCCGATAGAACAGTATGCCTCAAATCTATTATTATCCCCAATGATAGTTTTTCCGGTTATGTAACAATAAGGACCTATGTAATTACCTACACCCAATACAACAGATTTTTCTACTATTGCTGTTGGGTGTATGTAATTATTTTTTACTTTACCCAATTCCATGTTTTACCATTTTCATAAAAGTAGTCAATTGTTTTTTGCAATGCACTTTCAAGATTTGTATTTGGTCTAAAATCTATGACAGAATAAAGTTTTGAATTATCGGATTGAAGATGCCATATTTCCCAAGGTCTAACTCTTGCTTCATCAACATTTATTTCTACGGTATCGTGTCCCATGAGTTTTCCAATCAAATTTGCAAGGTCATATATTTTGATACCATCTTCACTTCCCATATTGTAAACTTCTCCAAAGTTTCCTTTCTCTAAAAGTTCTACTGCCATAATAACGGCATCACCTGCATATAGAAAATCTCTGAACGAATTGTTACCAAGATTTAGTCTATTACTAATTGCAAGTTGAGAAATGATTTCTGGAATAACATACTCATGTGTTTCTCTTTCACCAACACAATTAAACTGACGAAGTGCTATTGCAGGAACAGATGCCTCTCTCCATCGAACTTGAACAAGTCCGTCTGCAGCAAGTTTAGATACACCATAGGTAGAATGTGGTTCTACTGGATCACTTTCTTTTATTTTACCAACCATATCACCATAGATTTCTGCAGAAGAAACTTGTAGTAAACCTTTGATACCAACAGTCTGACATGCATTCAGAACTCGAAGAACAGATGTTGCATTTATATCGAAGAAATGCATAGGTCTTTCAAAACACTCAGGAATATATGGCTCTGCTGCATAATTGAAGACATACTCTATATTATGTTTTTTCAATATCCTAACAAGTTCATTTTCATCATCACGAATATCAAACCAAATAAACTTTGCATTTGGATTTACATTTTTAGTTTGTCCTGTTATCAGATTATCCAAAACTATAACATTACAGTTTCTATCATTTATCAAATAGTCCACAAGATGTGAACCAATAAAACCGGCTCCACCAATTACACAAACATTAACATTTCTAATATCTCTCATATAAACTCCTTATTTAGTTCCTACTATTAAAAAATCTCTAACTGGATTTGAATGAAAATAACCATCACCAACTTCAACATCTTTGAATCCCGATTTGAACATCAAATCGCCTAATGTTTCTGGACACCAAGCCCATTTATGACCGGCTGTTGTTTCCCATCCAAATAACTGCATAACACCATTACTACCATTTATTTCATCTGGATTAGTATTTTCCAATATATGTTTTGCAACTGCCTTTACATTACCAGTTTCTATGATAATCTTTCCATTTGGTTTTAACCAGTTATACCATCGTTTAAGTAGTGTAGTCATTTCTTGAAAAGAAATATACATTGCAAAGTGTGATAGTAAGATTTCATCAACTGAATTATTTTCCCATTTCAAATCAAATACATCACCTTCAACATCAACTTTCATATTACCATGATACATGGATTTGTTATCTATATTGATATACCCATCAAGATACATCTGTCCAGATGCCAAATTTAATTTGACAATATCATTACTCGACTGCATTGTTTATTACCTCCGATATAAATTCAATTTCAATATCCGTTAAATCAGTATATGTTGGTAGCAACAATCCAGTGTTGAATGCTTCCTGTGAGTTTTTTATTATTTCCTTTTCTTTTATGAATGGTTGTAAATGTAATGGATGAAAAAAGTATCTATAATCTATTTCATTTCTATCCAACTCTTTTAACACATTCTCATAGTTTTTTGTAACTCGTATTGCATAATACCAATAAACATTAAAACTATCTTCATCTTCATACGGTATGCTAATATACGAATTTTTCCGCAAACAATCGTTATATTTTTTTGCAATTTCTCGTCTTCTATAAATTGTTTTACCAACATTTGATAATTGACCAAGACCTATTGCACATTGTACATTAGTCATTCTGAAATTAAAACCAGCATCATCATGTATGTATTTTTTTCTATCAACGAAATTTAAGTTTCTTATTGATAATAATTCTTTTCGTATATCTTCATCATCTGTTAAAACAATACCACCTTCGCCTGTTGTTATTATTTTATTTGCATAAAACGAAAATGTGCTAACATCACCGATTGAACCAGCTATAATGTTTCTATGACTTGCACCATGAGACTCTGAAGCATCTTCTATTATTTTTATATGTGGATAATCATTTCTGAATGACTGTAATTCATCTGTATTTACAACCAATCCGTATGTGTTTACTATTATGAGGGCAGATGTTTTATCCGTAATCTTATCTCTGACCGATTTGTAATCTACATTATAGGTATCTATGTTTATATCACAAAATACAGGAACTAAATCATTTTTTGTTATAGCAGTCAAACAGGATACAATAGTCATTGAGGGCAAAATCACTTCACTATTTTCAGGTAAGTTCAAAGATTTTATTGCCATATAAAGTGCAACAGTACCATTACTACAAGTTACACCATATTTTCTATTACAAAAATTGGCAAACTCATTCTCAAACTTTTCTATAAATTCACCGTGTGCAATAAATCCGGAATCTATTGCCTGTTTTGCAAACAATTTATCTTCATCGTATAGATGTGGAATAGACATTGGTATCATTTCAATAATCCTTTGTTATACAGAATAGGACCAATAGTCCCTTTGTTATGAGTAAGAAAAGTATTTAACTTTGACGCCTCTATTACACGAGAACCTATTGGCGATGTATCACCCATTTCTTCACATAAATTGTTATATGATAAATTTAATTCTTTTCGTGTTGCGTCAAATGTATGGCAATCTGTTTTATATTCGAGTTGTAAAACATCACCACTTATCCAATAATCAAAATTTCTTTTAATGAATAAATCAGTACCATCAACTTTCATATTAAAACCAATGAAACCAGTTTCAGTATGTGTATCTGCACTCGTTGCATCTACCGTTCTTGTATGTACATAGTTTCCATTTTGATCATATCCACCATGTCTCATTACTTTGAAACCTTCTCTACCGAGAAAAGTAACATTGTGGTTGGCAAATAATTCATCAAAAAAGTTTTCTTCTACCTTATCAACAAATAAACAATCTGCATCTATTGAACAGAAACTTTGATTACCAAGTAGTTCATATGCATAATGTATTGCAGCAACTGGTCTGAACCACTTTATACTTCTCTGTGAAGAATACTCGTGTGTAAATGATATTTTATTTTTTAGATTTAAGTCTACATAATCTATTATTCGTTTTCCATCAACATCGTAGTTCATAAGATTTATGAATACAAACGAATTATTGTTTGCCCATTCTTCTAACCATTCCGGATAATAGTCTGTGTATAAATCACTTTCGTTTTCAAAGAAAACATACATAGTATGTTCAATTGAATTTCCAGTATCTATAAAAGATTGCAATAGTTGTTTACCACATATATTGTATATCTCTTTTGTAAATGTTGTTACGAATATCATTGTATCTCACTATAAAATTCATTTTGTTTTTCTTGTTTTTGTATATTCTTATGATGATACAGACAAAAAACTTCCTCTGCTGGAAGATTTGAGTATCTGTCATAACCAGATAACCTTTCGTGAACCTTATTTTTCCAAGATATTGAATCAGTATTCTTGTATATTCGGGTTTGATAATCTGGCCAATTTACTCTGTTGTGTTCATCAAATTGCCATCCCCATCTTTTTATATGTTCATCTGTTATACCACTAACCGTATTCCATCTTGGAACCAATATCATTTCCAAATCATCATTTGAATTTAGTATATCGTGTATACTACTTATCAATGTTTCGGATGGCAATTCATCGGCATCTATATTGAATATCCACTTCTTCGTGCAATGGTTTTTCAAATTGTTCTTAAATGTTGCGAAATCTTTATTCAACGGAAATTCTATAACATTAAGATTTGAAATAGAAACACGATATTGATCTACAACGGCTCTAACTGCAGATGTTACAGACATCGAATCCATTTGTATTACAATTTCATCTTCATCTGAAATACTATCTTTTAGAAAGTCCAATAGATTTTTTAATTCTTCATCCTCGTTACAGACCGTTATCGTGTATGAAATCATTTAGTATCTCCATCTTTATTTGGTTCTATCCTTTTTAATTTTGGT
>Ga0315909_10002154_pt1 | contig 25632 bp, 20 predicted proteins | sample LakEriMetagenome_11_FD_203527 | JGI IMG/M metagenome (GOLD analysis project Ga0315909, IMG submission 203527) | Freshwater fungal communities from buoy surface, Lake Erie, Ohio, United States - Buoy 2 MA125 | ecosystem: Environmental > Aquatic > Freshwater > Lake | place: USA: Lake Erie, Ohio...
AAGCGAGGAAGCGGAAACCTTCGATCTGATAGGGACGCAGCGTGGCGTTGAGATTGGTGGGCAATTCGGCATCGACTTCGATGACGATGTCGTTCGCGCGGTCCTTGATTTTTTTCCAGGCTTTCGGATCAAACACATCCGCCGCTTTCGGATCGGCGAGTTGCAGGGCGTGCATGCGGTGGGTTTCGCCAGAGAGGTCAAAGGGATCGAGACCGAGGCGCGTGACGGCATCGCGCTGTTCCGGATCGAGTTTGATTTCGAGACGCATCCACGAGCCATCTTCCATGCGCACATAGCCGCCGCGCGCGGCGACGAGTTGACGGATCTGAGCCTTGCTGAGATTGACGCCTTCGACATCGATGACGATGCGCAGATCGAACCAGTCGATCTCCTGATTGACCACTTCGAAACGCACGGCGGCGCTTACAGGGTCGTTGAGAATCGTCTTCAGGCGGGCATCAATGTCCAGCTCCACCTGAGCCGGCATCTTGCGGATCCACTCGGCGAATTTTTCCGGGAAATTTTTCGTAAGGCGTGTTTTGAACGAGACCAGCTTCTCGTCGTAGGTGAGAGACATCTCCTCTAACACTTTCGGCACACAGTGGAGGTCTTCGCGGGCGAAGCGCATAAGTTGCTTGCCTTTCACCACTTGCTGCTCCACCAATTCCCAGCCTTCCTTGCTGAGGCGTTCGGTGCGGCGGCCCTTGGTTTCCAGAGCGGTCACATCCACGACCAAGTGCTCGGTTTCCGCCGAGGTGAGGCCGGCCACGAGTTTCAGCTCCAGCTTCGGCTTCAGCTCCAGATCGACCACGCGTTTGGTCAGGGACTCAGGCAGAGAAGCGCCGATCTTGCGCAAGAACTCCACGCCTTCCAGCGAGTCGATCACGCGCTTGGGAATGAAATAGCGCGGCATGATTTCCGTCTCGTTCAGCCAGCGGGGCGGACCGGGGAAAACAGTTTCGTCGGATTGATAGAGCTCGACACGCCCCGGCAGCAAGCGCACCGAGTGCGATACATTTTCCCCGGCGGCGGTGACCAACTGCAGGGCGAAATTCATGCTGTCGTAGGGATCATCCTCGCACTGCCAGCGCAGTGGTTCATCCACGACTTTGAAGTGTTTTTCATCGAGATTGACGAGGTAGCCCTTGAGCGCTGGTTGACGGAACAAGCGGTTCATGAAGCGGCAGCTTTCCTCTTGATCGAAATCAAACAAGGTATCGCCCTCTTTCCGATAGAACGAGAGGAAATGTTCCCACAGGATCTGGCTCGAAGGATCGAGACGCATCGCCGCCTCCATGTAGAGCGCGGAGTAGCGTTCGATATCGGTTTTTTCCCGCAACTGCAGCCACTCGCCGCCTTTTTCGCGCAGCTCGATGCGAGCTTCATTGATGGTAGCCACCAAGCGCACTTCCGCTTCGAAGGGAGGCTCCGTCGGCGGACGCTCATTGACGCGCTCGATGCGCTCATACCAGGAAGCGACCTCCCGCTCCTGCTCCCACTCCGCCATTTTTTTCTGCACCGATTCGAGATCGGTGATGACATTCATGAACTCGGGATACGGCAGTTTTTTCTTATAAAATGCGTAGGCGATATAGTTCCAGAATTCCAGAATATCACTGGGCGGCATGGGCCAGAGCTCCAGCGGCTCGTAGCTGGTGATTTCCCAACGCGGTGAGATGCGCACCATGTCGTGATCGTGCACTTCCCCCTCGATCACATAACGGCGATAGCGCTTTTCGATCTTGGTGACGAAATCCGCTTCTTTGTCGTCCAGCTCGCGACCGAGTTTTTCCTCGATCAGGTCCAGCACCGGCGCGTCATCAAATTCATTCGGCGACTCCGGCAGATCCTCGCCGCGGTGCATGCGCTCCATCATCGTCGCATACTGACAGGCTCCGGAAACGATCTCGTCCTCCGCCGTGCAACTGCCGAACCAGCGATTGCCCTGGAGGCGCAGACTGGTGCGGTGCACGCCGGTTTCTTCCTCGACTCGCCCCTGAATGAACAAGTGATTGCCGAAGATCTGCGTCACAGCACCATCTTTTTGCAGCAGTTCACCTTTTTTGCGGGCTTCCTCAGGAAAGCTGTTCAGGAAATTCAATGTAGCACGGTCTGGATTCATCGCGAAATGGGAAAGATCAAACGCCAAAAAAGACAATGTGGCGGGGGGAGATTCTATACAGGTATTTTTCCCCACTGCAAGAAAAACATTGCAGCAGCAAAATTAGCTTACTGATCAATGAACTAACGTCGCCGCCAATCGCTCGGTTTTTCTGTTGCCAGAAACGGCATTCTCACTACATTGCCCGCATGCTTTCGACTCCTACCTGCGTTGTCATACTCACCGCTCTGTGCCTTTCACTCACGGCTCAGGAAAAACCCGCGGCGGAAAAACCCAAGGAGGAGCCGAAAAAAGCCGATGCCGCATCCGCCCAAAAAGATGTCACCATCGAAGGCAGCGTCACCATCGATGGGAAAAAAATCCCCTACAAGGCCACCACCGGAAAACTTGTCATCAACAAAGAAGACGGCACACCCCGCGCATCGATTTTCCATGTATCCTACATCCGCGCGGATCAGGACTCCGCGAAGCGCCCCGTGACATTCGCCTTCAATGGTGGGCCCGGTTCTTCCGCAGTGTGGCTGCACCTCGGCGCGCTGGGGCCACGCATCCTGCAAATGCCGGGTGATGGCACCCAGCCCGTGATGCCACCCGCGCAATTCGGCAACAATGAATTTTCCATTCTCGATGCCACCGACCTCGTTTTCATCGATCCCGTTTCCACCGGATACAGCCGTGCCGAAAAAGATGCCAAGCCCGGTGACTTTCATGGCGTGGAGGAAGACGTGGAATCCGTGGCCGACTTCATCCGCTCATGGGTCACACAGAACAAACGCTGGGCGTCTCCGAAATTTCTGTTAGGCGAATCCTACGGCGGCGTGCGCGCAGCCGGTTTGTCGAACTTCCTGCAAAGCCGCTACGCGATGTCACTCAATGGCGTGGTGATGCTCTCCACATTGATGGATTTCCAGACGCTCTCGCCTGCGAGCGGCAACGACCTCGCCTATCAAGTCTACCTTCCCACCTTCGCCACCGTGGCCCACTACCACGGCGTATTGCAGGGGGATCGCGATGAGTTGGCGAAAAAAGCCCGCGCCTTTGCATTCGGCCCCTATGCCACGGCGCTGTTGCAAGGAAATCAATTGCCCGCTGCAGAAAAAAAATCCATCGCCACGCAGCTCGCAGGTTTCACAGGTCTGTCCGCCTCACTGATCGAGGAGCTCAATCTGCGCATCGATCCCACTCGTTTCCGCGGTGAATTACTCAAGAGCAAAGGAAAAGTCCTCGGTCGCTTCGATGCCCGTGTCGCTTGGGATGACACCGATACCAGCGAGGCTCATGCCGATTACGATCCCTCCTACTCGCTGGCCTATGGAGCCTTCGGCACGTCCATGCTGCACTATCTCACCACAGAGCTCAATTGGCAGGAGGATCAACCCTACGAAATCCTCACCGGCAAGGTGCATCCCTGGCGCTGGAATGCCACCAATGGCTACGTCAATCTGAGCAACAAGCTCGCCTCAGCCATGCGCGACAATCCCAAGCTACGCGTGTTGGTGCAGTGCGGCTACACCGACCTCGCCACCCCTGCGGACGGCATGCTCTATTCCACCCGCCAGATGCTCAATCTCCCCGCCACGCTACAGAAAAATATCAGCTTCACCTGGTACGAAGGCGGTCACATGTTTTATCTCAATCCACCGGATTTGAAAAAAATGCGCACGGATCTCGTGGACTTCATCAACGCCACTCCCAAGTAATCATGATCGAACAACCGCCACCCGACCTGCCACAACAAGCCGGCATCATCGCCACCGCAGACGAAAAAAACCTCGGCATGCTCTGCCACCTCACAGCCCTTCTCGGGGTGGTGATCGGTGGTGGGTTTCTCGGATTCGTCGGGCCGCTCATCATCATGAGCCAGCATCAGGGGAAATCCGAATTCATCTGTTTCCATGCGCGAGAGAGCCTGAATCACCAAATCACGTTCACGATTTTTTACTTTGCCTGCGCGATTCTGTTCTTCGTCGGCAGCTTTTTCTGCATCGGCATTCTGTTCATCATTCCCTTGATGGTCGCCGGTATCCTGTCGATCATCTTTGAGATCATGGCCTCGGTGCAGGCCAGTCGCGGGGAATGGACACGCATTCCCTGGTCCATCCGCTTTATTTCCTGATTGAAAAAACTCTTCAACCCCTTACGTAATCACCACCATGCTCCGCCGTATATTTTTATTCGCCGCCCTTTCCTGCTCGTGGCTGTCTGCCGCTGAACCCTTCGAGGTGAAAACTCTCGAAATCGGTGCCGCCGCGCCGGACTTTTCCCTCGTGGGGGTCGATGACAAAACCTACGCCTTGAAGGACTTCGCCGCCGCCAAGGTGCTGGCAGTCGTTTTCACCTGCAATCACTGCCCGGAAGCCTATGCCGCCAGCGCACGCATTCAGGAAACCGCGGATTTTTACAAGGACAAGGGCGTGACAGTCATCGCCATCTCCGGCAACGACCCTCTCGCGCTGCGCGCGGATGAGCTCGGCTATGCTCCGCACGGCGACTCGTTTCCCGAGATGAAATTGGCCGCAAAAGAGGCCAAGTGGACCATCCCCTATCTTTACGATGGCGAAAACCAAGCCGTCACCCGTGCCTACGGCGCACAGTCCACACCGCATGTGTTTGTCTTCGATGCCGAACGCAAATTGCGCTACACCGGCCGCATGGACGAAGGCTTCCGCAAGGCCGGTCCGGTGGATAAAAGCCAGATGCGCGATGCGATCGACGCCTTGCTGGCAGGAAAGGAAGTCTCCGTCCCCACCACCCGTTCCTACGGTTGTTCGACAAAATGGTCCTACAAGCGCGACAGCGTGGCGAAGGACAATGAAGCGTGGATCAATCGCGAAGTAACCGTCGATGTGATGGATGCAGAGGTGGCGAAGAACATCGTCGCCAATGCCACGGACAAAGTGCGTTTGATCAATTTCTGGGCCACCACCTGCGGCCCCTGCGTGGCGGAAATGCCCGACCTCGTGGAAACCGCCCGCCGTTTCCAGAACCGCCCGTTTGAGTTCATCACCATCAGCACCGATCCCGCCGATGACGCCAAGCGCGTGCTCGCCGTGCTCAAGGCAAAAAATGTCGCCACGCCCAAGCCGCGCGAGGCCGCCATGAAAAAGGAAAATCGCACTACGAACAATTACCAGGTCAAAGACGGTGCGCTCGATGCCGTGGCTGACGTGATCAGCAAAGACTGGAACGGTGCCCTACCCTACACCGTGCTGGTGGCTCCCGGCGGCGAAATTTTGTGGAAACACCAAGGAGAGCTCGATGCCGTGGAAGTCCGGCGCCAGTTGGTCAAAGCCCTGCAATCTCACTGAGACCTGCATTGACGGAGGTTCCTCCGCGCCGTAACCTACACTCCGCCATGCCAGCCCCCCAGCAACGTTCTTTCGCCTGCCCTGCCTGCCAGGTGCAGATTTTTATCCCGACGGATCTGCCACCCACCTCCGCCCCCTGCCCCCGCTGCGGCACCACGGTGACATCGCCAGCCCTGCAGCCCGCGCCGGTGGCTCTAGAGCCTCTCCCCGCGCGCATCCCGGAGCCCCGATCCGCTCCCATCCCCGCCCCAGTGCCACGCACGGCACCCACGAAAAAACCGGCAGAGGACACGCGCCCTCCAAGCACATCTTCCGCTACCCCCTGGTTTGTCAGTGCGGCATTGCTGCTGATGGTGATCGCGGGCAGTTGGTGGTTTTACGGAAAATTCATTAAACCGGAAACCTCTCCAGTCCCCATCTCCAAACAACCCGCACCGCCAAAGACCACGGCGGCATCGACAGAGTTTACCTGGGAAGGCGAAGCGAGGCATGTGCTGCGCTCGTTTTTCCAGGCCCAAAGTCCCGAGGCAAAAGCGCGCTGGGTCATCGGCGGAAAGGCTACCGTCGACCGCCTCCATGCCCTTTGGGGCGAGCGGTTGTTTGCCGAAGATCCCGTGGATCCCGATGATTTTGCCGCCATTCTCACAGGGGAAGAAAAAAGCGACCCGCCGATCTACTTGCTGCTCTACGACCGCCCCGTGCAGATGGACATTAAAAAATATCTGCGCCCGCTGGTCAGCATGGAAGTCATGCAAGGCACGGAACCGCTCGATCCCCTTACCCAAACTCTCACCGAGCCGGAAAACTTCGAGATGCCGCCCCTCAAAATCGAGGCCTATTTCAAACAAACTACCGATGGCCTGCGCTTGGATTACGATCTCTATCTGCAAACCCGTCACCGCACGCTTTACACTTTCGCCGAATCCGCTCCTGTCGCAGCAAGCGCGGTGTTTCGTGTCATCATCATCGAGGACGTGCCCCTGTTCGCTGAGAAAAAGAACCAGCGCCGGGTCTATCGCATTACCGATCCCATCCACATTGACGACAGCTACCGCATCACCACAGCGCTGGACTCCCCCGCTTCGAAACAATTGTCGGAAATTCACTGGTATGGCATGTCGGGCGTGAAGTCGCAATTCGCCGCCGCCACTGTCAGGGTCAGCAAGCAGGCCGGTGGTGAGATCCACTTGGAAGATTTGATCTGCTGGGACTTCGATGGCCTGGCGGGAGCACCGGGACTGCCCTGGCGCGGTGCCGTTTCCGCACCAACGGAAGCCGAGGTGCCGCCCTCTTCCGAATCAAAGCCGTCTCTCACCGATCCTTGAATCGTGCCCAGCCTTTCCCACCGCCCTACCATCGCCGCCATCGCCACGGCCGCCGCGCCCGCCGCCGTGGGTTTGCTGCGCATTTCCGGCCCTCAGGCGATCACCATCGCAGATGCCATGACGGGCGGAAAAGCCAGCAGCGCCCCCGAACGACACGCCCGCCTCTGTGTGGTGCGCAATGATCGCGGTGAAATGATCGATGAGACGCTACTCACGGTCTTTCGGGCACCGCGCAGCTACACCGGCGAGGATGTGTGCGAGTTCGCGGGGCACGGCGGCATGCTGGTGATGCGCTCCCTGCTTGATCGGGCTCTGGCCTGCGGTGCCACGCTCGCCGGTCCGGGAGAGTTCACCCAACAAGCGTTTTTGCACGGGAAACTAGACCTCACGCAGGCGGAGGGCGTCATGGACCTGATCTCGGCACAGACCCATTTCGCCCTGCGCGCCGCCCATGAACAACGCCAGGGCAAGCTCGGCCAGCAAACCGAACAGGCACGCGATCAACTGGTCGAATGCATCGCCCACATCGAGGCCTACATCGATTTTCCCGAAGAGGACATTTCTCCGGAAGTAGGCGCGGCTCTGGAACGACGCCTGCAGGACATCGCACTCACGCTCGGCAAACTGCTCGCCACCGCCGATCGCGGCCGCATCCTACGCGAAGGCGTGCGCACGGTCATCTTCGGCGCGCCCAATACCGGCAAGTCCAGCTTACTCAATCGCCTGCTCGGCTTCGAGCGCGCCATAGTCAGCCAGACCGCAGGCACCACGCGCGACTCCATCGAGGAATCCGTCAATGTCGGCGGCCTGCTCCTGCGCCTCACCGACACCGCAGGCATGCGCGAACAAACGTTTGATTTAATCGAAAAAGAAGGCATGCGCCGTTCTGAGGAACTGCGCGCACAAGCGGATCTCGTGTTGGCCTTGTTTGATGCCAGCGAGGAAAAACCACCCACTCTCCCCCAGCCCGCCCATCCCCACCAGCACGTGTTGGTGATCCTGAATAAGATCGACTGCGGCGAGCACCCTTCCTGGAAGGAAACTTCCGCCCTCCGCATTTCCTGTCTCCACGGCAGCGGATTTGATGCTCTGGAGGAAGCGCTGAAAACCACCCTGATGCACCAATCGCTCGATGAAGGCCAAAGCCTCGTCTCGATCAACGCCCGCCACCAGGACTGCCTGCGCCGCGCCCAACAATCCCTGCACACCGCCCTATCCCAACTCCAGCGCGGCGAAGATTTGACACTCGTCAGCATTGAACTGCGCGAAGCGATGGATGCCCTCGGCGAAATCTCTGGAAAAATCGACTCGGATGACATTCTCGGCGTCATCTTCAGCCGCTTCTGCATCGGCAAATAATTTTTCCCCCGCGTTTCTGTTCCGCATTGCTTTTCTCAAAATTCATCGGAAAATACTCGCATCATGACGCGCCGAATCCGCCTGATCCTTCTGTGCTCGCTGCCGCTGGGTTTTCTCGCCACTGCCACCGCACAAGACGATCCTGCCGCCTGGGTCGAGATGCTCTCCAGCGATAAGTTCCGCACCCGTCAGGAGGCCGAGCAAAAGCTCTGGCAAGCCGGTTCACGCGCGCTCCCCGCACTCGAGGCCGCCCGCGCCAGCGCCAATCCGGAGACCGCCCTGCGCGCATCGAAAATTGCCCGCTACTTGCAACTCGGACTCGCACCGGATTCGCCGAAGGAAATCGTCGAACTCGCACAGAACTTTGAAAAAATGTCGGTCGAGGGCAAAAACAACGCCTTCGAAACCCTGAAAAAACAACGCCGTTTCCGCATCGCCTTGCTCCTCTTCCAACAGGAAAAGGACAGCGTCGTGCGCTCACAAATCCGCGCCTCCATCAGCGGGCTTGCCATCGTCGCCGCGCGCGAGGCACTCATTGCCGGTGATGAAGCAGCAGCGCTGCGTTTCCTCAAGGATTTCCCCGAGGACCCGAAAAGTCTCACCGCTCTCGCCTGGATGGCCCGCAGCCAGGGAAAGCTCGATGAAGAAATCGCCCGTGCCCGTGCCTCGAAGGAACCGGAGGACTGGCGCTACTTGCTCGCCCTGCTCCGCATCAAGGGCGATCGTGCCGCCGTCGCCGATGTCGCGGAAAAGCATAACCTGCCCGAGCTCGCCGCCGCCATGGAGCTTCTCGATGGCAATCCGGAAAAATGGATCAGTTGGGCAGCGGAACGCGCCGAGGGCGAGACAGCCGATATCACCAGCGCCTACGCCAGCATCGTGCTCAGCCGACTGCGCACCGGCAAGGACGGCGGAGCCGCGAATACCAGCCTCTTGACCAAGGCCGCTCTGAAGGACGGTGACTACACCCGCCGCTGGGCCGCCATCTACGCGCTTTTTTCGTTAGGAAATGAAGCCGTCGCGCAGAAGCCCGTGCAGTCGCTCAATCCCTCCATGCTTTTCGGCTACATGGCGGAACGCGAAAAGATCGAAGAAGCCCTCAAGGCGCTGGATCTCGATCCCACAACACCCGATTTTGCCAAGTGGATCGACCGCCACATGAAGGTCATCATCGCGGATGAGGAAGAGGATGAAATGGACATGGTGCCGAACCTGATCGGATTTTTGGAAAAACACGGCGTCACCGAGCCCATCGATGAGAATTTCATCCCGCGCATGATGGAACTCGCCGAGAAGGACAATGAAAAATTCACCGAGTTTCTGAGCTTGCTCTTCTCCGCCTATTCCACCACGCGCCTCGCCCCGGAAACAGCGATGAAGGTCGCCAGCGCCTATGCCAAGGACGATGACGTGCTCTGGGGTTCCATGATCCGCAATGCATTTTCGGAAAACAGCTACTTCACCCAGTGGTGGGAGTGGCTTGGCGAAATCGCACCGGAGGAGAAACGCTCGGATCGGTTCCGCCACATGCTCGTCCTGTTCCGTGCCATCCCTGATAAGCGCGGCGAACTTCCAGAACTGAATAAAGCGATCCACGCCGCTTTAGAAAAAGACGCCCCCGATGCCGCGGAGGGTCACCGCAAGCTCCTCTCCATCCTTGCCGCCGTCACCCGTTCCTCCCAATACGCCCAGTGGTCCTGCACCGATGAAAATGAACTCGACACCGATGACCTCATGAATCTGGAGCAATGGGAGCTCGCCGCCCGCAAATGGGAAGAGTCACTCAAAATCTCACCCGATACCATCCACTCCATCCTCTGGTCCGCCCTCTGCTGGCAAAACGCCGGCAATCAGGAAAAAGCAAAAAAAGCCGAAGCCCTGTTCGAGTCACTGATCCTCGGTGACAGCTCCATGATGATCACCGCCTCCGCCATCTACCAACACCTGGGTCTGCTCGAAAAATCCCGCGCTTGGCGCCAAATGGCACTGCACTGCGGCTCGCGCGATGGCTCCTGGCACGTCGCCCTCTACACCAACGCCGAGGATCAACTCCTCACCGGACAATGGAAACTCGCTCTCGCCGGCTATGAAGCCTATATCCTCCACTCCCTCGCCGATGGCGATAGCTCCACCATGATGACCGCTTTCCGCACCCGCAAAAAAGCCGACATGGCCCGCGCCTTCGCCCTCTATCAAAAGCAACCCCAACAAGCCCTCGCCCTGCTGCGCGATTGCCACCAATCACTCATGGCGGACGCTTCCCTCGCCGATCAATTTTTCCCCGCCCTCCGCCTCATCGGCGCCAAAGAACAACACGATGCCTGGTTCGAGGAATCCTGGCAGGCACTCATGAAAAACCGCGACCGCTTTCCGCTCGATGACAATGTGCGCAACTCCGCCGCCTGGCTCGCCGCCCGCTCCATGCGTCGGCTCGACGATGCACAAAAAGAATCCACCGAGGCCCTGCGCTTGCGCCCGAACCAGGCCGCCTACCTCGACACCATGGCCGAGATTCACTTCGCCCGCGGCAACCGCGATCAAGCCATCGAGTGGTCGAAAAAAGCCATCACCTCCGAACCAGGTGCCACTCCCCTCCGCGAACAGTACTACCGCTTCCTCAACGAGCCTTTTCCCAAGTAAAAAGCTTCCTCGTGAAAAATCGGAAATCGTCCACGCCCCGCGCGTCACTCTGATTCACCATGTCTCATTTTCTGCTTCCCTTCGTTCCCGATTTCTGTCTTTAGTCCTGCAAGCACATGGCCATCACACGCGAACTTACGATTCAAAACAAACTCGGCATTCATGCACGTCCAGCGGCGCAGTTTGTGAAAATTGCGAACCGTTTCACTTGCGAGGTTCGCGTCGAAAAAGACGGCGAGGAAGTCGAGGGCAAAAGCATCATGGGCTTGATGATGCTCGCTGCCGGACACGGCTCCATCATCACCGTCACCACCGAGGGCCCGGACGAGGAAGCAGCGATGAGCGCGCTCTCGGATCTCATCGCCCGTAAGTTCGAAGAGGACTGACGCCCCTACCCCACTCCTGTGACTGCGGACTTTCTGATCATCGGCTGTGGCATCGCGGGATTGTCGCTGGCCATTCGTGCGGCGAAGCATGGCAAGGTCATCTGCCTCACCAAGGGCGCCATGCTCGAGTCAAACACCGCGTGGGCCCAGGGCGGCATCGCAGCGGTACTGCCCGAGTCATTGCGCGATCCCGGTGACACCTGCGAACTGCACATCGCGGACACTCTCGATGCCGGTGCCGGTCTCTGCGTGGAATCGGTGGTGCGCACCATCATCGAGGAAGGGGCCAATACCATCGATGACCTCGTTCACTACGGTGTCGATTTTGATGCATCGAATGGACACTATTCCCTGGGCAAAGAAGGTGGCCACTCGAAACGCCGTATCCTCCACGCCCGCGACACCACCGGCCGCGAAATCGCCGAGGCACTCGTCGCCACGGCGCGCAAGACGCCGAATCTCACCTTGCTCGAACATCATTTTGCCATCGATCTCATCACCACCGGCAAGCTCGGCATGGTGACGGATGATCGCGTGCTGGGAGCTTACGTGCTGAATCGCAACACGGGCGAAGTGGAAATTTTCCGCTCGGACCGCGTGATTCTCGCCACGGGTGGCTGTGGCAAGGTCTACCTCTACACCACCAATCCGGACTCCGCCACCGGCGACGGCGTGGCGATGGCCTGGCGCGCCGGGGCCTCCATCGCCAACATGGAATTCATCCAGTTTCACCCGACTTGCTTCTACAACCCCGCCGCCAGCGGTGCGGAGGCACGGTCCTTCCTCGTCTCGGAAGCTCTGCGCGGCGAGGGCGCGGTGTTGATCAATCAAAAAGGCGAGGACTTCACCCTGAAACACGACGCGCGCGGCTCACTGGCCCCCCGCGATATCGTCGCGCGCGCCATCGACCACGAAATCAAACGCACCGGCGCGCCCTGCGTGTATCTCGATGTGCGACACAAGCCACCGGGCTTCATGAAGGAGCGCTTCCCCTTCATTTACGAGACATTGCTGCGCTTCGGGCTGGATTGCGAACAAGAACCCATCCCCGTCGTTCCGGCCGCTCACTATCAATGCGGTGGCGTGGTCACGGACATCAATGGCAAAACCACCCTGCGCGGGCTCTACGCCGTAGGAGAAGTCGCCTGCACCGGCCTGCATGGTGCCAACCGCCTCGCCTCGAATTCTCTTCTGGAAGGCAACGTCACCGCCCGCCGCGCTCTGGAAGAAATGCTCGCCCACCTCCATCCGCAGCGGGAATCAGAGCTGTTTGACATCCCCGTGTGGGAACATGGCGATACCGCGGCACCGGACGAACTGGTGGTGATCTATCACAATTGGGACGAGATCCGCCGCCTGATGTGGGACTACGTTTCGATCGTCCGCACGGACAACCGCCTGCGCCGCGCCGCCACCCGGTTGCGCAATTTGAAAAAAGAAGTGCGGGAATTTTACTGGGGCCACCGCGTCAATGCGGATATCCTGGAACTGCGCAATCTCGTCTCCGTCGCCTCGATGATTGTGGACTGTGCGGTGAAACGCAAGGAATCGCGCGGTCTCCATTACACCAGCGACCACCCGAGCACCAAGCCCAGCCTGGCGCAAGACACCCGCATCCGCAAATTCTGACCCTCCCCACCATGAAATCGAACATCCTCGTCACCATCGGCCTGTTGATTCTGCTCAGCGTGATCGGCACCGCCCTCGGCCTCTGGTATCTCAGCAGCAGCGCGGAGTTTTCACGCAAGGACCAGCCTGCCGCAACGAAGACGGTGGACTAAACATTTCAGTCACTGATCCAATAGCAGGCGCCACTCATCACATCTTCTTCAAACTCAGTGACTTCAGTGGTCCTCAGTGGATCAGTGGTTAAAAAGCCCCCACACGTATTCCGCATCCTTTCTGCAAGAAAAACCCACGACTCCACCTGACAGGGATCAGCCTTGCGCAATCGGACCCCATTCCCCTAAACTTCGGCACGTAGTCTGCTTATACAGCCATCATCCTCACTTTCTGATCCCGTGCCAACCGACCCTATCGCCCGCCAACGCCTTCGTCTGGAAGGTTTCGAACTCATCGATGAAACCCTCAGTTTCCTCATCGAATGCCTCGGTGACGCCCTCGAACAACTCGGGGAAAAAGACCTGCTCCCCTACCTGCCGTGGTCGGACCAGCCAGCCCCTGCAGGCACGCCGCCCGAAGGCATCCAGCAACTCTACTCCATCGGCTTCCAGCTGCTCAACATGGTCGAGGAACGCGTGGCCGCCGCCATCCGCCGCGAACGCGAAAAAGAACTCGGAGCCACCTCGATCCGCGGGCTCTGGCCGCAGGCACTGCGCGACATGCAGTCCATCGGACTGAAGCCGGAGGAAATCCTGCAAGTGCTCGCCGATGTGGACGTGCAGCCCGTTCTCACCGCCCACCCCACCGAGGCAAAACGCGCCTCCGTGCGCGAACGCCACCGCGCGCTCTACGATGAACTCGTGCGCTACGAATTCCCGAAATTTACCAATCGGGAAAAACGCCGCATCCGCGATCGCATCGTCACCGCCTTGCAAACACTCTGGCGCACCGGAGAAATTCACCTGACACGGCCGGACATTTTCCGCGAACTACGCGATGCCATTCACTACCTGCGCGATCTCTTCCCCGCCGCTCTCGACCGGCTGGACCTGCATTTCACCGAGGCCTGGCGCGATGCCGGATTCCCGCTCGACATGCTGCGCGCCGCCGGAAACATCCCGCAGCTCAGTTTCGGCACCTGGATCGGCGGCGACCGCGATGGTCACCCGCTGGTCACTCCGGAGGTCACGGAAAAGACACTGCAGATGCTGCGCCGCGCCGCCTTCCAGCTGCTGCAACGCGAGCTCGGCGAGCTCTCGAACAATCTCACTCTCTCCCAGCACCTCAATCGCATCCCGCCCGCCCTCACGCAGCGCATTGAAGAACTCAGGGCAGTGATCCCGGAGGAGTTCACGCCGGAAATTTTCGATCGCTTCAGCGAGGAGCCCTGGCGCCAACTCTCAGCCTTGATGATGATTGCGATCCGGGAATCGATAGAGCTCGATGGCGCTCTCCGCATCTATCAACACCCGCAACAAGTCGATGCCGATCTGCAACTGCTCGCTTCGACCATCACGGAATGCGGCTGCCACTTGATCGTGGAGCAACACATCCGCCCCCTGCGCCACAAACTGCAAATTTTCGGCTTCCACCTCGCCACGCTGGATGTCCGCCAAAATTCCGAATTCCACGATCAAGCGATCGCGCAGCTCCTCCACGCCGCTGGCATCCCCGATGGCGAAAACTACGCGCAATGGGAGGAAAGCCGCCGCATTGCCTTCCTCAGCCAGGAACTCCAGTCCGCCCGTCCTTTCCTGCACGATACCGCCAGCGCAGGCGAACAAGCGGATCTGGTGCTGCGCGCCTATCGCGTGGTCGCCGCCCATCGCCGCACCTACGGCTCCACAGGCATCGGGGCCCTGATCGTTTCCATGACCCGCCAGGTCAGCGATTTGTTAGGCGTGCACGTCCTCGCCCGCGAGGCGGGATTGATGAATCTCTCGACAGAAGGCTTGTGGTGCCCGTTGGAAATCGTGCCCTTGTTCGAAACGATGGATGACCTCGATCGTGCGCCGCAAATCATGGAGCAATACCTCGCCCTGCCCATCGCCATGCGCTCCATTCTCCAGCGCCACCAATCCAGCGCGGGCCCCGCTTCCCAGCAAATCATGCTCGGCTACTCGGACTCGAACAAGGACTGCGGCATCCTCGCCGCCCAGTGGGCCTTGCACCGTGCCGAAACACGACTCACCGCCACCGCGCAACAATACGACCTGCATTTCCGCTACTTCCATGGTCGCGGCGGCACCATTTCCCGCGGCGCGGGCCCCACGCACTGGTTCATGGCCTCGCTGCCGCATGGCTCGATGTCCGGCGGCTTCCGCATGACCGAACAAGGCGAAACCATCGCGCAAAAATACGCCAACCTCGCCAACGCCACCTACAACCTTGAGTTGCTCCTTGCCGGTGCCGCCATCACCACGGCACGCCACAAACACGAACAAGCACCGCATCAGGACGATGACCTTTATGCCATCCTGAGTCACCTGTCCAGCAGCAGCACCACGGCCTATCAGGAATTCCTGCGCAAGCCCGGATTCATCGATTTCTATCGCCAGGTCACTCCCATCGATGCACTGGAAAACGCCCGCATCGGTTCGCGACCCGCGCGTCGCACCGGCAAAAAAGGCCACAGCATCGCCGACCTCCGCGCCATCCCCTGGGTCTTCTCCTGGACCCAGGCACGTTTCTATCTGCCCGGTTGGTTTGGCGTCGGCTCGGCGCTGGAGGAACTGCAGAACACACAGCCAGAACAATTTGCGGCGCTGAAAAAAGCCCTGCACCACACGCCCTTCGTCGCCTATCTGTTCACCAACGTGGAAACCAATCTGCACTCGGCGAATCGCGGCATCATGGAGTCCTACGCCGCTCTGGTCACCGATGCCACGCTACGCGATACCTTTATGGAGCTGATCGTCAGCGAGTTCGAGCGCACCGGCCGCCTCCTCGCCGATCTCTTCGATGGCGGCATGGAAACGCGCCGCCCGCGCATGATCAAGACCCTGACCATCCGCGATGAACCACTCGCCGTGCTGCACCAACAACAAGTCACGCTGCTGCGGGAATGGCGCGCCCACCTCGCCGCAGAAAACGTCAGCGCCGCCGAAACCTTGTTGCCGAAATTGCTCCTCTCGATCAACGCCATCGCCTCCGGCCTGCGGACCACGGGGTGAGAGGCAATAATGAACAATTCAGAATCATCCCTCATCACTGCCGCGGGCACCCTAGGGCCATAATGGCATATCTTTTTATCGCACCTCAACAATTCGCTGCCGGCTTGCAAATGCCTGATCGATCAATGACCAACGCAGGTTCAACGAGGATAACAAGTCGATGGTCCTGCAATTTCCCATTCGCAACCAAAGCAAGCGTCCTTCATCGAGCGGGCGAGTAGCCAGAATAAAAAAGTCCTCATCTTTACTCACTACAATGCGTTCTTCTGTGAATGCCATTTCCCAAATCGCACGGTCCTCCAGTTGACCTGCATCGATTTCAAGAACGTGAACCGCATCACATCCGCGACCTCGGAGCCAACGAGCGAGAGTGATCGGAAGCTGCGCATCGACTAGGAATTTCATGCCACACCCGCGATAACCGTATGGTCAAGTTGTTGTGCCGCATAGGTTAACACAGCCGCTATATCCTCCTTCTCCAGAAACGGATAGTCTTCGAGAATCTCTTCATGACTGGCACCGGAAGCGATCAAGGCGAGCACATCACTGACACGAATGCGATAGCCACGCACGCAGGGACGACCTCCGCATTTTCCTTGTTCAATTGTGATGCGATCGAGTAATTGCATGACTGAAAGAGTAGCAAACGATCGGCTGATGGCAAGATGTATTCTCCTCCATCAAGACCGTCAACATCCTCGCAAAAAACTATGTGACTCAACGCCATCGCCTCCGGCCTGCGGACCACGGGGTGAGAGGCAAAAAATACTCGGAGGGCGCGGAGATTCGTCGCTGCCTTGCCTCAGTCCAGCCACTTGCCGGGATTCAGAATGCCGTGCGGGTCCACCGCGCGTTTGAGCGATCGCTGCAAAGAAAGCGATGCCGTGCCCAAGGCTTGTTCGATCCAGGGTTTTTTCGCCAGTCCGATGCCGTGCTCGCCGGTGATGGCTCCGCCGTTTTCCAGAACCCAGGTGAAAAGTATGTCCAGCGCCTCATCACCGCGCTTGCGGTTCTCCGGCAAATGATAATCCGCCACCATCAGATTCGTGTGGATGTTGCCATCGCCCGCATGCCCGAAACACGCCACCGCGATGCCGGTTTCCTGCTGCAAGAATCGGGCAAAACGCACCAAGTCCACCAACTTCGATCGCGGCACCACGATGTCTTCGTTCAATTTCGTGAGTCCGGTATCCCGCAAGGAGTAGGAAAACTCACGGCGGATTTTCCAAAACGTCTCACACGCCGCCTCGTCCATCGCGGGCACGATGTGAGTAGCTCCCATGCCCAGCAGGAGCCGCGCCAGTTCCTCGATCTCCGCGTGCACCGCCACCGGTGATCCATCCGTCTCCACCAGCAAGTGCGCATTCCCCGGCGGCAGCAACGCATCGCCCAGTCGTTTCCGCGCCGCACTCAGCGTGAAGGAATCGGTGATCTCCAGTGCGGAGGGCAAGTGCCCTTGTCGGAAAATTTCCTGCACCGCCGCCGCGGCATGCTCGAACTCGGGAAAAATGGCGGCCAGCATCGCCCGCGCACGCGGCTTGGGGATCAGGCGCAGCGTCGCCTGCGTGACGATGCCTAACATCCCCTCCGATCCGGTAAACAAGCCCACCAGGTCAAAGCCGGTTTTGTTTTTGTGAACCCTGCCGCCGCAGCGAACGACCTGCCCGGTGGCCAGCACCACCTCCAGGCCTAACACGTAGTTGCGCGTCACCCCATACTTCAAACAACGCGGCCCGCCGGCATTCGTCGCGATGTTGCCGCCGATCGAACAATCTTTCAGCGATGCCGGATCGGGCGGGTAGTCCCAGCCCAGTTGCCGCGCCGCGTCCTGCAAGTGCGCCGTGATCACCCCCGGCTCCACCACCGCCACTCCATCCGCCGGATTGATTTCCACGATGCGGTTCATGCGAATCAATGACAGCACGATCCCCCCGCAATTCGGCACACAGCCGCCCACGTAGCCATGCCCCGCGCCCCGCGTCGTCACCGGAATGCGCTGCTGATGCGCATACGCCATCACCCGCGAGACATCCTCCGTGCTCTCCGCAAACACCACCACATCCGGCTGCGCTCTGGCATACCATTTGTCACTCGCGTGCGAGTCCTTGATCTCCTGAACGTCGCACACTTTGCCACCATCTAACAACTCCACCAATCGCTTGGCGAGTTCACTCGTGGGCTCGGCAAAAGAAAATCGCGCAAGCTCGCTGCCATCGGCCTGCGGGGGCACTGAGGTGAAATCCATGCCCCATGCTGAAACATTCCCGCACGGTGGTCAAATCACAACACGATCCCGCCTTGCGTTTTTTCACCCTCGGTTCTAGACTGACCTCATGAGCGATTTCGAAGAAAACGTCCGCAAGGCGCTGACCAGCCCGCTAAACCAGGGAGAAATGCCGGATGCCGATAGCGTGGGCACGGTCGGCTCACCGGATTGCGGCGATATGCTGCGCATGTGGCTGAAGTTCACGGAAAAGGATGGCAAAAAAGTCATCGACCGCGCGACCTTCCAAAGTTTCGGCTGCCAGACCGCGATCGCCGTCGCCTCGATGGCGACGGAGTTGCTCAAAGGCAAAACCATCGAGCAAGCGCGCGCCCTCTCCGCCCAGGAACTCAGCGGTGACCTCGGCGCCCTGCCCCCGATGAAAATCCACTGCGGTCAATTGGTCGAGGGAGCCCTACGCAGCGCGCTCGATGGCGGAGCCGTAGAAAGCAAGCCCAGCGTCGCAACCTTGTCCGATGAAATGAAACAACCCTCGGGCAAGGTGAAAATCAATTTCCTTCCGCCAGGCTAACGAATCGCATCGAACCGATCGCCCATCGCTTGCCTTCCGTCCTAACAGGACGATTCATCATTTACGCTAATCCTCAATGCGCTCTCGCGGTCGCTTGTTTGGCGACGCGCTCAAACAACACTTTGCGCAACTCATCGAGACCGATTTCCAGCTCAGCGGAGATGGGCACGATTTCGACTTTGGCAAAACGCTTGCGGAAATTTTTCAGATTCTCCTCGGCGACATCGGAGTCCATTTTATTCGCCACCACCAACCACGGGAACTTCGCCAGTTCCTCATCGTACTCGCGGATCTCCGCGCGCAGGATTTCCAGATCGCTGACGGGATCGCGGCCATCGGTGCCTGCCATATCGATGACAAACAGCAGCATGTGGCAGCGCGTGATGTGGCGCAGGAATTCGTGACCCAGGCCTTTGTTCAAATGCGCTCCCTCGATGAGCCCCGGAATGTCGGCGATGGTGCAGCGCTTGTAACCCTCAAACTCCGCCACTCCCACCACGGGTTGCAGCGTGGTGAACGGATAGGAGGCCACTTTCGGATGAGCGTGCGAGAGTTTTCCAATCAGGGTCGATTTTCCGGCATTCGGGAAACCTACCAGGCCCACATCGGCGATGCGACGCAGTTCCAAATAAAACACGCCGAGTTCGCCGTCCTCGCCGAGCGTATGCTCCACTGGCGCGCGGTTCGTCGGCGTCTTGAAATTCCAGTTGCCCTTGCCGCCCTTGCCGCCGTGGCATAACACAAACTCCTGCCCCTCTTCGGTGAGATCGGCGATGGGCTCCATATCGATCCCCTCATCGCTGCGCTCCAGCTCGACGGCTTCCTGCACGTTTGTCGCAGTCGTGCGATACACCACCGTGCCCGGAGGCACCAGGGCGATGAATGGCTTGCCGCCGCGCCCGGTCTTGCGCACACCTGCGCCATTGACGCCACTATCGGCAATCATTTTCGGGTCATAGTGGAACTGGCGAAGATTGTCCGTGTGAGGCGAGACCTTGAGGATCACGTCACCGCCCTTGCCGCCATCGCCGCCATCAGGACCGCCACGCGGCACGTATTTCTCGCGGCGAAAACTCACCGCTCCATGGCCGCCATCTCCTGCTTTGGCAAAAACTCGAATGTGATCAATAAACATAATATCCCTTACCGGAGGGCGAGTCTACCACAGTTCCCGCAGCAAAGTCAAACCATGGATTTTTTTGATGAAAACAAGCCACCGCCACCCGTCGCGCATACGGAAATGGCGGGACACGGGCATTTCCGCATGTTGCAGGAAAATCGCAAAATTCTTGTCGGATTCCCGATGTCAGTGGGTGTATCTTATGGAAAACAACGAATGACGCATGACGACCACCGATCACCGCAGCGATATCGAACTGCTCCGCGCTTACGAACGTGACGGAGATGAAGCGGCGTTCGGCGCCCTCGCCGCCCGTCATGTGGACATGATTTTCGCAGTGAGCCTCCGCCGCTCGGGAAACAGACAACTTGCCGAGGAAGCTGGCCGCCGTTCATTTTTTGGTCCAGACAAAGTGAAAGGAACGGGCGTATGATTAGATCCTCGAGAGGGCTTTGGCAAGCTGCATTTTGAAAAGCAGCAATTGCTGGATTCGGTTTTCTTTGGCGCAAAATTCACTCAGCTAACTGACGAGCGCCCGGCGAGAATGGGCCCCGCCCAGGCTCGTCGGAGCCGGGCGCGGTTGTATTGGTCTTGCCTCCTGCTTATCTCTTGATCTCAGGCCGCCGTCGAAACCGGCTTGTCGCGATGTGGATGCATTGCTGCGAACTCGGCAGGCGTCTTCATGCCAAGACTGCGGTGTGGTCTAACGGTATTGTATTTCCTCCGCCAGTCACCGATGACCAAGCGGGCTTCGCTGAGAGTGTAAAACAATTCCCGCGCAAGACATTCACGTCTGAACTTGTCGTGAAAGCTTTCCACGTAACCATTCTGCCAAGGGCTTCCCGGCTCGATGTAACGGGTCTTGATTTGGTTTTCCGCCAACCAGTTCTGCAGGTTGCGGGCCACAAATTCCGGTCCGTTGTCCGAGCGGATGTAGCCAGGCGCGCCATGCTCGACGATCAGGCGTTCCATCACTTCCCGCACCTTGCCCGATCCGATGTTGCGCTCCACATGCAGGGCGAGCACCTCCCGCGTGTATTCATCCACCACGCTCAATACGCGGAACGAACCACCTTTGACTGTCACATCGTGAATGAAGTCCCAAGTCCAAACGTGGCTGCGGTGGGACGCTTTCTGTGGGAGTCTCCCTGTGGACACACCGCGTCGACTCACCTTTTTGCCTGGTGGCGGCACAGTCAGACATTCGTCAAGCCGGATCTGCCGGACCCGTTTGTTGGCCACCCGTACGCCGCCTCGTCGGACCATGGCAGCGATCTTGTCCGCCCCCAATTCCGGGTTCTTCAAGCTCAGGTCCACCACCGCCTGTTCGATCTGCTGCTGGCGCAGGCACGGCAACTTCGGACGATAACGGCAGGTTGCGCGGTGCATCGCAAAGAACCGGCACGCCTGACGCTCTCGCTGCAGCCCTTGCGGGCCACAGCTTGCGTCGCCAGTTCCCGGCGATGCGCCGCGCTTACAGCTTTTTTTCCAATGCTTCCTTCAGGATTTTATTCCCTAACATCGCATCGGCATACATTTTCTTCAGCTCCGCATTTTCCTTTTCCAAGGCTTTCAGCCGTTTGGCATCAGCCTCGTCCATCTGCCCATACTTCTTGCGCCAACGGTGCAAGGTCGGCACTGAAATCTGCTTCTGCTGGCAGAACTTTTCCTGACTCAATGGGCTGCTGTCGCACTCGCGCAACAATCGAATAACTTCTTCCGGTGTGTGTCTTTTTTGCTTCATGGTTTCGGACTTGATTTGATTCAAATCCTTTCACTCAACTTGGACCAGTTTTTTAGGCGGCGGTCACCTTCGTATGGCTCAGGGCAAAGACAATCTCGCCATGAAAAAAAAAGTGAAAGCGCTCGCAAGCGATTATTTTGCTCTCTTGCGCAATGAGGGCGGGGCCTCCGCGGAAGAACTCGCCATTCTGCGGGAGAACATCAAAAGTCGCTTGGAGGAACTCGACCCCTTGGCGATCAGAGAATTCATGGGCGAATTCAACAGCATTCCCGATGTGAACTCCGGGATGAAGAGTGATGTGAACGAGTATGTCATGAATGTTTTTATCAAGAAATACCCGGTGGAGATGGCAGGGATGATGAGCAAGACTCCCGAGCTCTTTAGCATCAGTAATCAATCCATGCCCGAGAGAGTGATTTACGATCCGTTCAAGTTTCTCATGTACTATTGTTGCCAGCAAAAAGATCTCCCGCTTGCGTTCCAGTGCCTTGCGGAAGCATCGCCAGAATTCCAATCCAAATACATCGGCGAAACGTTGCAATACTATGGGGATACCCCTCTAGGTCGAGCCGAGTTGTTCGAAGAGATGAGAGCCTTCGCCTCGACCCCGGAACAACTTGAGCTTGTGCAAGGTAAGATGAGCGATCTCCTCTTCGACCGTCCCGACGCAAAGATTACATTCGTTGAAGCGTCCGATTTGCTGCAAACGGCGAATTTATCGAGTGAGGAACTTGTCGCTGCCACCAAGGACATCGAGAAGAAAGTGCGAGTCGGCGAAACCGGCCAATGGCTGGACTGGCTGGCAAAAACCGGCATACCTGATGAGGTCTCGAAAGAGCGTGCCTTCGAACTCGCAACACGGTGGACAGAAAAAGACTACCTCGCCGTCGGCCAATGGCTCAACAGCTCGCCCAACAGTCCGGAGAAGTCCGCCGTCGCCAGTGCCTACGCCGCCAAGACCTATCCCTACGATCCTGAGAACGCCATGCGATGGGTTTCAACCATCCCCCAAGGCCCCGACCGCACCAAGGCCTTGGAAACCATCTATCAAGCCATTCCGAAAGATAGCGATGCCGCACAAGCCTTCGCGAGCGAATATGGTCTAACAAAGTAATGCATTCCTAAGTCAGTCATTTGGCAGCAAATGTAAGGATTTGAGACAATTTAGAATAGCTACGACGGTTTCTCTTGCGACTGCATTGTACAAATCTCCATTGCCATGAAACGTTCCATTCTCCGCCAAATCGCCTTGCCAGCCATCATGGCACTTGCTTCCTCTACCTTGCTTTCCGCCCAGAAAACAGATTACAATGAAGTCGGTAAGCAAGTTTCTGTTTTGCTTCAAAACAACCATTTTTCCGACGTTAAATGGAACAAGGACTTGAGTGGCAAGTTTCTTGATACCTATCTTCGCGAACTCGATCCACGTCGCATGTACTTTCTCCAATCTGACATTGATCGCTTCAAAACAGACTATGCCCCTAAGCTTCATGACATGTTGCTGCGAAAAACCAGCATCACTGCCGCCGAGGATATTTATCAAACCTACATCTCCCGCGCCAAAGAAAGCATGGAGTTGGTCAATGCCGCCCTCAAGGAGTCCTTTGATTTCACCAAGAATGAAACCATCGCAATCAGTCGCAAAGACGCCCCCTGGCCCAAGGATGAAGCTTCATGGAAACAACTCTGGCACCTCAACGTCAAGGACGCCGTCCTAAGCGAAACACTGCGTCGCGAACAGTTCGCCCGTCTTGCCATAGAGCAAGGAAAAGCCGATCCGCTTGCTGCGGAAAAACCACCCTTGGAAATAGTTCGTATCCGCTACCAGCGCAAACTCCGCAGCATCACAGATGCCGACTCCGATGCCATCGCCACGCGCTTCCTCGCTGCGGTTAGCTCTACACTCGACCCCCATTCTCTCTACATGAACGACCGCCAAAACGCCCAGTTCGATAGCCAAATGAAAAATCAATTCGTCGGCATTGGGGTTGAGATCCGCACAGAGGATGACGGTGCTACCGTGATCAAGGGCATCAGCGTGGGTGGCCCGGCCGAAAAGCAAGGTGAACTAAAACTGAACGACCGCATCGTCGGCGTGGACTCGCAGAACACAGGCCATTTTACCGACATCCTCTTCATGAGCATCAATCAAGTCTCCGATCTGATCCGCGGCGAAGAAAACACCCCGGTCCGCCTCAAAGTGGAACCCTCCGGTGGCGCTCCCGGCATGACCAAGATGATCACGATCACCCGCGGCCAAGTCGAAACCAAAAGCGAACAAGCTTCCGCCGAAATCATCGAGAAAAAGGACGATAAAGGCATCGCACGCAAGCTCGGATGGATCACACTGCCCTCTTTCTACGGCCATTCAGAAAATCGGGAATCCGGTTCCGCCACCCATGTTGAAAAACTCCTCATCCGGCTCATGGATGAAAAAATCGATGGGCTCGTCATCGATCTGCGCGGCAATGGCGGCGGTTCATTACCAGAAGTTTGCCGCATGGCGGGCCTTTTCATCAAGCGTGGTCCCGTGGTTCAAATCAAAAAACAGCTCGCTCCCATTGAGGTGATCGATTCCCAGTTGCGTGCCCCGGTGTATCAAGGTCCGCTCATCATTCTGATCGATAAAACCAGTGCTTCTGCCAGCGAGATTCTTGCAGGCGCCCTCCAGGATCACAATCGCGCCATCATCGTGGGCGATTCCTCATCCTACGGCAAAGGAACCGTGCAGGAAATCAAGTACGTCGCACCCATGATGCCCTTTTTTGCCTATTCTGAAAAAGCCGGCACGGTGAAAGTCACCATCAAAAAATTCTACCGCCCATCAGGGGAATCGACCCAGATCCAAGGCGTCCGGTCAGACATCGTACTACCCAGCATTTACGATTCACCCGAGTTCGGCGAAGGCCATTGGGATAATTGCCTTAGCTTCGATACGATCCGAAAAGCTCCCGGCTTAGCGCCTCTTGATCGTAATCACCTGTTCCTGCCACGCCTTCAAGAGCTCAGCGCTGGACGCACCCAGCACAATATCGATCTCATTTACACCCGCGAAGACATCGCAGAAATGAAAAAACTCATGCAGGAAAACAAATCAAGTCTCAACAAATCCGTGCGCGAACAGGAATACTCCCTCGCTCGTGATAAGAGTGTGACCCGCAACAAGGAACGCATGGCACGCTTCGATCAAATTACTCAGGAAGATCGAAGGAGCCTCGCATTCTACAGAGTCACCCTGGACGATCTTGCCGCTAAAAAACCTCTCACCCCGTATGACCCCACCAAGGAAGACCAAGCCTACATGCGCAGAGCCAAAGACATAACAACCGCACTTGATGATACACCCAAGTGGCCCAGCGGCATGGATTACGTCAAACGCGAGAGCCTTAACATCGTCGTTGATCTCGCGCAGATGACAGAAAACGCTCGCATCGCGGGAATGCTGAAAAAAAATGGCTGAGCGGCAAACTTAAGATCAACAAAAGCATCAAGTCATGGGTCGAGGTCATCTGTGAAATCTAACACATCCTTGGCTGCCATTTGCTTATCGTCTCGGATTTGATAAGGAGCAATTTCCCGTTCCTTCCCCTGCTCTCATGTTCATCGATCCATCCGATTTTCAAAGACCCGTGTCGCGCTGGACGGTGTAAAAAGCACGGGTGGCATCAGGGTTGGGGTCGGTGAGATAGAGGTATCCATTCGATTCGGTGGCGATGGCGTTGGTGACTTTGATCCAGGAATCGGGAGCGAGAGTGGTCGATCTCCAGAGAATGAATTTGTTGCCAGCTTGGGCGGGGATGGCTAGAGAAAATTGATCGCCGCTGTGTTGGCTGCCGTCCACACGCAACAGCGCCGGATCATAGGCATTGAGTGTTTCAGCAAGATCAATGACGTAGGTGGTGATCGAGTTTTTGGAAATTGTCTGATTGTTGGCGAGGTTCACCGTGCCGAGCGAACGATACGGAGAGCTGCCGATGTCGAACTGCCTCGTCCGAAAAGCCTTAGCAGTGGAGACAGGGAGCCCGCGGAACCGGAGT